>Ga0208127_1001925_pt1 | contig 10124 bp, 9 predicted proteins | sample ETNtaG_6_FD_185751 | JGI IMG/M metagenome (GOLD analysis project Ga0208127, IMG submission 185751) | Marine microbial and viral communities from oxygen minimum zone, Eastern Pacific Ocean - ETNP201306SV45 (SPAdes) (version 2) | ecosystem: Environmental > Aquatic > Marine > Oceanic ...
TTCTTATAGCTGATAGATATTTTGAAAAGAAAGAATGGTACAAAGTGGAGAGAGAAGTAATAGAACTTCTCAATGCCTCTCAATATTCTATTCCCAGAGAAAAATTTTATAAGCAATTATTGCAAATGGGTATTGCAAGTTATTCTCTTCAAAATTGGTGCAATTCTTATTACAGTTTTAAAGAGGCAATGAAAATTGCAAAACAAAAAGATTTAAAATTTCCAGAGTCATTACTTGAAGCTATGGAAGTTTCAGCCTCAAAACTCAATTAAGATATTTTTCTAAGTTGACATTCATTAATTTTCTGGTACCAACTAATTGAAAATTTCTTAAGCAAATAGTATATTTTTTATGTCCAAACGCCCAATCGGACAGGATTTCCTATTTTTTTGGGCTTTGGCTTGTACTCGAGATACATTAATAACGGGAGAGAAATATGAAATCTTTACTGATTCTATCTAGCGTAATCGCAGCTCCATTATTCGCCGCTTCAGGTGGTGACTTGGATGCTAATGATTTCGTTGGGGTTTCTTTTTGGCTTGTTACTGCTGCAATGGCTGCAGCAACTGTATTCTTCTTTGCAGAAAGAGGGAACGTAGAAGGCAAATGGAAAACCTCATTAACTGTTGCCGGTCTAATTTGTGGAATAGCATTTTGGCATTATCTATACATGAGAGGTGTATGGGTAGACACTGGTGAAACACCAACTGTATTCAGATATATAGATTGGTTGTTAACAGTACCTCTTCAAATGGTTGAATTCTATTTGATTTTAGCGGCTGTTACAGCTGTTGCTGGATCTTTGTTCTGGCAACTTTTACTGGGCTCACTAGTAATGCTAATTTTTGGTTTCATGGGAGAAGCTGGAATTATGGCAGCTATGCCTGCATTTGTTATCGGAATGGCAGCATGGTTATACATGATTTATGTTCTCTACATGGGCGCAGGTAAATCTGTAGTATCTACTACCAGTGCTTCGGTTCAAACAGCATACAACTCATTGCTATTAATCATTGTAGTTGGCTGGTCGATCTATCCTCTAGGATATGTATTCGGTTATCTAATGGGTGCAGTGGATGCATCTACATTGAACCTTATCTACAACCTAGCTGACTTTGTTAACAAGATCTTATTCGGTCTAGTTATTTGGAAAGCTGCTGTAGACGATAAGCAAACCGCTTAATAGAAATCTATTAAAAATTGGGGGTCATTACTGGCCCCCTTTTTTTTTGGTTTGAGTAATGAAGATGTTTAGAGTATTGTTTGATCAAGGAGTGTTTATGAAACTAATAAAAGTTGTTTTCTTAATTTTCTTTTCGGTTCATCTCTTTTCTGGGCATCATGAAAGTGAAACAGATCCAAAATCGCTGGCTTTTAAAGCTTACGAAACATTTGCTGCAGGCGACTCAGAGGCTTGGGCAAAAATACATACTGATGATTTTAAATTTACAATCTTTGGAGATTTGCCCCAATCAGGGGTTAAGATTGGTCCCCAAGCTGTCATAGAGGGAGTTTTTCAAGTAATACCAGTCTATTGGCCCGAATTCAAATTGACTCCAATAAGCACTGAAGTAGTAGGAAATAAGGTCTTTGTTCACAATAGAATGACAGCTGAAAACTTAGATAGTGAAACAATGCATGTATTTACGATCAGGAATGGAAAGATTGCTTCTTTCACTGCCTTTGAGGACACTGACTCAATGCGTAAATCTATGGTGAAATAATTGTTCTAAGTTCCGCAAAATGTCTGAGTAACTCTCTGATCTTTAGAGGGAGCCTCTGCATATACTGAATTCTCTAACTCACCATCAAAAGGCGTTTTTGAAACTTTGATCATCTCTTTCATCAAATCATATTTACCTTCATAGGACGCATCTATGGCTTTTTGGATGAGATGATTTCTTGGTATAAAGACAGGGTTTACTGCATCTAATTCTTTTTTGAGAAGAGACTTCTCTTTATTTTCCTTCTCAATGGCATTTTGCCAATCCTGTATCCAAATATTTACTTCTGTTTTTTGTTTAAACTGAGAGAGGAATTTTTGGGTATCATTTTCTATAATTTTTGAGAGACTTCTAAAGGTTATCGTATAGTCCGCTTCATTATCCATCATAATTTTCAGCAGTCTTCTTAATATTTCCTGGTTCTCTTTACTCGATCCATCAAGACCAATTTTTTGGCACATTAGGTTTAGTATTCTTTGATTAGTTTCAACTGAAAAGTTATCTAATACTTCAGTAGCCAATTCATTGGCTTTATCAGAATCTTTATCAATGAAAGCAATTAAACACCCAGCCAAAGAAGCAAGATTCCATGCAGAAATACTGGGCTGATTGCCAAAAGCATATCTCCCATTTTGATCAATTGAACTGAATACTTTGCCGGGATGGTATTCGTCAAGAAAAGCACATGGCCCATAATCAATAGTTTCTCCTGAAATAGAAAAATTATCTGTATTCATTACTCCGTGCACAAAACCTACACCCATCCATTTTGAAATCAGAATTGACTGATTTTCAGCAACTTTTTTGAGTAACTCAAGATAGTGATTATTGGTCTCTCTTATTTCGGGATAATGTCTCTGTATCGCAAAATCCGCCAGAATTTTTACATCTTGCCATTGTTGCCTGGAAGCAAAATACTCAAAGGTTCCAACTCTTAGATGACTTTTGGCTACCCGTGTTAGTATGCCTCCTGGTTCGAAATTATCTCTTGCTACATATTCACCCGAGGCTACTGCAGCCAACGATCTTGATGTAGGAACATCTAAGTAATGCATGGCTTCACTTACAATATATTCCCTGATAACTGGACCTAGCGCAGACCTGCCATCACCTTGCCTAGAGAATTGAGTCAAGCCTGACCCCTTCAATTGGATATCATAATTTCCATTTTTATTATTTATTTCTCCTAATAACACAGCTCTTCCATCTCCAAGCTCGTGTACAAAATTTCCAAATTGATGCCCGGAATAATTCAAAGCAATTGGAATTGAATCAGAAGGGATTTTGTTGCCTGAAAAAATATCTACTTTCTCTTGTTCTTCTAGAGATATTTTGAGTAATTCTGCCAGCTCATCATTAAATTGGAGAAGGGAAGGGTTCTCCACAGGGGTTGGATTGATTTGTTGATAGAATTCCTCGGGTAAACCGATATACGAGTTAGATAATTTCATTTAATCTAAAGTAGACCTCATTAAGCTCTCAAAATTTCTTCTGAAAAACTTATCTTTATCTTCTTCTGTAAGAGATTTAATTGATTTTTCAAACCTAGCTAAAGGATTTCTTCCTCCCTCCACATGTGGATAATCAGAAGAAAACATAAAAACATCGCTGCCTGCCTCTTGAATGACCCAACCAGTTGGTTCAGTAGGGTAAGGAGTGACTCTTACTTGCCTTGTAATGTACTCGCTGGGCTTAAGCTTCAAGCTTTGTAATCTCTCTTCGTGCCTGCCAAATGCCTCAAAAGCAGAATCTAATTGTCGCATAAAGCCTGGTACCCAAACAGACCCCAGTTCAATGACACCAAACATTAAATTTGGAAATCGATCTAAAACACCATCAAGTATCAAAAGAGATAGTGCTTGCATTGGACCTGAAGAAATTGCCATATAAGAAATAGACCTAAAATTTTCTTCTCCTCCATGAAAGTCCTTAACTTTCGGCATTCCATTTAATGAGTGAGCTTTAGGCAAAACAAAGTCAGCAGTTCCAACATGAAACAGAATGGGTATGCCTGCTTCTTCTGCCATTGCCCACATGGGATCTAATCCTATGTGGCTAGTAGAATGATTTTTAGGGCAAGCCCAAGGAATTAATAGTGCCCTAGAGCCTTGATCAATGGCTGTCTTCGCTGTTTGTATGCTCCTTTCTATATCTGCTAAAGGAATATAAGTAACCGGTAAGAGTCTTTCGTCTTCTGAGCAAAATTCAAGTTGAGCTCTATTAGTAGCTGCTGCAACTTCATAGAGCATATCGAAATCATCTCCATGTTCCAGGCTTTCAAGCCATACGTTAGGTGAAGTTGGAAAGACTAACTGACTTTTAACACCCAGTAAGTCCAAAGCTTCTGATCTATCTTGCCTGTTAAAAGAACCTAGAGCGTCATAATTTTTTCTTATCATCAACTCTTCGGCTTTCTTTTCTTTATATGGTTTAGATTGATGTGTCTCATCTATATTTTCAAAATAAGTTTGAGCTAGGCCTTTGTTACCCTTAAACCTTTCCCTGAAAGCAACCTGGACTTTTTTATTAGCATAATCATCAAGCCAGTTAGGTAATTCCATCGTGTGTGAATCTGCATCATGGACTATTCTGTTTTCTATGTACGGCATATCTATATATTCTTTTTGATACTATTTATGTAAGATTACCATAAATTTTGTGAGAGATACGTTGTGAGAGTAGAACCTTTAAACAGATCATTTGGGGCTAAAGTATATGATCTAATCATTCCAGATCTTAATAGTGAGGAGCTAAGAGAGATCTATAACCTTTGGTTGGATTACGCACTATTAATTTTTCCAAATCAAAACCTTACTAATGAGCAACAAATAGAATTTGCTAAGAATTTTGGAGCATTGGAATTTGATTTATCTCCCATTAGCAATGTACGTGGTGATGGTTCTATTAGAGATGCTAATGATGACGATATAGTTAAATCCTTAAGAGGAAACATGGAATGGCACCATGACAGCACTTATATGCCTATTCAGGCTAAAGGAGCTGTATTTACAGCGCATAAAGTTCCCTCGAAGGGTGGTGAGACAGGTTGGGCAGATATGCGAGCTGCTTATGATGGTCTCAGTAATGATATGAAGAAAAAAATTGAAGATCTCTCTGCTTATCACTCATATGAATGGAGCCAAAAGGAAAGGTTTGGGCACAAAGACCCTAAGGTTAGCGAGTTTAATAGCTATGGCTTTGATATAGATCCTAAACCTCTTAGACCGTTGGTAAAAACGCATGCTGAGACTGGAAGAAAGTGTCTTACTATAGGCAGGCACATCAATAAGATTCCTGGAATGTCTGATCAAGAAGCACAAAATCTAGCTAAAGAGTTGGAGGAGTATGCTTGCAGTAATGACAGCTGGGTTTATCATCACTCTTGGTCAGTTGGAGACGCAGTCATTTGGGACAATAGGTGCTTAATGCATCAAGCCTGCATGTGGGATCTAAGCGAAGGAAGGATTATGTATCACTCAAGAATAGAAGGTGATCCAATCGCTGAAGCGGCGGCAAATTATCTGTAATCAGAGATCTAGGCTTTTAAAGAAAGTTAAAGCTATATTTGGAAACAAAATATAAGTAAGAACCATCTCAATATTTTTGCTTAGATCGGGTAAATCATTTTCTGCACATAAATTTTTTAATTCTTCCGACATTAACTTGTACTCATCACTTCCAAGGTGGTTATCTTCTATACCTATAGATTCTGCTTTTTTTAACAGTTCAGAATTAATTTCCCCAGGTAGTTTTCCGTATTTTCCCAATATAAGATTTAGAGACTCATTAGATAGATTTTCATAGCGTCTCGAGCTCATGACATTCAATAAAGCTTGAGCACCAACTATTTGGGAAGCGGGAGTTACCAGAGGAGGTAACCAAAGTCCTTTCTGACCAGCGGTATCTCATCTTTAACTTTATCTATCTTGTCTTCTTGTCTATTTGCTCTTAATTGAGATTCTAGGTTAGATAGCATGCCTCCAGGAACTTGCTTAACCAGCATGGTGGAATCCACTCCTTTCAATCCACCTTCAAATTCAGCATATTTCTCTCTTATATCCTTGAAAAAATTAGACACCTCTTCGAGTGCTTCAAGATCAAGATTGATCTCTCTTTCTTGTCCTTCAAAAATAGCAAGCATAGTTTCCGTTGCTGTATGTCCATACGTCATACTGAGAGATGAAATGGAAGTATCAATATTATCAATACCAGCTTCAATCGCCTTCATATTTGTTGCAGTAGACATGCCAGTGGTGGCATGTGTTTGCATATGGACAGGAATAGAAATTGTATCTTTTAGGCTTTTTACTAGATTAAATGCATCAAAAGGTCTTAGTAAGCCAGCCATATCTTTAATGGCCAGAGAGTCTGCACCCGCGTCTTCAATTTTCTTTGCAAGATCTAACCACGTGTCTAAATTATGAACGGGACTGGTTGTGTAAGCTATTGTTCCTTGAGCATGCTTTCCAATTTGCTTAACGTGCTTTATCGTAAATTCAATATTATTGAAGTCATTGAGTGCATCAAAAGTTCGGAAAATTTCAATGCCGTTCTCTGCAGATTTTTCCAAAAATTTTGAAACAACCTCATCAGAATAATGTTTATAACCAACAAGATTCTGACCTCTAATTAACATTTGCTGCGGAGTATTTTTAAGCAAAGAATTGAATGTCCTAAGGCGTTCCCAGGGGTCTTCATCCAGATAACGAATACAGGCATCATACGTCGCTCCTCCCCATGTCTCTAAAGACCAATAACCTACTTTATCCAATGCAGGGAGTATAGAAACTAAATCTCTAAGTGGAACTCTGGTAGCAAGCAAAGACTGTATACCGTCCCTAAGGACGACTTCTGTTATCCCAACTTTTTTGCTAGATTCCATAGATTGATTTTATACTCTATTGAGGAACTTCTATAGGAAAGTTATTGTTCTGCCAGTCACCAAATCCTCCGCTCATGGAATAGACGTTTCTGTATCCCATTTTGTTGATGCTTTCTCCGGCAATAGCTGACCTATAACCACCCTGACAGTAAAGAATAACCATTGCCTCTTTGTCTTCAACAGCTCTTTCTATATCTCTTTCTATAATTCCTTTACCTAAATGGATAGACCCTGGAATATGTCCTTGTACCCATTCTCTATCTTCTCTCACATCAATTAATACAAACTCTTGTTTATTATCTTGCAAGTCTTTCACCTTAAAAATATCGCACTCATTTATGATTTTTAGCGATTCGTTTACTAATTCTAAAAAATTTAGACTGTGGTCTTTCATTGTTTCTCCGTTACAGATTATTTTAGTTTCTCTAAATAATTTCTCAAATACAGAGGTCGATTAGTCGTAATAGAGTCAACCCCTTTTTTTAAGTATTCTTCTCCTTCTGAACCCCTGTCAACTGTCCAAACATGCGCAGAAATTCCTTCTTCTTGAAGGCCTTGTATCATTTCATGACTGAACTTATGATGGTTTTGTGCCCCAACACCATCAGCTTCAATCGTTTTAACTTGTTTTATTATCTCGTTTGTCGAGATATCTTTATATTCAAAAGCCACTAAAAGATTGCACTTAATATCTTTGGAATTTTCTTTTATAGTTTCAATCACCTCGGGATAAAAGCTTATAACAGTAATTGTCTCAGGATTCTTTGCTTTCTGTATCTCTTCTAAAAGCTGCTCAACTATTTCTTTTCGGGTTTTTACCTCAATAAAGAGTTCCATATGGATAGGTAGCAGCTCAATGACTTCCCATAGCTCAGGAATTCTTTCATTAGACCATTGTTTGCCTAACCAGCTACCGCATTCGAGAGATTTTAAATCCTGCAAAGTGGTTTCCGAAATTAATTTCGGTTGGCCGGTCGTTCTTGAGGTATCTTTATCATGATGACAGACGATTCTATTATCTGCCGTAAGTCTTACATCAATTTCTATACCATCTGCCTTTTGCTTTATGGCTTCTTTTACAGCTGAAAGTGAGTTTTCCGGTGCGTCCTTCGACGCTCCTCGATGTGCAATTATTTTTGTTTTTAGTCCCAGCTTAGAGCACCGCCAGTTTGATACTCTATCACTCTAGTTTCGAAGAAATTTTTCTCTTTCCTAAGGTCCATGATTTCAGACATCCAGGGGAAAGGATTAGTAGCACCTTCAAATTCCTCTTCTAAACCAATCTGAACCAGTCTCCTGTTTGCTATGAATTGCAGGTACTCTTCCATCATGCCAGCGTTCATACCAAGTATTCCTCTTGGCATAGTGTCTCTAGCATATTGGATTTCCAGTTCTGTGCCTTCAAGGATCATTTGAGCAGCCTCGTGACGCATTTCTTCATCCCAGAGATGAGGATTTTCTATTTTGATTTGGTTGATCATATCAATTCCAAAATTCAGGTGCATGGATTCATCTCTCAGTATGTATTGAAACTGTTCAGCAGTCCCTGTCATTTTGTTTCGTCTTCCCATGGAAAGTATCTGAGTGAAACCGCAGTAAAAGAATATCCCTTCCAAAACACAATAGAAGGCTATTAAGTTCTTAAGAAGTTGCTTGTCTGTTTCTTCCGTTCCTGTAGTGAAGCTCGGATCTGATATTTCTTTTGTATATTTCAGGCCCCAAGAAGCTTTTTTAGCTACGCTTGGTATTTCCCTGTACATGTTGAATATTTCACCTTCATCCATTCCTAGTGATTCAATGCAATATTGATAAGCATGGGTGTGTATAGCTTCTTCAAAGCTTTGCCTTAGAATATATTGTCTGCATTCTGGATTAGTTATCAGTCTATAGATGGCGAGGACGAGGTTGTTTGCTACAAGAGAATCAGCGGTTGAGAAAAAACCAAGATTCCTCATAACTATCATTCTCTCGTCTGCTGTTAGTCCATCTTGAGATTTCCAAAGTGCGACATCGGCAGTCATATTAATTTCTTGTGGCATCCAATGATTTGCACTTCCATCCAGGTATTTTTGCCAAGCCCAATCGTATTTAAAAGGAACAAGTTGATTGAGGTCTGCTCTGCAGTTGATCATAGCCTTATCATCCACTTGAACTCTTCCGGCTAATCCTTCCAATTCTTCTTCACCCTGTTTTGTATCGAGATTATCGATAGCTTCTTGAGCTTGTTTTGCTCTTTCTCCTGCTTCTACAGGACTGTATTCAGATGTATTTTCCTCTACTGTTTCAACCTTTTGCTCAGTTGATACCGGTTGAGCTTCTTTTATTTGTTGAGGTTTTTGAATCTTTTCTGATTCGTTGTAATCATCCCAATTTAACATCTTTACTCCTTAAATTATTGACACGCCTCGCAGTCTGGATCAAGTATTGAGCAGGCTGATGGTGCGGTTGTGTTTGTTTGAGGTTGGACTTCAGGTTGAGCAGTTGCAGCAACTGCATTTAGCTCACCTGTAGATATTGTTGATTTCTCTGCAGTTGTAGCAGATCTTGAGCGCAGGTAATACGTTGTTTTAAGACCCCTTAACCAGGCCATTCTGTACATGATGTCCAGCTTCTTCCCGTTGGGTTCATCAATGTACAGGTTTAACGATTGGCTTTGATCAATCCATTTCTGTCTTCTGCTGGCTGCATCTATCAGCCATCGAGGTTCTATATCAAATGCAGTAGCAAAGAGATCTTTTATTTCTTCAGGTATTCTTGAGATTCCTTTTACGCTGCCATCATAGTACTTAAGGTCATTTATCATTACTGAGTCCCATAAGCCCAATTCTTTTAGTTTTTCTACCATTGGTATGTTGGTTACTGTGAATTCACCAGAAAGATTCGATTTCACGTATAAGTTTTGGTATGTGGGTTCGATTGATTGAGACACACCAGTGATATTTGCTATGGTTGCCGTTGGTGCTATTGCCATAACATTAGAGTTTCTCATGCCTTGTTTTTTGACGACTTCTCTTAAGTTATCCCAATCCATAGTGGAGCTTTCATCAACATCAAGATAATCATCTCCTCTACTTTCTTTAAGTAGTTTTATGGAATCTATTGGCAAGATCCCTTGGCTCCACAGAGAACCTTCATATGATTGATACTTTCCTCTTTCTTGCGCAAGATTGCTTGATGCCTTGATCGCGTAGTAGCTGACCATCTCCATTGATTTATCTGCAAAATCAACAGCTTCTTGAGAAGCGTATGGTGTATTCAACATATAGAGTGCGTCATGGAATCCCATAATTCCCAAACCAATCGGCCTGTGTTTCATGTTTGACGTTTCTGCTGCTTGCACTGCATAGAAATTAATATCTATTACGTTGTCCAACATTCTAATAGCCGTATTAATTGTTTGTTCTAGCTTACTTTCATCCATCTCTCCATTTCTTATATGGTGAGTTAAATTAACAGATCCTAGATTACAAACCGCTATCTCATCTTGACTAGTGTTTAGAGTTATTTCTGTACATAGG
>Ga0208127_1001927_pt1 | contig 10119 bp, 22 predicted proteins | sample ETNtaG_6_FD_185751 | JGI IMG/M metagenome (GOLD analysis project Ga0208127, IMG submission 185751) | Marine microbial and viral communities from oxygen minimum zone, Eastern Pacific Ocean - ETNP201306SV45 (SPAdes) (version 2) | ecosystem: Environmental > Aquatic > Marine > Oceanic ...
AATTCAGATTTCTTTTTCTGATCTTTTTCTAATGAGTGTCTTGTTCTCATATTTACAAGTTTAGTATATAAAAAATGTTTCATTGTTTTTTGTTTTTATAATTTTTACAAGCTCTGTTACTTATCCAATAATCTCCAAATGGATCGGACATCTCGTATTCTCTAAGTAGAATATTTGCTTCTCTTAAAGTTTCTGCTGAATCTAATGTTTCAGTTCCTAATTCGTTGTTAAATTTATAATTTATGTATTTCATAATTAATCTTTTATAGTTATAAATACTACTTCATCTAAGTATCTTTTCATATACTTAATAGTTGCTATATAATCACCTCTAAATGTTTTTTCAAGTGTATATATGCAGTCATCTAAATTGGCAACCTTAGTTAATAGTTGTGCCATATTAGTTAATTCAAAAGTTGTATGATCATTAACATAAATTGTTTTACCTAAATGTTGTATAAATTCACTTGTTAAATCATTTACAAAGTTTGTTTGATCGCTTTCACTTGCACTACTTGTATTAATAAAAGCAATTCTTCTTCTTATTATATCTTTTGTTTTTGTCATAATATTTGTTTTAATGTTTATACAAATATATATAAAAATAAATTTAATTAACAAATAATTGACAAACTTTTTTACTAAAATCTTTTTTAATATACAAGTGTAAAATAAAAAAATATCTAAAACACTATTAAAATATTAGCAGTATGAAAACAAATAACATAATCATATGCAACAAAATTTTATATGGTGGACAAGGTGGTTTGTAAATAACCTACTGCGTTTAATGATTAGGTCATCATCTAACCTACTGCGTTTAATGATGAAATATCCAAATAGAATGTATTTAGAATCTGTTGGACTTGGTATCCTTTTTACTTTATCAAGTTTCTTTTTCGTTTATATGTTCACTTGGATTATCATAGCAATTCGATTCTAAACCTACTGCGTTTAAGAACCTACTGCGTTTAAGAATGTACCTACTATGTTTAAGAATTATCTGATAACATAAACACCTTTATTAGCATTAGCTAAAAAGTATTGTATGCAGTATCGAAGAGCATCCATCTGGTGATTCCATTTATCTACTGGTCTTGTGTTTCTTTCGTGCCATACATAATTGTTAAGCTCCTTTACAAGCTCTGTGCTATCTGGATCTATTATTAAATCAAAGTCTTGGATAAGAGCTATTCCTGTTAAAATAGACCCACTGCGTTTAATGGTCGGTTTTATATTACAATATTCTTGCAGCTCTGATATAAGTCTTGGCTCTGCACTATCACATATAATTATATCTTCTCCTGCGTATCTTCTATTGTTCTCTCCTATCTGCTGTGTTGACATACCAGGTTTACAATACATTGTTTTAACCCATATCTTTTTGCTTTCTTTATGAATACCTGCTTTAATTAAAACTGTTGGGTCAACAGAGAAACCAAAGTCTTGACCATATATGTATTCAACTCCTTCATTAAACATCCCTACAGTCCAATTGGTAAAGATAACTCCTTCTGCTTTGTCCATCCATCCACCAAGTATCTGGTGATTATATCTATCTGGTCTTCTTCTTCTAATATCTTCAAGCTGTAATAGAAATGATTCTGATAAGTTTTCTATATTATCTTTAAATGTAGTATGAATGTATGTAACATTTTCTTTCCAATCATTAGTTCCAGGATTCACTCCTTTACCTGCAAAGAATCTTTGATATATCCAATGCTCTTTTGTAGTTGGGTTCAATATCATCATAACTCTATTAGGTTTAGACTTACTTCTAACTGACTGATCTATCTTATCAAAGTCTTCCTCCTTAATTAATTCTTCTGCTTCATCAAGAACCCAAGTAGTAATCCCACTAATAGACTTTAGAGCTGCTGTTTGATTCCCTGCAGAAGTTCTAATACCTTTAAACATTATAGAGCTACCAGTACTTATGTTTAAGATTTCATCTTTAGTTATTCTAAAATGCTCTACAATATTATATAGTTCAAGCTTCTCTAAGAACTCTGGAATAATCGAATTGGCAGCAGATATCATTGTATAACGAGTGAATAGTATCTTATGACCCTGTTCAAACGTTAGAAAGGCTAAAAAGGTGGTTATAGCGAATGACTTACCACTACCTCTACCTCCTGTTATAACAAAGTATCTTGAGTCGTTACCTAATGAATTGTATTTATTATTGAGTACTGGCTTCTTCATTTTGTGTAAATCAAAACCACATCTACATTGCACCTTTTATTTACGCAACTATAGTTTGCAACAATACCTTCCCCCTCTTCTCCATAATCTTCGTAGTCGTGGTCTCCACCCCATAACAAATCCTCTAAACAAGCTGCACACTTCATTCTTTTTCAGTATCTAAATCTATTGTATTATCTTCTTCTTGACTACCAGTAAATAGATTCTTAATATTGATATTTACCTTCTGTTGTTTCTCTTCTGGTTTATCAAGTGGCTTACCATATTTATATTCAAAGAGTAATTTAAGATGAGGAAAAGAACTCTTAGCTTGTTCTGCTAATGATTCCCAAGCTTCTTCTTCTGATCCGAATACTTTAGCCATTGCGTTAAGTGCGTAGATTCCGACTCGTTTTCGCTTGGCATCGTTAAGAGCAGCAGAAGATGTGGGTCGTACAGTAGGCACGTTTCTAACGCCTTGTTTTCGTCCATTGTTTCTTCTTCCGTCAGTCTCTTTGACATATTTATACTGCTTTGGTTTTCTTCCCATTTTTTTCGTATAAGAACTTATATATTTTCCATATAGCATCAGACCATTCTTTGTCTGTATATACTTTAGTTCCTTTCTTTTTTACTCCTTTAAAATCTACTACTAGATTAAACCTTACACATCTTCCTACACATCCTGGAAGAGGTTGTGGATATATTTTATATCCATTTTCTAAACACCACCTGGCTGCTGCCTGGTCATATAAACCTCCATAAGGAGATAAACTCCATCTTTTTTTATAATCTTCAATCTGTTGTGGTGTTCTGCGTCTCATAATTTAAATCATACTTTCTTTGTAGTTCTTGATGTTCTTCAAGAAGTTGTTCATATTTAATTTTATAATAGTTTTCTCTATTGTATCTCTTTAAGTCATCTTCTGTTTCTAAGAACAATCTATTTCTGATCTTAGAATATGAACTTAGTATGCTGTCTTTATGAAGTGCAATAACATCAAATACATATAATCCGTGTATCACTGATGCGTGATCTCTACCTACAGATTCTCCTATACTTGATAATGTTTCGTGTGCAAACTCTTTGGCTAATTTAAAATAAATAGCTCTTGCATAAACATATTCTCTTTTTCTTGTATCTTTTGATATATCTAACTTTAATTCTTTTTGGACATATCTTTTAATGTCCAGTAAGCTAATACTCAATGGATTGGTTTCTTGATTCATAATCTTCTATTTCTAATTTAATTTCACTATATGTTTTTTCTTCTGCATATAATAGAGCTTTCTTTATTCCCGCACACAGTTCATACATTTCTTTTCTCTCGAACTCAAACATATCTTCTATAAGTTCTTCGTATGTAATTCCCATCAACAAATCATTCAATGTTAAATAATAACTCTTATCAATCTTCTTTTTATATGTATCCTTTTCTAACGTATTCATTTACATTTTCAGTCTTATCATAGAAATATTTTCTATAATTATTACAAGCTGTCTCTACCTTCTTCTTTCCTTTTTCTAATGACTCCTCACTACATTCATATATCCCAATCTCACCAGTGCTTTTATCTATAACTAAAAATACAAACTTTTGTACATTAAACAGTTGCATATAAATATATGCTTGTACGTCATAATGCCACTTATATCTTGCAGAGTAAACCCAAGAAGATAAATCACTTGTTGTCTTTACATCTACAATCATATCTGTTCTTAAGTAATCTGCTTTACCTCTAAATGGTAAATCATTTATCTCACCTATTCCTGCTACTTCTTCAAGTCCTCCTCTTAATAGTTCACTTGCTTCAATATTAGCTTCTATCTTAGAAACTAAATAACTCATTGATCTAAGCTCTTTATGTAGCATAACCTCTACACCAGGATTGTCTAATTTAGCTTCCTTAAACATCTTTGTATTGCGAGAACTTGCATCTACAAAAACATATCTGTCAGGTATCTTATTATATTCAAGAAGTAACATATGAAATAATCTTCCTTCTCTAAGAGCTGGAACATCACCATTATCTTTTGCAAGATATGCTTTATACTTAACAGGAGATTCGTATAAACTTTTTATACTACTTGAAGATAGAGCTGCTTCACCAAGATAACCATAGTAAAAACTATCGTCATCCATTCTGTCTAACAACTCTTTCTTTTCCCATTCTTTACCGTCTAATAGTCTAATCATAGTGTAAATATAATGAACAAATTATAAACAAACAAGGTTATTTTGTTTTTTCTATATAATCTTCCAGAGCTGCTAAAGCTCTCCAAGCTACTTTTCCCAGATGAAGTAATCCATCATCGTCTATTTTATCAGCATCAATTAAATGTCTTGTTAGAGCGTCTAAATGGTCTGTTGATTTACTTTTATCCCAATGTAAAGGTTTATCAGGATGATGTTGTGCATTACCTTGTAAACTAACTTTACTTACATACTTAAGTGCATTGGGAAAGTATTTAATTACACCAGTATAAACTGGCATATTTTTTCTTTCTGTGTGTTTATCCTTGCTCATAATATTTCCGCATCATAAACAGGTAGCATAGCTATCTCTTTAGATATTTTCTTTCTTTTAGCAAAATCTGTAGTCTCTGGTAAATCCTTAAAAAACCATTGAGGATTTGTAAAAAACAAGTTCCATTTATATATACCTTTAGGTGTTGAGTTTATATATATAGGAGCATCCCAGTTATCTATCGCCTTATCAAGCAAAGCTTTAAACTTTGACTTCTCTATTACAAGCTCGTCATAATGAGTCTTTCTACATTTAAGCTCTATCCTATGCTGTTTAGTTGCACTATAACAATCCCATCTACTAATAGGACTTGTACTCATTACAAGATCAGGATATACATTTAGCTTTAGATAATCAAATAGTTCTTGTTCAATCATCGTACTTATCAAATAAAGATTTTAGCTTATTGAGTTTACCAGCAAAACAACTTCCACAATTCGTCATCTTATCATTGTAATTAAATACTCTATTATATATAGTAAGTAATTCCCTTTGCTGTTGACCAGTAATTCTATTTCTTTCCTGTGAATAAAAGTCAGTTAAATAGCTATGTTCATCCTGCGTTAAACAATTTGGCTTGTTGTAAGGAAACATTTTATTTAATGTTTCTTTTCTTTTATCACATCCACAGTCTTTTCCAAGTGCATCAAATACACCATCTACTGCTGCCTTAATTCCTGTAGCTTTTGTTATCTTCTCTACAGTATCACCAACACCATCAGATTGCTTCTCATATTTAGCAACCCACTCTTTATATCGTTTGGTTCTTTTATCATTTGGTTTAGGAGGAATCTTTGTCATCTTTATCTATTTTTATTAAGTGAAAATCTCCATTGATATAATCCTGAAAATCTTCAGCAAGTTTTGTATTTAGTATCTGCTTATAATTTTTACAACTATTAAATATAGATGTAACACTAATATTAGTATCAGCAGATAATTTACGCATACTAATATCTGTTTCATAATATACCTTAAAAAGTTTCTGATCATACCATCTATCCCAACTGCTAACTTCTTGTTGTATTAAATCTACAAGCCTCTCTTCTGCCTTTTGCTTTTCTACTTCAGCTTTTAATTGTCCTTCTGGTGTAGGCTCTACTATTTCATAAGTGACTTCTATATCATCAAGTCTTACTACTTGATTTCTACTTCTTTCTTTTAAATAGTCATTATATAAGTTCTTTATAGTTATGTAAACATAAAACTTGTTGACATCAGTTTCATTATACATAATCTTCTCTGGATTCTTTACATACTTGTTTAATCTTAAATACATCTCCTGGACAATGTCCTCAACCAAATGTTGAGGTATTCCCATAGATAATCCCATAGAAACCCAAAGATTATGATATTTAGACAACAGTTCCATCATTTGATAAAGAAAAAATGTATAAATACAACACCTACACAAACTCTAAGTAAATCTGCAGTAGTATCATATTCAGGTATTTCAATGTCCTCAACATAATCTATGCCAAGTAAAAATCCTTTAATAAATTCAAATTGTACATTCATAGTTTAATATTCAAATTCTACTCTTATCTTATCAGTTTCCCCATAAAACTTACTCATTCTGTTTATTTCTACTATATTCTGATCTTGCTCATATAGCAATCCTTCCAGTGAATCAAAAAAAGCTTTATTCAGATTATCTTGTAAATCTGGTTTAGTTACTTTAAATGTTTTCACTCTTCTCTTCTTTGAGAAACTTTTAGGATAAGCATAGATATATTCTATATAATTAACTTTAATTTCTGATCCTGCTGTAATTATATTAAAATCTTTAGGCAATTGTTCGCTGACTAATCTTCTTAAATACTCTTGATAGTCCTTTACCTTTTTAGGTTTATACTTAATGCCACCTCTACCAATCTTAAATGATTGATGAGCAAGTGGTCTTATGTTTAATTCTAATGTCAATTTCACGAATGTATAAAACCATTAATTTCATCAGGCATTTCACATACTTGAGGTAATCCTGATTTAACCTCAAAAGAGAATGTTTCAAACGAATATCCTCTACTTCTTTTACAATCTACTATTACTATATTAGGATTGTCTTCATTAGGTGTTACAGTTATTTGTGTCTCTGTCTTCTTTTCTAAAAATGAACCTAAATGTCCAGTTGCTTTAGAGTTATAGAAATTAGAATGTATTACAGTTATAATATGAATATTATAATCTTGTGTCCACTTCATTAAATAATGTATAACCTTGTTTGATTTCTCTAAATCATTTATGTCGTTTAGTAGGTCAGCTACTCCGTCTATAATGACAAGTCCAACCTTATCTGTTTCTCTTAAGTGCCAATCTATAAATTCTAATCTTTCCTCTGGAGCAAACTGTCTAAGTGCATAAGTATAATAATCACTTGCATCTTTCGACATTCTATGTACTCTTTTAAACGTTTTCTGTGCGTGGTAACGACTTTGTTCTGTATCGTAATGTAGTACCTTCTTATCTCCTTTAAAGCCTTTTAAATCGCCTACAAATACATCGTGTGAGCCTAAGTAAGCAGAAGCTAATAATGATACTAAAAATGTTTTTTTGCTCTTTGGTCCTGCTGATATAAAACTAAAATTACCATATGTACCCATAGGAATATATTCTCCATTATTTAACCTGCCTTTTGATATAGCAACAGGTGGCTCTGGTATTTCTTCTTTAGCATCAACAAAACTATCTTGTAAGATTTGTTTAAATCTTAATTGTTGTTTTAATCTTTCTTCGCTCATTAGTGTTCCCATTATAAATAAAAAAAGGAGCCGAAGCTCCTTGTTAACTTTAGAAAGGTAAGTCTGCAGTGTCATCTGCAGCAGCTGTTTGTGCTACTGCTTCTGCTTTTGCGACTGTACCTTCAGTCCAAACGACTCTACCATTTCCAACGTACTCTCTTGGAGCCTTAGCCAATCTCTCATCTTTAGTCTGCTCTTTCCATATTGCTACGTTTTGACCATACTGGTTAGTTTCATCGTTGATGCTTAAGGTAAAATTCTTATAAGTACCTTTAGCATCTTTCATTCCGAAGTTTATTAATGTTGCCATATATATATATTTAATTTGTTTCTAATAACGCTTTTTCAGTTTGTTTAGTTACACGATATTTTTTCATAATATCTTTTATATCCCCACCATCTTTTACATACTTTGCAGCTTTAATAAAAGCTTGTGTATTACTTTCTAAAAGTGGTTTACTATTATCTACGGCTTTGCCGTGAGTATTTGTTGCATCAGCATCCTTAGTATCATCAATTAATAATAAGTTACCAATAGCATACTTTTTAGCATAAGAAGATGCAGCTCCTGTTCTTTGAGGATCCTGCATACCTTTTGCATTGAAATCTACAATTGCTTGTGCTACTGACTCTATTTGCATAGTAGGATCAGTACAATCTATCATCTTAGCTGTTGACTCAATATAAGGTCTTCCAGCTATTTCTTTTAACTCATCGCTTATTTTAAATACGACTTTGTGTTTCTTAGCAAGTGGCTTTACAGCTTCCAGAATATCTTCTGCACTTCTATAGTTATAATTACCAAAATTATTTCTTTGGTTCTTTGGAGCCTTTAACTCCGATTGTATAATTAAAAGTTTATTTGTTATGTTCATAATGTTTAATTTATGTTAAAGTTAATATAAATAATTTAATAAACAACAAATATTAATAAAAAAAAGGAGATTAATCAAAACCTCCTTTTAGAAAAACAAAAAAACAATTAACACGAAAAGAATCAGTAGAGCCAAATAGCATTAGGTTTCTGCGTGTCATTATCAACGTAAATTTCTGTACTTGAAATACCGAAACGTTGAAATCCAACCATAGATAAAGCTTCTATGATCTTTAACCTTTTGCCTGTGTGGGAACATTTAATGATAGCAGCTCTGCCAATTAAGTGTGAACTTGCTGTACCTCCGCTTAATTCTTTATTAACCTTCGGTGTTCTATATCCTGATAGAATTTCAAATTGTATTCCTGCAATATCTCTGGCTTCATCTAAACACTCCACAAATTCTCTATCCATATATTTATATCCACTACCTGGATAATCAGGAGAATCAAACTCATCAAACGTAAAATATCTTAGCTCCACATTGTAAAATTATAAAATATTTTTACATTTGCAAAACGTAGCTGTAAATCTACGCTAAAAATTACTAAACTTCAATAGGAATATTGTTGGATCAGATACTACAATTATTTTCTTTTTTGTAGGCTTTTTTCTTTTCTTTCTTTTTGGTTACTTTTTCTTTCTTTTCTTTTTATACTTATTTATATAGTCTGAAAGAGTAATACTTTTTTTTCTTTTCATCCCATTAGCTTGTCTTAATCCATTTATAAAATATCTCTTAATTACTTTTTCTAATCTCATTTTCTTTTACCTTGTCCTCTATACTTCTTCTTATAGCCAGTTTGTCCTCGTGAAGCATTCTTAGAATGTACACCAGGTCTTCTTTTTTTAGGTTTAAACACATAAGTAGATATTGCTTTTCTAGGCATTATCTACATACACAAATCTCACAGTTACACATAATTATTTACTTATTGATTTAAATTTCTCTGCTCCTCTTGAGCCAAAGTATGCCACATATACAGTTATCAGTAAAGACTTTAATAAATCTACCCAACCACTATCTACACTAAAGTCTAAACCTGTTGAGTCTATAAATATAAGAAGCATCATTGATACAGTTAAAAATATTAAAGCAAGTGGTCTTGTGTTTTTAGATAGCCAAGAATCACTCTGCATATCACTTGCCCAACGTTTAGATACCTCCTGCATTTCTACAGTATCTTGATTTAATAAAGCCAAAGCCTTTTCTTTATCTTCTGGTGGAAGAACTGGGTCTTTATCTATTAAGTTTTTTACTATACCAAATACTCCTTTATCAGGAAGTACATCACCTAATGAGTCTATAATACTGGAACCTGCTCCAGATAAAAACTTTCCTACTTTAGTATCTTTTAATTTCTTTTTACTCATATCTGCATATAATGTGTTTTACCATCTCTTTTGTATGCTTTTAAACATTTGTTTCTGTTGTCTCTTTCGTTTTTATAACTAACGTGTACCCAGTCAGGATTATCTTCATCACCAAACTCCCATATCATCTGGTCAAAGTTTAAATTCTCTTTTATGTACTTAAACATCTCTGCGTTAGTTTTATGCCCATAAACATCATCTATATCCATAGCTCTACCTTCACAGTGTTGAGACCTGCTACTGCCACCTATAGCACTGTTTAATTCTGGACATCTAAACATACTATTAATCTTTATTGGTCCTCCTACCCATTCTCTTAATGGTTCAAATACTTTATTAGCTAATGTTCTCATATTGCTAATTTCATATTCTGAAGGAGAATTATCTATGTTTAAACGTAAAGCAGTGTTTGATTTGATG
>Ga0208127_1001929_pt1 | contig 10110 bp, 8 predicted proteins | sample ETNtaG_6_FD_185751 | JGI IMG/M metagenome (GOLD analysis project Ga0208127, IMG submission 185751) | Marine microbial and viral communities from oxygen minimum zone, Eastern Pacific Ocean - ETNP201306SV45 (SPAdes) (version 2) | ecosystem: Environmental > Aquatic > Marine > Oceanic ...
TTTTCTTTATCTAAGTCAAATTTTGTTAAAAGAGATAGTTTTGGAAAAATATTAAATGAATAAGCTTCATGTAAATAAATATTTAAATTAAGTTTTTTTTCAATATTTGTAATAGTCTTTTTAATCAATATTTTATCGACAACAACATATATGGAAAAAAAAATAATGATAATTAGAAGAATGAATATACCTAAAATTTTTTTTACCATGTTAGTGTTTATATATTGTTAATCTCTAATTTTAATTCGTTATCAATAGGCTCATCTAATAGATTTTTTACTTCATTATTATCTATCTCTTTAATTGATGTTGGACTCCATTTTGGATTATGATGTTTTTCAATTAATACAGCCTCAATTCCTTCACTAAAATCAACTCGGTTAGTCATTTTTTGACTTAATCTATATTCATTTTTTAAACACTCTTCTAATGTATTTGTTTTTGAGTCATTAAGAAGTAGTGCTGTCACGGCTAGACTCATTGGGCATTTTTTTTCAATTTTATTTAGTAAATAGTCTGGGCTATTTAATATCTCTTTATTATTTAAGATATCAAATATAGATCCGGATAAATTTTTATTATAAAAATTAAGTCTATCTTGTGAAAAAGAAGAAATAGCAGTTGTTTCATAATTTTTAATTTCTCCATTAACAATATAGTTGTTGATTAGGTCATTCAATTTTTCTTCGGGACAATAATGTGTTGCCAATTTAAAGTTTAACAAATCTCTGTTGTTAATTATTTCTCCGGTAAGACCCAGATATTTTCCAATGTTATTTTTCAATTTTGAAAGAAAAAAACTACTACCAACGTCTGGAAAGAAGCCTATGGATGTCTCAGGCATTGCAAATTTGGTGCTGTCAGTTACAATTCTATAGTCTCCATAAATTGATAATCCAACACCCCCGCCCATGACAACGCCTTTCCATATTGACAAATAAGGTTTAGTGAAATTTTGAATTTGTAAATTTAGAGAATATTCTTTTGCAAAAAATTCTCGTTTCAGTTCAGAAGATGGACCTGATAAATGAACACTTTTAACATCACCTCCTGCACAGAAATGCTTACCTTCACCCTGAAGCAATATTCTTTCTATATTTTGATCTTCTTGCCATTCTTGCAATTTATTAGCAAATTGTTCTGCCATAGATAGATTAAGAGCATTTAATGCTTGTGGCCTATTCAGGGTAATGATTCCTGTGGTTTGCTTAATATCGAATAAAATTTCCATTATTTTTTTTTAAATTTTAAAATTTTATCTGATAATCCAACTTCCTTCGCTTTAAGTCTATTAATTTCATCTCTTATTCTTGCAGCATCTTCAAATTCTAATTTTGAAGCAAACATATTCATTTTTTCTTCAAGATGTTTAATATGCTTGTTTAAATCTTTTCCTACAAGTTCTTTTGCATTTTCAATTTCTACTGTAACATGATCTTGCTCAGCAGTATTTTCTAAAATTTCTTCAATATTCTTTTTTATACTAAGCGGAGTAATATTATTTTCTTTATTATATCTTAATTGTTTTTCTCTTCTTCTTTCGGTTTCATTAATAGCCTCTTTCATACTTTTTGTAACAGTATCTGCGTACATTATTACTTTGCTATCAACGTTTCTTGCCGCTCTTCCAATTGTTTGTATTAAACTTGTTTTAGATCTTAAATATCCTTCTTTATCAGCATCTAATATCGCCATAAGAGCGCATTCGGGGATATCTAATCCTTCTCTTAAAAGATTGATACCAATCAAAATATCAAATACCCCAAGACGCAAATCTCTAATGATCGCAACACGCTCAAGAGTATCGATATCAGAATGAAGATAGCGGACTTTCAAACCTTCCTCATGCATATATTCAGTTAAATCTTCAGACATTTTTTTTGTTAAAGTAGTTATAATCACTCTATACCCATTACTAATAGTCGACTTACATTCATCAATTAGATCATCTATTTGATGCTTTGTTTTTCTAATTTCAATTGGAGGGTCAATTAAACCAGTAGGTCGAATAACTTGCTCAACAAAAACCCCACCTGTTTTTTCCAATTCATAATCTCCTGGAGTTGCGCTCACAAAGATTGTTTGTGGACGCATTGCGTCCCATTCCTCTCGTTTTAGAGGTCTATTATCTAGGCAGCTAGGAAGTCTAAAACCATACTGCGATAAAGTAGATTTTCGTGAAAAATCACCTTTGTACATTCCTGATATTTGACTGCAAGTAATATGACTTTCATCAATAAACAACAAAGCATCTTCAGGTATATATTCGTATAAAGTTGGTGGTGGCTCACCAGGTTTTCTTCCTGATAAATATCGTGAGTAGTTTTCAATACCACTACAACTTCCTGTCGTTTCAATCATTTCTAAATCAAAAGTAGTTCTCTCATCTAAACGTTGACGTTCAAGAAGTTTTTTTTCATTCTCAAAAACAAGTAGTTGTTTTTTTAAATCTTCTTTAATTTGAACAATAGCTTTTTTGATTGTTGGTTTTGGTGTAACATAGTGTGAGTTAGCAAAAATTCTAATTTGTTCGAGATCACCTAAATTTTCTCCAGTCAATGGATCTATTTCAGAAATCTTTTCGATATCATCCCCAAAAAAAGATATCTTCCAGGATCGATCTTCGTGGTGCGAGGGAAAAATTTCCAATATATCTCCTTTAGCACGAAAACTTCCTCGTCTAAAATCCATATCTCTTCTTTTGTAAAGTAGCTCAACTAGTTTTCTAATTATTATATCTCGATTTATTGATTGATTTTTTTCAAGTGTGAATGACATCGAAGAATAGGCTTCCACAGATCCAATGCCATAAATGCATGATACAGATGCCACAATAATAGTGTCTCTTCTTTCAACAAGTGAGCGTGTGGCTGAATGGCGAAGTCTATCAATTTGTTCATTGATAGAAGATTCTTTTTCTATAAACGTATCACTTTTAGGAACGTATGCTTCAGGAGTATAGTAATCATAATAACTAACAAAATATTCAACTGCATTATTGGGAAATAAGCTTTTCATTTCTCCATATAGTTGTGCAGCTAAAGTTTTGTTAGGTGCCATAATGAGAGTAGGGCGTTGCATCTCTTCAATTACTTTCGCCATTGTAAAAGTCTTACCAGATCCTGTAACACCTAAGAGGACTTGTTCATTTTCTCTATCTCTTAAATTTTGAACAAGTGTTTTTATTGCATTTGGCTGATCTCCACTCGGTGAAAAATTACTTATAATTTCAAATTTTTCTTGAGATTTTACAGCTGTGGATTGGGTTTCAGTGAGATTCATTTAGAGTCAATATAGTCCTTTAAATAGGAATATTTATCTAAAAATCGACCATCATCAGTAATTGTAGCATTGAGTATTCTGCCATCATCTATCCCAAGGATAAATGGAATGACCTCATTTACAATCCCGTTTCCAAATTCCCTGCTTGAGTCCCGTGGTAGTTCTGAAGGTAGATTGTCAACTGCCATAACAGCTAGAGCATTTTGTATCTCAGTTGTTTCTTCGAATGTGTCTTTGTGAATATAAAAATTTGGATGTTCAATTGAAGTTGATTTGATTGTTGATGGAACTGAACCATCCACATCGCAAGTGACATCACCAATTATCTTAAGTTTAGTAAAATTAGTAATTTGATTTTTTGTAAATATTTTTGGTGAACTTGGATCCCAATAATGTGCACTTATGTAAATATCGCTTTCTTTTAAGTATTCAAAGCTTTGACTCCTATACTCTTTAGGATAGTTAATGAAATGCTCTAATTCAAATTTCTTATTCTCTTTATGCATAACATAATCTTTTGTATCTAAATTACAAAAAACAGGATAATCAAATTTTTTATCCAAAAAATCTTTTGGAGTAATATTTTTTATATTTGTATATTTTAAAATTTCTTGAACACCTCGATTTACCCTTCCATCACCCGTGATCAACATTTTAAAATTAGGAAAACGAACTTCGGATAAATTTTTTATAAGTCTTTCATAATTATTAATTTTAAATGCACGCGCTAACGGTTGAAAATTATTTTGTAATAAAAAAAGATTCAGAGTGTTATAACATCCTACTATGCCAGCAAATCTTCCAAAACCAAGATATCTGGACCCATTCGCAGCTCTTATATTTTCATAATCGATAAGTTTAATTTTTTTATTTAGTATAGCTCGCAGAAGTTCTTTTTTATCCATTCCCGGAGTGCCTTGTGCATTTGATAGTGTCTCTTTATTTAATTTATAGGTATGTGAAAAAAAAACGTAAGTTTTATTTGGGATTAAAACATTTACATCTACTTCTTTAACGCCAAATATTAACTCACAATGATCTAGATTATCACTTAAAATTCCTCCATTTTGAACGTATTCTTCATTTTTGAAACTTCTTTTGTTACTTGGTTGAACGTAAATATTAAGGTCAGGAAATTTATTTTTTATTTCTTTGATTTGTTCAGGCGCAATTGGGGCTCGACTTTCATCATTCCTGCTTTCTTTGATTATTCCAATTGACCCTATTTTTTGAGTCATAAACTATTTTTTATATCAATATTATATTCTTCAAAAGTTTTAAAAAAATAGTTAATTAAGTTTTCATCATATGGGGCAGCTTGCACTCCACTTTCTAATTTTTTTTCTAATATTAGATCTATTGCACAAGATAAGGTTATAGATACCAAGATTCCCATCGCGGTATTTTCGCCAGATCCTTTTTCATCTAAAAAATAATACTTATTAAATACTTCTCTATTATTTTGATGTGCTAATAAATTGACATATAGTACAACGCGATCTTCTTCACCTGGTGAATAGGGATGCTTTTTCCATAATTCTTCACCAAGATCATTGATTTTTGTATCAAGATCTGGAGATTTATTGGAAAGCATTTCAAAAATATCTTTCCATGCATTTTCCCAACCATTCAATCTTAAAGTCCCCCTTACAAATTCTTTAAGATTCCATTGCTGATCAAAATTATACTCTTTGATATATGGAGTTGAGTCCCGATTTGGATAAGCCTCGTAAATCTCATCATTAACAGAATATTTTCCAATATTTTTATACGGTGTTTTTACTACTGTTTGAAAATTGTTAATAAATTTTGCATCATTGTTTAAGGCTTTGATGACCCCAACAGGAGACCAACTAAATTTATATTTAAAATCATTAGGTATTGCTGGAAAGCCACCACAATATGAGTGATAGGTAACATCAAGGTTGCTTAAACCAGTTTGTTTTAATTTTTTAACCAGTAAATGTGAAAAAAAATGATCAATACCTGGGTCAAGACCAACCTCATTGACAAAAACTAAATGATTTCTTTTTGCTTCATCGTTTAAATTTTTCATATCTGGTGAGATATAACTGCTTGAAGCAAAGTGACATTTTTTATCCAAGCATAGTTTTGCAATCGTTAAGTGATGATTAGCTGGTAATTGTGATACAACTATATCACCTGCATTTAAGACGCTAGTTAATGATTCTATATCAAATTTTTTAGCAGTTACATTTTGTTTATCAACATGGCTTATGCTTTGTTGTGCTTTTTCTAGAGTTCTGTTCCAAATAGTTACATTTTCATAATTTTGAGAGATTCTTCTAATGCCTGGAATAGATGATAGGCCTGTCCCTAACCAATGGATATGTTGCATAGATTTAATTTACTTTTAATTTAAAAAGATTACTACAATAAAAAACAAACAGTGCGGTAAAAAATTGATAAGTTTAATAATTATTTTTTTATTAACAGGAGTGATATCTGGATTTATCGCAGGTCTTCTAGGAGTAGGCGGAGGTATTATTATAGTACCTACCAGTTATTTTATTTTACTATATCTAGATTATTCGCCTGTTTACGCGATGCATGTGGCGATTGCATCATCACTTGGAATAATTTGTTTTACCTCTATCTCTTCTATAAGGTCACATTTAAAACTTGGAAATGTTAATAGGTCAATACTTAAGAGATGGGTGCCTGGTATTATAATTGGTTCCATATTGGGATCCTATTGCGCAAGTATTATTTCTGGAAAAATTTTAGTTAATATTTTTATTTTTTTGGCTTTTTTAATCGCTTTAAATATGGCTTTTCAGAGAGATCCGATAATTCTCTCAAAAGATCTTCCAAAATCAAAACTCATCAATTTAATATTAAGTTCGCTGATAGGGTTTCTATCAGTTTTAATTGGGATTGGGGGAGGGAGTTTTAGTGTGCCATCTCTAACGATGTTTTCAAAAAAAATACATGAAGCTGTAGGTACCTCCGCTACACTGGGTTTCTTTATCGCTTTTCCTGGAGTGATAATTTTAATGGTCTCTGGATCTTCAATCAATGATTTACCACCATTCTCAATTGGTTATCTAAATTTAGCAATTGTTCTCTTGGTGTCTTCTACTAGTATCTTTACTGCAAACATAGGAGCTAAAGTATCAGTTAGTATTAATAAAGTTACTTTAAGAAGAATTTTTTCAATTTTTTTATTGTTAACATGTCTAAGTCTAATTATGGAACATTATATAATTTAAGATTATGAGTTTTATTGCTTCTAGATTAAAAAGAATTAAACCTTCGATGACTGTAGGTATTAACGTTAAAGCTAATGCGTTGAGAGCTGAAGGGAAAGATGTTTTAGTTTTGGCTGCTGGTGAGCCTGACTTTGATACACCAGCCAATATTAGAAAAGCTGCTTTTGATGCTATTGAAAGTGGACAAACAAGATATGTCCCTGGAAAAGGCACTCCTGCACTTCAAAAAGCAATTCAATCAAAGTTCATAAAAGATAATAATATAGAATATTCACTGGATGAAATAATTGTTGGAGTAGGTGGTAAGCACATTATTTACAATGCAATGATGGCAACGCTTAACCCTAATGATGAAGTTATAATCCCAGCTCCTTTTTGGGTTAGCTATCCTGACATTGTATTACTAGCAGAGGGAAAACCTATAATAGTTGAATGCCCAGAGAGTCAAAATTTCAAAATTACAGCTAATCAGCTTGAAAAAAGTATAACAGAAAAAACTAAATGGTTAATGCTCAATAGCCCGAGCAATCCAACAGGAGCGGTCTATTCAAAAAGTGAACTAAAAGAGCTGGCAGAAGTTTTGCTTAAATATCCTCATGTACTAATTATGTCAGATGATATTTATGAAAAAATTATTTACGATAATTTAGAGTTTGGCACACTTGCTTCAATCGAACCAAGATTAAAAGAAAGATGCTTAACTTTAAATGGCGTATCAAAAGCGTACTGTATGACAGGATGGAGACTTGGCTATTGTGGAGCATCAAAAGAAATTATTGCAGCAATGAATAAAATGCAATCACAGAGTAATACATCAACATCTTCGATATCCATGGCAGCTGCTGTTGAAGCATTAGAAGGCTCTCAGGAATTTATCAAAGAACATAATGAAGCTTTTGTTAGAAGAAGAGATATGGTTGTAAGTTTATTAAATCAGATAGAAGGAATAAACTGTTTAACGCCCGAAGGAGCATTTTATGTTTATCCATCTTGTGAGGGTGTAATTGGAAAACAAACACCTGATGGTAATAAAATTGCCACCGATGAAGATTTTATGAATTATCTCTTAGAAAGCGAGGGCATTGCAGGCGTTCATGGTGCTGCATTTGGTTTATCTCCATATTTTAGATTATCATACGCTACAAGTGATGAGATTCTTAAAGATGCATGTTCTAGAATTAAAAGAGCTTGCGAAAAACTTAAGTAAGATCTTGATCCGCAATAATTTTTGCTATTCTAAGCAGGTTTGTTGATCCAGCGTTACCAAAAGGTACTCCAGCGGTAATAATGACACTATCATCAGCATTAACTAATTTTTTATTTTTAGCAACGCTGCAAGCTATTTTCACCATTTCAGTTGTATTTTCAGCATCCTGCACTGAATGACATGAATTAACACCCCAAACGATTTGCATTTTCCTTGCAGTTTTAATGTTAGGTGAAAGTCCAATGATCTGTACAGGCGCTCTTTCTCTTGCCATTCTTAATGTAGTTTTACCACTAACTGAAAAAGTTAAAATTGCTTTTGCGCCAGCATTTTTTGCAATAGAGTAGGCTGCATTTGTAATCGCATCAGTATTATCAATCTTTTTTATATTTTCTTCATCTTCAATTTCTAAATTGAAATTATTTTTATCTTTTTCTACATTCTCAATAATCCTGTCCATTGTTGCGACTGATTCTACAGGATAATCTCCCATTGCCGACTCACCAGATAACATGACGGCATCAGTACCATCATAGATTGCATTTGCGACATCTGATGCCTCAGCTCTTGTTGGAACTAAGTTAGAAATCATACTTTCAAGCATTTGAGTGGCAACAACTACTGGTTTTCCATAATGTCGGCATCTTTTGATAATATTTTTTTGTGCAATTGGAACTTTTTCTGTTGGCATTTCAACACCAAGATCACCTCTTGCAATCATTATTCCATCAGCAGCTTGAATTATATCATCAATATTTTTCACCGCAGATGGCTTTTCAATTTTTGCCATTACTAAAGCCTTGCCATCAACAATTTTTTTTAACTTATGTATATCTTCAGCTTGTTGCACAAAGGATAGAGCAACCCAATCTACATTCATTTCGAGTGCTTTTTGAAGATCAGCTTTATCCTTAGAAGTAAGTGAGTCTATGGGCAGTATAACATCAGGTATGTTCACACCTTTATTATTTGAGATCACTCCATCATTGAGCACTTCTGTAATTAAAGAGTCTTTATTTTGCTCGATAATTTGCAGCCTAATTCTTCCATCATTTATTAATAGAGTGGTATTAGGTGTTAAATGATCATAAATTTCACTATGTGGAAAGTTGACTCTTTCATTGTCTCCAAGTTTTGAATTAGTGTCTAAAATAAATTTTTGACCCTTTTTTAGAGACTCTTCTATATTCTTAAATTCTCCAACCCTAAGCTTAGGACCTTGGAGATCTGCCAGTATACATGTTGCATGATTATACTTTTCTTCTAATTGTCTTATCCATTCGAGATTTTGTCGATGAGTTTCAACAGATCCATGGGAAAAATTTAGCCTAAAAACATCACATCCAGCTTTAAAAATTCTTTCTATTGTCTCGTTAGAAGAAGATACAGGACCTAATGTTGCTAAAATTTTAGCTTTTCTATTACGTTTCATTTAATTAATTAACGTGTATATATTTAATTTAACTAAAATTAAACTTAATTGAGTAATTATGAATAAAAATTTAGACAGGGAATTATTAGCAGATGTTGCAGAAAGATTAATAAATCATTTACAAAGTAGAACTGACGTACAAAACATTGATTTGATGAATTTATCTGGATTTTGTCGAAACTGTTTATCAAAATGGTATCTAGCAGCTGCAGAAAAAAGAAATCAACCTATCGATTATGATATGTCTAGGGAATTAATTTATGGAATGCCCTATGATGAATGGAAAAAAAAATATCAAAAAGAAGCAACTAAAGAACAGTTAAGAGATTTTAATAATAAATAATACTAATAAAGTTTTTCTAGATCTTCTTGGTATTTATCTTTTACAGCAAATCTCCGAACTTTCATTGACACAGTCATCATACTATTTTCAATAGTAAATTCATGATCAATTAAAATAAACTTCCTAACCTGTTCAATAACAGAAAGATTTTTATTTACTCTATTTACCACTTCTTTCATAAGTTTATTAAAATCATCATCTTTAACAATTGACTCAAATTTTTGCTCTTTACCATTCTCTTTAGCCCAATTTAATGCAAAGTCTTTATCAGGTACAATTACTGCAACGAGATAATTTTTAAAATCTCCATACAGCATAGATTGTGCTATTTCTGGTTCTATATCAAGTTTTGCCTCAACTCTTGTAGGTGAGATATTATCTCCTCCAGCATTCACAATAATATCTTTCTTGCGATCAGTGATTTTGAGGTATTCTTCTTCATCAAATTCGCCAATATCGCCTGTGTGTACCCATCCATCAATAATTGTTTTTGATGTTGCATCGGGATCATTCCAATAGCCATTCATTATGTTTTCACCACTTACTAGAATTTCTCCATCCTCAGCAATTTTTACGTTAACACCATGAAATAATTTTCCTACCGTGTCTAACT
>Ga0208127_1001930_pt1 | contig 10105 bp, 6 predicted proteins | sample ETNtaG_6_FD_185751 | JGI IMG/M metagenome (GOLD analysis project Ga0208127, IMG submission 185751) | Marine microbial and viral communities from oxygen minimum zone, Eastern Pacific Ocean - ETNP201306SV45 (SPAdes) (version 2) | ecosystem: Environmental > Aquatic > Marine > Oceanic ...
ACTTCTTATTCCTTTAGGAGATTTAATAACAGATGAAATTTCTGGATATATTCCATCTGCTGGAATGGTTACAATCAAATCTTCTTGCCTGTTATCACCAGCAATTGTAGGCAAGTCATCTGCACTTGTATTAATATATTCTAAATCTGAAATAGAATAAGTCCTATCAGCATTTGGCACAAAAGAAGTATTAAGTCTAAGGGATAAATCAACTCCTAATTTTTTATGAACTTTTGCTGTTGTAAACCACCCCCCATTTGAACTATATATAGCTCCTTTCATCATTGGATCTAAGTATCTTTCAAAAATTTTTTTGGAATCACTCTCAACCGCCAATAAAATTGATTCAAGCCCAGATTGTGAAAAAGATAATATGGGAAATAAGATGAAAGTAAAAAAACTGAACCTATATCTCAACTTTAAATTTTAATATAAATATATATCAAAATTCTAGCTTCCTGCAATTGATGTTAAATCATATTTTAATTTAAATACAGTATATCGAGGCTGTATTATGTATGATCTTGTTTGACTATACAACTGATTAAAACTATCTCTATTTACAGACGTGTCATTTAATAAATTCTTAACTCCAATTGCAAATTCCCATTTTGATCCTTCCTTATTGTATGATAAATCAGCTTCTAAAAATCTATATTCGTTTAAAGTTTCACTTTCGTTTCTGTAATAATTATAGGAATAATCAGCAGTAAAGACAAAACCATTTCCAAAATATGCATCAATTTTTACGAAAGGTGAATCTGTGTAAAAATAATTCTTAAAGTCTCCAGTATCGTATGATCTCTTATTATAACTATAACCTATTTCAATATTTGGCTTATCTCTAAAATTAGTAGCAACACTAGCTCGGTAATTTTGAGTAAAACTCTCCTGTTCTGCCAAACTTCCGTTAATTATATTATTAAAGTTGCTATAGTTAAAATTCATATTAAATCCAGCCTTAAAATTTTTAAACCTTTTATCAACTCTTCCCGAAGCAAAATAACTTTCTGTTGGTAGAGTTGAGTTGATAGCGGATCTAACACTACTTATTCCAGACAATAATGTTTGACTTTGAATAGTATTGCTTCTTTTTGAATAATTAAAATTTGCAAAAACATTGGTGAAGTTAAAAATATTTATGCTCTGGTAATTTAGATTGTAATTATAAAATTTAGCAGATTCTAGTTTAGGGTTTCCTTGAAAAAAAGAATTATAATTGTTAAAAATATAACCTTCAGCTAAATTATTTACATCAGTAAATTGATTTGTGGCTGTGTAATTAAACCTTAACGATTCAGAATCTTTTAGCTTCATAAATATTCTTAAATCTGGACGGATGTCTGTAAATGAATTGTTTTCGATATTTCCAAGCTGAATATTTTCGGATTTATATGTATTAATTGTAAATCCAGGTTCCATTGTAAACATTCCAGTAATAAATCTGTAGTTAAAAGAAAAATAAGCATCTCTAAAATTGAAATCCACGTCGTTGTTCAAGAAATCCTGATTAAAGTTTAATTCAGAACTGTCATCTAAAATTTGAAAAATGTTAGAGTTGAAATTTTGTTTTACATCAGTAATTCCAACAGTGAAGTTTAAGTTTGATTTTGGAGTTAAAATGTAATAGTAATCTAATTTAGCCTCTAACTTGTCTGTATCAACAAGTCTATTTTGATTTATATTAAATTTAGATTGATCTGTATCTAGTGGAATAATATCTCTAAATGGTTGAATGTCTCTTACAGCTCTGTAGAAAGGATCTTCAGTCTGTGATAAATGTTGAGCTTCAAATGAAAAAATATTATCCTCGTTTAATGTATAATATGTTTTAAGTTCCTGATTAATTGAGTTAGGCTCATCCCTAATAAGAATATTAATTTCGTCAGTTTCAATGGGTTGAATAACTGGGTTTGATGAAGAATCTCTAAATGAATTTGAAGTTAAATCTGTATTTTCTACGTTTTCGGCAGATTTGACCAATAAATTATATTCAACTTGAAGTTTATCGTTTGGAATAAAAGAAGTAGTAAACTTATATAATTGTTGTTTATTATCCTGAACTACATAATCCTCAGTGTTTTCAATTAAACCGGAAGTGAAGTTTCTTGTTATTTTTTCTTCAATAATATTATTTGTTTCAGCTAAAATTGCAAAACCGCTTATTTCCCAAATATCATTATTCCATGTTTTGCTAAAGTTGAAAGCTCCTAGTTGAGCGTCAATTGATTTCGCTTGATTATTTTGTAAATTACCTAAGCCTGCTCCATCAGATGAAATATTTATAGATGTACCATTTCTAGCATTAAGGTTATTAAATCCTCCACCAAATCTGTAAAAATCCCTTCTTGAAAGAACTGGTTCTCCTATGTTGTTGTTATTTCCTAAAAAACTCATACTAAAATCTTTGGCATAATAAAAGACTTTAGGAGATGCTAAAACTCTATCATCATTACCCACTCCTCCAAGGAGTTCTCCAAACCAAAATTTGTCTTTCCCTGATTTTAGACTAATATTAATTGCAATATTATCCTCATTATTAGTTACATTTCTTAATTGACCTGCCTCAGTAAAATTTCTAAGAACTTCAATCTTACCAACTGCTTTTGCAGGTAAATTTTGAGTAGCTAATTTAGAGTCTCCATCAAAAAAATCTTTTCCCTCTACCGTTATCTTAGATATTTCTTTTCCCTCAACTTCAACAACACCATCTTCATTAATTTCAACACCAGGTAGGTTTTTTAAGACATCTGCTAATTTTTTTTCAGAGCCTGTATTGAATGAATCCGCATTGTAAACTATTGTATCACCTTTAATTGTAACTGGCATCTCATATACTATTTCAACTTCGTCTAGAGCTTCAGCTTGCTCTTCAAGTATAAAATCTTTTTCTAAATTTTCAGAAATTTTCAGATCGAATACTTCTTCCTTAAATCCAATAAAAGAAATTTTTATTTCATAATCTAAATCCTTTTTTAAATTTAATCTGAAAAACCCAGAATCATTAGAAATTCCAAAACCATCAAGAATTTTAGATTCTTTTTCAATTGCTATTACATTTGCTCCAGTAATATTGTTTCCGTTTGCATCTTTTATTAGTCCTTGAAAATTAACTTGTGAAAATGTTAAGTTAAATATTAATAGAAATAATATATATAATGAGTTTTTCATAAAAAATTGGTGTTAAAAAAAGTTTGATTGTTGTTAAGAATTAGTTCACCCTCGCTGATCTTGAGCCCCAGCCTCCTCGGCCTCCTCCCCTGTTGTACCTTTCTCTCATTTCTTTCATTTTATCTTCTTGAATTTTTTTAAACTCTAAATTTGATACAATTTTACCTTTACTTGGTTCTTTAATTTTAATTTTTTCCTTTGGGTTGATTACAACTTTAGTGCAAAGCATTGTTCTATTTCCGTCACTTATTTCCAAAATAAGACCTGGTAATCCACCATACATTGCTGGTCCAGTTGATACTGGAATTTCAGGTGTAAACCATGCAGTCATCGTAACTAATTTAGTTTTTGGCTGTGCAGGGTTATTGTTCTCTTGGTCATTGTTTTGCTGTTGTCTTCTGCTAAAACTAAATACTTGCTCTTCAACTTCTTTTGTATAAGTTGCTTTGAAAGCGTTGTATTGACCTATTTTTTTGGATTCTCCTGTCATTACCCATTTAGTTGGTTCAATATTGTCTTTGACAAGAAAAACTTTTCCAAAAAGTTCTCTTTTATTGATATACATTTTTTCTTGTACATCTTTGTAAATATCCCCTTGATCAGGTCCTACAACAAATTGCATCCAATTAAATCCTCCACTACCAGAACCTCCTGCGTCTAAAGTAACCTCTTCTTTAAAATATGAGGATTTGCTATCAAAATCTAATATGTAATTCTTTTCTAAAGCAGTCTTCATTCTAGCTTTTATATATTTTGCTCTTTCAGGTGACATATTGTTCATCCAATCCATATTGACTGTACTTTTTGACATGTAATATGCTTTTCCAAGAAATTCCTGTGAATAACCTTCAAAGCTTAAAAAGAGTATTAAAATGATTAGTTTTTTCATAATATTTTTTTTAATTCTTTATTTATATGACAATAATTGAGCCAGAAAGTTTAATGGTGTTTATTTTTATCAAATTAAATTATAAATTAGAGATCATATTTAAATTTTGTGTTATGCATATAGCTATTGCCGGAAACATTGGAGCCGGAAAAACAACTCTTACCAAATTACTTTCAAAAAAATATAAATTCGAAGGACACTATGAAGATGTTCTTAAAAATCCATATTTGGATGATTTTTATGAAGAAATGGAAAGATGGTCTTTTAATCTACAGATCTATTTTTTAAATAGTAGATTTAGACAAATCTTAGATTTCAACAAAGAAGGTAAAAACATTGTTCAGGACAGAACTATATATGAAGATGCCTTTATTTTTGCTCCAAATTTGAAAGCAATGGGTCTTATGACACATCGAGATTTTGAAAATTATAAATCAATTTTCAATTTAATGGAATCTTTTGTTAAACCTCCAGATCTTTTAATTTATTTGAGAAGCCAAATACCTAATTTAGTCGATCAGATTCATAAAAGAGGAAGAGATTATGAAAGTTCCATAAGTATCGATTACTTGAGTAGATTGAACGAAAGGTATGAGGCCTGGATTCAAACTTACGACAAAGGAAAGCTTCTTATTATTGACGTAGACAATTTAGATTTTGTTGAAAATAAAAAAGACCTTCAAACTATTACCGACAAAATCGATGATAGTTTAAAAGGTCTTTAAAATGTAAATTATTTTATAATTTATTTTTTATCTATTTGTCCCATTGCACCTATGGCAATTTCTTTAATTTCATCAACATTATGTTGTTTTAAAGCAGACATAACTTCTTCTTGAGTTCCTGTTAAAGTTTCTGTAGAACTAGTAACTTCTCCATTGTCATTTTCATTTGTTGTGACTGTCATAGCCCAATCATCACCCTCAACCTTTACAATTACCTCCTTTTTAACTTCTAGATTAGAAGTTGAATGATCTGAGTGTGAAGCATGTCCTCCCAAAATTGGAGCGACAACTAAACCAATTAAACAAGTAAGTTTTATAAGTATATTCATAGATGGACCAGAAGTGTCTTTAAAAGGATCTCCAACAGTATCTCCAGTTACAGCAGCTTTGTGAGCATCAGAACCTTTGTAGGTCATCTCACCATTAATTTCAACACCAGCTTCAAATGATTTTTTAGCATTGTCCCAAGCACCACCAGCATTATTTTGAAAAATTGCCCATAATACTCCACTAACTGTAACTCCGGCCATGTATCCTCCAAGCATTTCAGCAATTGCTAAATTATCCATTCCAAAAATCATTGGGATAAAGGCAATTCCAAGAGGAAAACCAATAGTTAATAGTCCAGGTGCCATCATTTCTTTAAGAGAGGCTTGTGTTGAAATAGCAACACATTTGTCATATTCAGGTTTACCTTTACCTTTCATAATTCCAGGAATGTCTTTAAACTGTCTTCTAACCTCATGCACCATTTCCATAGCAGCCTTACCAACAGCATTCATAGCTAAAGCAGAAAAAACTACAGGAACCATACCTCCAACAAATAGCATCGCTAGTACTGGGGCTTTAAAAATGTTAATACCATCAATTCCAGTAAATGTTACGTAAGCAGCAAAAAGTGCTAGTGAGGTTAAAGCAGCAGATGCGATCGCAAAACCTTTTCCGGTAGCTGCGGTTGTATTTCCAACTGAATCTAATATATCAGTTCTTTCTCTTACAATTGGATCTTGCTCACTCATTTCAGCAATACCCCCTGCATTGTCTGATATTGGTCCAAAAGCGTCAATTGCAAGTTGCATAGCAGTTGTAGCCATCATGGCAGAAGCTGATAAAGCAACACCATAAAAACCTGCAAAGAAATAAGACGCCCATATAGCTAAGGCAAATAAAATCACTGAGGGGAATGTAGAAATCATTCCAGTTGCAAGACCAGCGATAATATTAGTTCCAGCTCCAGTACTTGATTGTTGAACAATTTTTAAAGTAGGTGCTTTACCAAGACCAGTATAGTATTCAGTCACAGATGATATTACAGCTCCAACTATTAAACCTACAATAGTAGCATAGAATACATCCATCGAAGAAACATCTTTTAATCCTTCACCAAAAAATTCCATTTTCATAGTTTCTGGTAACATCCAAATACAAAGTACATAACATGAAACAGCAACCAAACCTATTGAAGTCCAGTTTCCTTTATTAAGCGCATTCATCACTTCATTTTCTTTAGCATCATTAGTTTTAACACTAACTAAAAGAGTACCTATTATTGAAATAATGATACCTGCACCAGCTATAGCTACTGGTAAAATAATTGGTCCAATACCCCCAAATGCATCTGAAATACTTCCACCCATGTCTTCAATAACATAATTACCTAAAACCATGGCAGCAAGTACAGTTGCAACATAAGATCCGAACAAATCAGCTCCCATACCTGCAACATCTCCTACATTATCACCAACATTATCAGCAATTGTAGCAGGATTTCTTGGATCATCTTCAGGAATACCTGCTTCAACTTTTCCTACTAGATCAGCTCCAACATCAGCAGCCTTGGTATATATACCTCCACCAACTCTAGCAAACAATGCAATAGATTCAGCACCTAATGAAAATCCTGCTAAAGTTTCTAAAACAATTGTCATATCTGATGTACTTGTCCAAGCACCGTCCATAAAAAAGTGAAAGAATAATATGAAAAATGCTGTTAATCCAAGTACAGCTAGACCTGCTACTCCAAGTCCCATTACAGTTCCACCTCCAAATGAAATTTTTAGAGCATTTGGAAGACTAGTTCTAGCTGCCTGAGTAGTTCTTACGTTGGTTTTTGTAGCAATTTTCATACCCATATTTCCAGCCCATGCAGAAAAAACTGCACCAAAAACAAATGCTATTGTTATAAGCCAATGAGTAGTTGGAACTACAAATGAAACTCCGGCCAATGCTAAACTGACTATTACAACAAAAACAGATAATAATTTATACTCAGCATTTAAAAACGCTAATGCTCCTTCATAGATATGGTCAGAAATTTCTTTCATTTTTCCATCTCCCGCATCTTGTTTCATTACCCAAGATTTTTTGTAGAGCATGTAAGCTAACCCAATTAAAGCCAGGATTATAGGCATATAAATTGCAAATGTTTCCATATTATATTTTATTAATGTTTGTTTTAAAATTTGATGGCAAAAGTAGTTAAATACACTGAATTACAAAACTGTATTCTATTTATACATAACCTTCTTTATACTCTTAATTACATCTTCACTGTTTGGAAGCCATTCAGCAAGAAGAACTGGTGAATAAGGTGCAGGAGTATCAGCTGTATTTATTTTTTCAATTGGAGCATCTAAATAATCAAAAATTTGATTTTGAACTTGATATGTAATTTCTGTTGAAATATTTCCAAATGGCCAAGATTCCTCAAGAATAACTAATCTATTGGTTTTTTTAACAGACTCAAGAATAGTATTAATATCAAGTGGTCTGATGGTTCTTAAATCAATTAATTCAACTTCAATACCTTCACCTTTTAACTTTTCTGCAGCTAACTGTGCTTGTTTTAAAATTTTTCCAAAAGAAACTAAAGTCACATCTTTTCCAGTAATTTTAACTTCTGCTTTTCCAATCGGGATTAAATATTCTTCTTCAGGAACTTCACCTTTGTCTCCATACATTTGTTCAGATTCCATAAATATTACTGGATCATTATCTCTTATTGCTGATTTTAAAAGACCTTTAGCGTCATAGGGATTGGATGGAACAATAACCTTCAACCCTGGACAATTTGCATACCAACTTTCAAATGCTTGGGAGTGAGTAGCAGCTAATTGTCCTGCAGAAGCAGTTGGTCCGCGAAATACAATTGGACAAGGAAATTGACCTCCAGACATTTGTCGAATTTTAGCTGCGTTGTTAATAATTTGATCAATTCCAACAAGTGCAAAATTGAAAGTCATAAATTCAATGATAGGACGATTTCCAGTCATAGTTGAACCGACTCCTATTCCTGCGAAACCAAGTTCAGAAATTGGAGTATCAATAACTCTTTTATCTCCAAATTCATCAAGCATACCTTTAGATGCTTTATACGCACCGTTGTATTCTGCAACTTCCTCGCCCATCAAATAAATCGATTCGTCTAGTCTCATTTCTTCAGACATAGCTTCACAGATAGCTTCTCTAAACTGAATAACTCTCATAAGAATTAAAATTTGCTGCAAAAATATATAATATTTAAAGATTTTAATGTTTTTATTTTTAAAAAAAATACTATGCATGCATAGTATTTTTGTTTATTTTTATATATTTGATACTATAATAATTTAACAAAAGTTTTTACATGAAAATATTAGTTTGTATAAGCCATGTTCCTGATACAACATCAAAAATAAATTTCACTGATAGTGATACAAAATTTGATGTTCAAGGTGTTCAATTTGTTATTAATCCAAATGATGAATTTGGTTTAACAAGAGCAATGTGGTTGAAGGAAAAAGAAGGTGCGTCGATTGATGTGATTAATGTTGGAAATCAATCTTCAGAATCTACTTTAAGAAAGACACTTGCTATTGGGGCAGATAGAGCTATTAGAATAAACACTGAACCAACCGATGGGTTTTTAGTAGCAAAACAAATTTCAGAATACATTAAAAATAATCCCTATGACCTAATTATCGCAGGAAGAGAATCCATTGATTACAATGGAGCAATGGTACCAGGATTAATTTCTGGATTTTTAAATATAAATTTTGTTACAAATTGTACAAAACTTGAGATTGACAACGGAAAAGTTGTATTGGAACGTGAAATTGATGGTGGAAAAGAAATTTTAGAATCTGAACTTCCACTGATAATTGGTGGTCAAAAGGGTCTTGTTGAAGAGAGTGATTTAAGAATTCCTAACATGAGAGGTATAATGCAAGCAAGACAAAAGCCTTTAGATGTTATTGAACCATATGATTTTTCAGCCAATACAAACGTCTTAAAATTTTACAAACCAGAACCAAAACAAGCCGTTAAACTTGTTGACCAAGACAATTTAGACGAATTAATTAACCTTTTACATACAGAAGCTAAAGTTTTATAAATTATGCCAGTACTAACATATATAGAATCCTCAAACGGAAAAATTAAAAAAAATGGTTTTGAACTTGCTTCTTACAGCCATGAACTTGCAAAACTTCTAAATACAGATGCAGTAGCAATAACAATAAATGCTTTGGATAATACTGAACTTAGTAATTATGGAATATCGAAAGTTCTTAAAGTGAATAACGATTCACTCTCTGAATTTAATGCAAAACAATATGCCGATGTTATTTCTCAAGCAATGAACAGTGTTGATGCTAATATTGTTGTATTGAGCAGTAGTTTAGATTCAAAATATTTAGCTCCTATTTTATCAGCCCAAAACAACTCGGCGTATATAAATAATGTGACAAGTTTACCATCAAGTTTAAGTCCTTTCACAGTAAAACGTACAGTATTTACCAATAAAGCATACAGCGATACTAGTACCAGTTCAAGTAAAATCATTATTGGATTATCCAACAATTCATATGGAACTCAAGAAAATAAAACCTCACTTACTGAAGAAGATTTAATAGTTTCTATTGCTGATTCTTCTCTTTCAGTTAAATCCTCTGAGAAAGTTTCAGGAAAAATATCCATTGCAGATGCTGATATTGTAGTTTCTGCAGGAAGAGGAATGAAAGGTCCTGAAAATTGGAACTTAATTGAAGATCTAGCCAATACTTTAGGAGCAGCAACTGCTTGCTCAAAACCTGTTTCTGATATGGGATGGAGGCCTCACAGTGAGCACGTTGGTCAAACTGGTAAACCTGTAGCAACAAACCTTTACATTGCAATTGGTATTTCAGGTGCAATCCAACACCTTGCTGGAATAAATTCTTCAAAAATAAAGGTTGTTATAAACAATGATCCTGAAGCTCCCTTCTTTAAAGCTGCTGACTATGGTATTGTTGGAGATGCCTTTGATGTTGTACCAAGATTAAATGAAAAACTAAAAGAATTT
>Ga0208127_1001932_pt1 | contig 10101 bp, 9 predicted proteins | sample ETNtaG_6_FD_185751 | JGI IMG/M metagenome (GOLD analysis project Ga0208127, IMG submission 185751) | Marine microbial and viral communities from oxygen minimum zone, Eastern Pacific Ocean - ETNP201306SV45 (SPAdes) (version 2) | ecosystem: Environmental > Aquatic > Marine > Oceanic ...
TTAACTGACTGCCTATAGCCTTTGAGAGTAGTGCTGCTACAACAGCAGAATCCACTCCTCCAGATAAACCCAATAGCACTTCTTGATCTCCTACTTGGTCTTTTATTTCACTAACTGCTCGATCAATTATATTTTTAGAATTCCATAAACCTTTACAGCCAGAAATATCTCTAACAAAGTTTTTCAATATCCTCTTGCCTTGAGGTGTGTGAGTTACTTCAGGATGAAACTGAAGACCGAATATCTTTTTTGTTGGATGATGAAAGGCTGCTATAGGACTGTTGTTGGTTGTTCCGCAAACTTTAAACCCTTTGGGAAGTTTGGAGACGTGATCTCCATGACTCATCCAAACACTGATTTTGTTTGCATTTATCCCTTTAAAAAGCCCTGACGCTTTATTTTTCAATAATAAATCTGCATGTCCAAATTCTCGCTTTTCTGCTAATTCAACTTTTCCTTTCAGTTGCTTGGCTATGGATTGCATGCCATAGCAAATGCCAAGAAGTGGGATGCCTAAATCAAACACCTTCTCAGGGATTTTAGGAGAGCCCTTTTGTTTTACTGTTTCTGGACCTCCGGAAAGAATGATTCCTTTGGCATTAAAGTCTTTAATTGATTTAAGTGAAGCGCGGTGATTATAGATTTCGCAATAAACTCCTAACTCTCTAACCCTTCTAGCGATAAGCTGAGTGTATTGAGAACCGAAATCAATAATTAAAATTTTATCGGCAAGGATATTCTTTGCCATCAAAGTTAGCTGATTCTGTAATTAGGAGCTTCTTTAGTGACACTAACGTCATGAACATGACTTTCACTGACACCCGCAGAAGTTATCTGAACGAATTTGGGTTTTGTTCGCATAGTTTCAATATCATGTGAACCTGTATATCCCATACTCTGTCTGAGCCCTCCAATCATTTGGTGGATAACAGCCTGAAGCCAGCCTTTGTAAGGCACTCTCCCTTCAATGCCTTCTGGAACTAATTTTTCAGTTGCCTCAGAACTGTCTTGGAAATATCTATCTGAAGAGCCTTGATCACCTGACATTGCGCCTATAGATCCCATGCCTCTATAGGATTTATAGCTTCTTCCTTGGTATAACTCTAATTCACCTGGAGCTTCTTCTGTTCCAGCGAGAACACTTCCGAGCATCACTGTATGGCCTCCAGCGGCAATTGCCTTAGCGATATCTCCAGAAAATCTAATGCCTCCATCAGCAATAATCGGCACATCGGTTTTCTTCAACGCTTCAGTAACTTGAGCTACGGCCGTAACTTGAGGAACACCGACACCGGTTACAATCCTTGTCGTACAAATTGAACCAGGACCAATACCCACCTTAACAGCATCAGCACCTGCCTTTACCAGAGCAAGAGCTCCTTCTCCGGTAGCTACATTACCGCCAATTATTTGTATATCTTTGAAGGTATTTTTAATTTCTGTGATTTTACTAAGAACTCCTTCAGAATGACCATGAGCACTGTCGGCTACCAAAACATCGACCCCAGCGTTGATCAATGCCTGGCATCTATCCAAGGTATCAGGCTTGGTTCCAATAGCTGCTCCGGCCAGAAGCCTTCCTTCACTGTCACGAGCTGCATCAGGGAAATCCAATGATTTATTAATATCTTTAAGGGTTACAAGTCCAGTGAGTTGAAATGAATCATCAATCAGTAATATCTTCTCAATCCTATTTTCCTGAAGTAATCGTTTAATAACATCAGGGCTTTCGCCTTCTTTTGCAGTCACCAATCTCTCTTTAGGTGTCATGATTTCAGAAACTTTAGCAGTTAGGTTTTCCTGATATCTGAAATCTCTGCTGGTGACTATTCCCACTAGTTCACCATTATCAACAACCGGCATTCCGGATATATTTAATTCTTTGGTTAGCTGAATAAGCTCTCCTACTTCATTATCAGATCGGATTGTTATTGGATCACGTACGATACCACTTTCATATTTTTTAACTTTCCTGACTTCAGCAGCCTGATTTTCAATAGAAAGGTTTTTATGAATTATTCCGATGCCACCTAACTCACTTAAAGCAATTCCCATCCTAGATTCAGTCACTGTATCCATAGCTGCAGAAAGTAGCGGAATATTTAAATCGAGTGTTCGGGTCAGGCGAGTTTGTAATTTGACGTCTTTTGGAAGAATATCCGAGTGATCCGGAACCAAGAGGACGTCATCAAAGGTAAGTGCTTGGTCAACGATACGTAACATCTTTAAATTATACAGAACTTCTAAAATTTTTCACCCAGTAGTCCGATTTAGGGTCTTAACTGATGTATAGTAATGAAAAAAGGAGAGAATATGATTTCTGAACTACAAAAACCTGTGAATTCAGGATTTGATGCTAAAAGTGAGCCTTCTGAAATATTAGAAGGTGTGGATTTAAGCGGTAAAGTCGCAATGGTAACTGGCGGTTACTCTGGAATAGGTTTAGAGACTTCCCGAGCTCTAAAAGAAGCTGGAGCAAGAGTTATAGTACCTGCGAGAAGAACCGAAGTTGCTAAATCTGAATTAAATGGTGTGATTGGAGACGAGGATATATTTGAACTGGATTTAGCTAATCCCGCATCTGTCTATAAATTCGTCGAAGGTTTTGTCGAATCAAATATTCCTCTAGATATTCTTATCAATAATGCAGCCGTTATGGCATGCCCTCAAATGCCTACCAAAGAAGGATGGGATTTACAATTTGCTGTCAATCATATCGGTCATTTCATACTGACAAAAGGTTTATTACCTTCAATGGTTAAATCTTCAGAAGCAAGATTGGTTACCCTGTCATCAACAGGACATAAACTTTCTGGAATTCAATGGGAAGATGTGCATTTCGAAAATTCCTATGATAAATGGAAGGCCTACGGGCAATCTAAAACTGCCGCAAGCCTATTAGCAGTTGAAGTTGGAAATAGAATGAGAGATGAAGGCATTAAGACTTATTCTGTGCATCCAGGTGGTATCTTTACCCCCTTACAAAGACACTTGGAAAAAGAAGAAATGATTGCTCTGGGTTGGCTGGGTGAAGATGGAGAATTATCTGAAATGGCAGCTGCAAACTTTAAATCTCCTACTCAAGGTGCTGGGACAAGTTTGTGGGCTGCTACCAGTCCAATGCTCAATGATGTTAGTGGTGTTTACTGCGAAAACTGTGATGTAGCTGCTAGGCAAGAAGATGGCCCAATGGCTAGGTACATTGGTGTAGCTGATTGGGCAGTAGATACTGATGAAGCATCTAAGCTTTGGGATTTAACGGAACACACACTAGAGTCTTTGAGTTAAAATACTCCTTACTTCCCGTTAAACATTAATGAATAAATTCTTTGGATGGCGCATGGTCGCTATAGCAATAGCTATAGACTTTTTTGCTGTGGGCTTTGCATTTCAATCTTATCCGGTTATTCAATTGCAACTTGAGAAAGAGCTTCAATTATCAAGATTTTTAACCACCTTAACAATTCCGATCTTTATGATTTGCTCTGCTTTGTTCTTTCCTGTTGTAGGAAAATTACTTGATCAGCACTCAGTAAAAAGAATACTAGTTTGGGGAGGTTTTATATATTCACTGAGCCTGATGGGGCTATATTTTACAGTTAACTATTTAAGTTTTATTGTTGTTTACGCCCTTCCGATAGCACTTGGCGCTACTTTAATGGGAAATCTTTCAACATCGAAACTCGTTTCATCATGGTTTGAGCGGCAAGCTGGACGAGCGCTGGGTATTGCGGCCATGGGGGTTTCTTTTGCTGGATTCATTTTCCCTAATCTTACTCAATACTTTCTGATGGATGTTTTACTCCTAGAGTGGAGAGAAGTTTATCTCGTGTTTGGGATCTTCTTATTAATAATCATAACTCCCTTGATGTTTCTGTTGGTCATAGACAAACCAGAAGATGTAAATCAAGAGATAGATGGTGGATTTAATAAAGAAGAAAAGGAATCTGAAGAATTAATAGGTTTGGAATGGCAAATCAAAGACCTTTTAAAAAATAAAAACTTCTGGATTCTAACCGCCGTCTTTTCTCTTCAGTTTTCTTCCATGATGGCTATTCTTGCTCATATCACTTTTTATGCTGCAGAAAAGGGTTGGGCGGATCAAGCTGCCTTCATTTTTGCAATGTACGCTATTCCCGCAATGATCAGTAAAGTAGTTTTTGGGTGGCTGGTAGAAAAAAAATTAGATCCGAGAGCTGCGGTTTCTATCTCTCTGGCTTTGCAGGCCCTTGGACTTATTCTCATTTTATCCGCTCAAACACCAACACAACTGGCATTTGTAATAGCAATTTTTGGGTTCGGTGGAGGAGCAGGGCTTCCAATGAGTAATATCTTGTTTAGAAATACGTTCACACCAAAGAGTTTTGGAACTTCAAGAGGTTTGGCTCAACCATTTATAGCTCTTACACAGGCAACCGGAACTCCGGTAGTTGCGATCCTTTTTCAGTATTACGGAAATTACGATAATGCCTTTTTGTTGCTAATAGGTATGGTCGTCGCAGCTATATTTATAGTATGGCTTTTAAAAAATCCTCAAGCTGATTTGTCGGTCAATTCCTGAATCAAAGAGTCTAGATTTTCGATAAAAGGTAAAGGTTGATCCAACATTAAATGATGCTGTGCATCTTTTAATCCTACAATTGGAGAACCTTCAGGCAATAGATCGCTCATGTCTTTGACTCCAGATTTTGCGTTAAATTCTATCGTATGCTCTCCGTAATAAAATCCTACTGGACATTCGAGTTCATTTAGAATCTTAGAATGGTCTGAGCCGATAATTAATCCATCGTAAGCAGCTGGATCAAAAGTCCATGCCCAACCTTCTTCGGTTTGTCGAATCGAATGATCTGCAATGTAGTCAACTAAGAACTGATTCACGCAAGGTTGAGGAGGCATTAATCTGAACCTATCCAGTAATTCTTGCCTATCTTGTACGATCCTAGGTGGTCTGGCTGGTGTTCTTCCTTCATACCACTCATGATGATTTTCAGGCTTGTAGACTACAAAATCTACCAATAATAATCCTGCCATTTCACTGGAATATTTAGATGCTGTTATAAGAGAAACCATCCCTCCAAAGCTGTGTCCTACAATTACAGGATTCTCCATTCCCGCATCTTCTACTACACCCCAAACATCATCTACAAAAGTATCCCTTGTATAGAAGGATCTCCAGTCGCTTCCTCCCATTCCAGAAAAGCTCATAACAACAAAGTGATATTTATCAGACATGAGTGCCCCAATAAATTTAAACCAATGAGCATGTGCATTGGTTCCGTGCAACATGATTACGCTTTGGTTTTTAGGATCACCCCACTCCATGTACTCTATTTTGGCACCATTTACTTCAACGGACTTAGCCTTGTATTCTTTGTTGATAGCTTGGTCAAACCAATCTGGATTAGTGTGTATAAGTTCCATCTTCAGACTTTAAAAAAGCGACGATATTAGAATATTCTTTATGATATTTGAACCTTTAAATTTAAGAATTTAAGGCATCTGTTTTTGCGGCAGCTATGAAGTCATTTTTATGAAGACCACCAATCTTATGAGTCCACCAAGTTACTTCTACCCTGCCCCATTCAAGCAATATAGCAGGATGATGATCTTCCTCTTCAGCCAATGCGGCTACTTTTTTTGTAAATGTCAGAGAATCTTCATAATTATCAAAGTTAAAAACTTTGTTTAACATCAAAACAGAATCTTTTGTAATTGGCTGCCAATCAGGTATTTCTTTTAATAATAAAGGTAACTCATCATCAGTAACTCGAGGAGCATCTGCTCTACAAGCTTCACATTTTTGTTTGACTAATTCTTCCATGATTATTTGCTTATTCCTCCCTTGGTTAATTTAGAGGGGTCTAATAATTTTTTTAACTGAGCTACACTTAAGTCTGTTTCTTCATTAGCTACCTCTATTATTGGCCTTCCAGATTTGTAAGCTTTTTTCGCAATTTCTGCTGCTTTTTCATACCCGATGATTGGGTTTAAAGCAGTTACCAATATAGGGTTTCTAGACAATGAAGCTTCGAGGTTTTTCTTGTTAACCTTAAAAGTCTTGATTGCCTTTGTTGATAAAACATTCATTGCTCCAGCTAAAAGATTAATACTTTTCAGTAAGTTATAGGCTATCACTGGAAGCATGACATTCAACTGAAAGTTTCCTGCCTGAGCGGCTACAGTTATTGAGGCGTCATTACCTATAACATCAGCAGAGACCATTGTTACTGCTTCAGGTATCACTGGATTCACTTTGCCAGGCATTATGCTGCTACCAGGCTGAAGGGCCTGCAATTCAATTTCTGATAATCCTGCTAAAGGACCGCTGTTCATCCATCTTAAGTCGTTAGCAATCTTCATGAGAATGACTGCAAGGTTCTTCAGTTCACCTGAAAGCTGAACTGAACTGTCTTGTGCACTTAATTCATGAAAGAAGTTGCCGCTAGGAACACATTTACACTTATTACCTGATAGTTTTGTGAGCTCCTGAGCAAAGAATTTAGCGAATTGCTTATGGGCATTAATACCACTACCAACGGCAGTTCCACCCTGTGGCAGTTCCAGAAATCTCTCTTCGATAACACTTAACATTTTACGCGAAGCATGGAGCTGACTTGACCATGCCAAGAGCTCATCAGAAAAATCAACCGGCATAGCATCCATTAAATGAGTTCTTCCTGTTTTGGTAATGCCCTCCAAAGTTTTTGCCTTTTTTTCTATCTCATCAATCAATTTATCCAAAGCTGGGTAGAGTTTTTTCGTCAGGTCCATGTGTGCTGAGACCTTTATTGCAGTAGGTACAACATCATTACTGCTTTGACTCATATTGACATCGTCATTGGGTCCTATTTTAAGTTTTGAGTTTTTACTGGCGAGATTTGCAATTACTTCATTTGCATTCATATTCGAACTTGTACCGGATCCAGTTTGAAATACGTCGATAGGAAATTCGTGATGATGCTTTTCTTGCCAAACTTCTTTGGCTGCTCTGGATATAGCTTTAGCTTTGTTTGCAGGTAAGAGTTTTAGTCTGGCATTAGCTCTTGCAGCAGCATCCTTGATTAGCCCTAAAGAACTTACAAAAGACTTCGTAAAGGGAAAGTCCATTTTAATTCCACTGATAGGAAAATTATCTACCGCTCTTTGTGTTTGAGCTCCCCATAAAGCTTTCTTAGGAACCTTAACTTCACCCAAGCTATCTCTTTCAATTCTGTAATTTTTAGTTGCCATTAAATTTTTGAGTTTTTGATTGTATGGGTTATATTTTAGCAAATATGGTAGATTAATTATCTGAATTTATCAGATCACGGCGATGGAGAGAAAATGAAAAATATCGATGTAACAAAAGGAAAGGTTGAACAAAGGGAAAAAGGTAATCTCAACCCACCCGAATTTAAGTCCATTGAAGAAGAAAGAAGGCATGGACTGGAAAGATTGGCAAGTGCATTCAGGATGTTTGCCCACTTTGGATTTGATGAAGGTCTGGCAGGACATATAACTCTCAGGGATCCTGAATATAAAGATCACTTCTGGGTAAATCCATTTGGTGTTCATTTCGGACAAATGAAGGTATCTGATTTGTTACTGGTTAGTCATGACGGTGACATTGTCATCGGTAACAGACCTGTCAACAATGCAGCTTTTGCAATACATTCGAGATTACACATGAATCATCCCGATTTAAATGCTGCAGCTCATTCGCATTCAATGTACGGAAAAACTTTTTCAACAATGGGTCGTCTGTTAGAACCCATTACTCAAGATTCCTGCGCCTTTTATGATAATCATGTCCTTTTTGATGACTATACGGGTGTCGTTTTAGATACAAGCGAAGGTGACAGAATTGCTGAAGCTCTTGGGGATAAAAAGGCAGCTATACTCAAAAATCATGGTCTTTTAACCACCGGTACAACTGTTGATGAGGCGGCATGGGGATTCCTTTCTATGGACAGATGTTGTCAGTCTCAGCTGTTGGCTGAAAACGTAGGTCAAATGGAAAGAATTCCAGATGAAGTGGCTGAATTAACCAAAAGCCAAGTTGGCTCCCCTATAGGAATGTGGATGAGCTATCAGCCAATCTATGACTTAATGCTTGATAAAGACGACAGTTTCTTGAATTAGGCCTTTTTTAAAGCCTCTTTCATCTTGTCGTCATAACCTTCTACAAAACCCCAATTTGACATGTAGTTGATGAATTTTGGTGAAAGTCCTTCTTTTGCCAGATAGTCTGCAGTTACTGGAATGGTTGGAGGTTCAAATTCTGGATCAGCCTCAAAAAGTTTTGGAAAGTCATGATTTAAGATTGCCGCTCTTCCTAACATCACCCAATCAACGTCCTCGATTGCTTTAACCGCATCTTGGGGTGTTCTGATGTTTCCTGCCACACCTAAGCGAGTATTACCACGTTCCAATTCAGCAAAATGTTTGATTAAGCTTTTGCCTTTAAATTCTTCCTCTTGAGGTTCATTGAAACAATTCCAAAGGGACATATCTAAAAAATCTAAATTACCCGACACCATTAGATCTTGAGCAAGGGCTTTTGACTCTCCGAGTTTTATCCCAAATCTTTCAGATGACAATCTAACTCCTAACATAAAGTCTTTAGAGCATTCCGACCTAATTCCATCAATTATTTCTTTTAGTAAACGAGACCTACCTTCTAAGTCTCCTCCATACTCGTCTTCACGTAAGTTCACTTCATCGCTCAAAAACTGACAAATAATATACCCGTGAGCTCCATGCAGCTCGACGCCATGAAATCCTGCTTTTTCTGATCTTACTGCTCCAGCAATAAAATCATCCCTCAAGGTTTTGACTTCATCTAGACTGAGAGCTCTTGCTGAAAATTCTTCATTGTCCGAGGGACACACAGGATCTTCACCAATTAACTCTTTAGGCGATCGCATTCCGGCATGATGAAGTTGAACGATAGAAATGCTATCTAATCTATTTATTTCTTCTGCTAGCCTTGTTAAACCCACTAGATGATCATCTGAAAATACGCCCATTTGACCTGGAAAACCTTTTCCAATGGCTTGGATATGAGAAGCACATGTCATGGTTAAACCAAAACCACCTTTTGCTCTCATAGTTAACCAATGGAATTCTTCATCCGACATAATTCCATCTTCATGACTTTGGGAATTTGTTAACGGAGCAAGCATGAACCTGTTCTTCATCTCAGGCCCTCTTGAAAAGTCTAAACTTGTAAGAATCTTACTCACTTAATTTCTCCTCAACTTGCCATAAATTATCTTTTCCAAAATACATTTCGTCACCAACAAAAAAAGTAGGAATACCGAATACTCCTCGTTCAGCAGCTGCCTCTGTATTAGAGATTAGTTTAGCTTTCACTTCAGCATCTTGCATCTGAGTCATAAGCTTTTCAGCATCCAAGCCTGATTCTTCAAAAGCAGCTTTAATTACATCGGGATCGTCCATCTTTTTAGGTTGTTCCCACATATGGACAAGAACCTTATCAATATAATCTTCCAAGTAACCGTCCATTTCTGCTGCAACAGCCCCCCTAATTATCTGCAAACTAATTACAGGAAAGTGAGGATTCATCTGAAAATCATGAAGTCCATGCCTTTCAATGAAACGTTGCATCTCTATATTTTGATACTCGTTCTTATTTTTCACGCCGAAGAACTGCTCCATTGGAGGTTTATTATTCGTCAATTTAAAAATACCCCCGAGCAATACAGGGATGTAATTTACTGTTGCACCTGTCCTTTCTTTTATGGACTGAATTACCTTATGACTTAAGTAAGCATTTGGGCTTGCAAAGTCAAAATAAAAGTCTATTTGTTTAGTCATTTAAATTTTCTCCTTTATTCATCTAGATTGTCTAAATCTTCTAAAATTTCTTCCTCTGAGGATTCAATCATATCAAGGATAATTGAATAATCACGGTCTTGGCATGAACCGCCCATGAAGTTATTGAACACCTCTTTTGGAACTCCATTACCGTCTCCATAAGATAAGCCAAACAGCATTTCACATTTCTCTTGATCACTCAGTCTTGAATCTTTGGACATTCTATCCAGCAGATACTCTTGTGTGTACTCCACGGTGGACATATAGACTCCTTGATCATTA
>Ga0208127_1001933_pt1 | contig 10100 bp, 7 predicted proteins | sample ETNtaG_6_FD_185751 | JGI IMG/M metagenome (GOLD analysis project Ga0208127, IMG submission 185751) | Marine microbial and viral communities from oxygen minimum zone, Eastern Pacific Ocean - ETNP201306SV45 (SPAdes) (version 2) | ecosystem: Environmental > Aquatic > Marine > Oceanic ...
AGCAGTGGCTCCCCATCATGCAAGTCAGATCGCTCAGTTTTTCTCGAACTGTGTCGGGTGACCCGTTGGCCAGGATCTGGCCGTCCATCACGACCACCTGGTCGTAGCTGTCGAGGGCGCTGCCCCAGTCGTGGCTGCTCACCAGCAGCGTCTGGCCGGCTTCCGCCTGATCCCGCATCACCTTGAGCAGGTGCTCGCGCGTCGGTGGATCGATGGCGCTGCAGGGTTCATCCAGCAGCAGGATGTCGGTCTGCTGCATCAATCCTCTTGCCAGCAGGACGCGTTGTTGCTGGCCGCCCGAGAGCTGGTTGAGGCGTCGTGAACCCATGGCTCCCATGCCGACGCGTTCCAGCAGCTGTTCGCAGTGGTGCGCTGCTGTGGCTTTGCCCTTTTTGGGCGTCCCCAGCTGCACCATGTCGCGGGCGGTGATCGGAAACGACCAATCAATGGCGGCCCGCTGGGGCATCAGGCCGATGGGCTTGCTGGTGTTGACCGTTCCTTGGCTGGGTTTCAGTCGGCCTTCGATCAGATGCAACAGCGTTGACTTGCCGGCTCCGTTGGGCCCCACCAGCGCCGTCAGTGTTCCCGCTTGGAGTTGCAGGTTGACGCGGTCGACGGTGTTGCGACCTCCGTAGCTGAAGCACAGCTCGGTTGTGCTCAGCACGCACGACGAATGGCTCATCAACTCTTCGGTGGCCGGACTTGGGCCTCTTGATGTTTTGCACACCCCATGTTGGCGAGGGATCAAGTGCTCAGCAAAATGATAATCATTCTCACCAAGACGTCCATGCGTCCTGTTTTGGCTCGATCGGCGGGGGTCAGTCTTGCTTTGGCCATTGGAGCTGCCGTTGTTCCGGCTCATGCGGCTCAACCTGTGGTGGTGGCCGTCGACGGCACGCTCTGTGATCTCACCAAGACCCTGGCTGCCGGTGCCGCGTCGGTCACGTGCCTGATCCCTCCTGGTGGTGATCCCCATTCCTATCGCTTGAAGCCCAGTGATCGCAGCCAGATCGCCAAGAGTGATCTGGTTTTGCACATCGGTTTCGGGCTGACCCCGTCGGCCAAAAAGCTCAAGTCACCAGGAACGGTGGTGGCCGTCGGTGAAGTCGCTCTGCCGTCCTATGGCGGCAGCGACCCCCATGTCTGGCACGACCCGGCCAATTCCGCAGCAATGGTGCGGGTGATCTCAAGTTCTCTGGCCCCCGTTCTTCCAGCTAGTGATCGTGCGGCATTGCAGCAACGCACGGCTCGTGCCGTTGCTGTTTTACAGGCTTTGCAGAGCTGGGAAGCCAAGCAGTTCAGTTCTTTGCCCCCGGCCCAGCGGGTCCTGGTGACCGATCACAGGACCTACAGCCATCTCGCGGATCGCTTCGGACTTGTCGAGATTGCGATGTTGGACAGTCACACCACCGGTGGCGTTTTGCGGCCCTCCAGCCTCAAAACAATCACCCAAGAGGTGAAAGCATCCGGTGCCAAAACCATCTTTTCCCCTTCGGCTTCTCCGAACAAAACCCTGAGGCGCATCAGCAAATCCACGGGATTGCCGATCGCGTCCACACCTCTTTATGGAGAGGGCATTGCTGCCGGTCGTAATGCCGTTTCAACAGCGACCCTCAACGTCTGCACGATCGTCAAGGGCCAGGGAGGCTCCTGCGACACCGCTGGGGCTAATGCCTTGAACACGCAGTGGTCATCGATCCGGTGACGTAACGCCTTTTCCTCTTCGGTCTTCTTTTTTCTTCCTTCTCGTCTCATGCTCCGTTCACGCCTTGCCCTGCTGGCTCTTCTGTTGAGCCCGTTCGCCTCCATTTCACCTGCTGAAGCCCATGGCTCCCATGGTGGTGGTGGAGAGTCTCTCGAGGCCGGTGAATTCGATTTCACGCCCATCATCACCATCGAAGGCCATGGTGGATTTGACACCAACCTTGAGGGTGATCCCAAGCACTACGCCATCGATGGCATGTTTGGTGGCGTCTTTGAGTGGGGCCTCGCAAATGGCGGTTCTTTTGCGATCGAAGCTGCAATTGGGCCTGCTTTGGTTTGGGGAGAAGCAGAACACTTTTACGGCAAGGTTCACGTTGATGATCACGGCGATGACCATGAAGAAGAACATGACGATCATGATCATGAGGAAGATCATGACCATGACGAAGATCATGGCGACCACGATGATCACGACGACCATGGCGATGACCATGACGATCACAAAGGCCATGGAGATCACAAAGGCCATGGTGACCATGGCCACGGCCATGACACCGACTTCAAGCGCACCGATATCAAGGGCTTTCTTCAGGCCCGTTATGCACCGAATGACCGCTTAAGTTTTGAGCTGTCCTGGAACCCCTATTACGTCACCAAAGACCAGGGTGAGGACATTCAGGGCTTGAAGAATGAGCTCGGCGCCAAGGCGATCTGGGCTTTGGGTGATGGAGATGTGAACTTTGCCCTTGGTGATGGCATCGAAGATCTGGTGAATGGTGTTTACCTGTCAGTTGATCACCGTCAGGGTTGGGAATCCGATGGGATGTATGTGGGCAACTACACCGACCCTCGTGTGGGACTGGGCTTCACATTTGGAGGTGATGAAATCTCGTTGATGATCGAGGCCGGTCCTCGTTTCTATGTTCCCGGTAGCTATGCAGGATTGGATCAACGTACAGATTTGGCTGGTGAAATCGAACTTTCGGTACCCGTCGGTGATGCCACGTTGTTCCTGCACTGGCAGCAGACCTACAGCTGGGACGATGCTCCGGGCTGGGGTGAAGGTTGGCAGCACCATGTCGGCACTGGCGTGACATTCACCTTCTAAGTCTCAACAATCGCTTGAACTTTGTTTGATCAGGAGGGCAGCTTTGCCCTCCTTTTTTGTTGCTCAGCTTTTGCCGATCAGCCCGCATTCAGCCACTGGGCTTCGCTGATGGGTGTGTTGATCACCTTGATGAGCTTCAAGCTGTCGCCATCGATCAGGCCGGCACGGGCATGGGTTTGCTTCGCTCGCGTCAGCGTCATCAGCAATTGATTCGTCACCGGGTTCCACTGGATGGGGCTGCCCGCCTTGAGCGTCCATGGCTCCAGGGCCCTGCGTTGTGTCACCTCTCCCGCGTCGCTGATCAGCACCAGTTCGTGATTGCCCCGTTGCTGCTCCCAGCGCCCCAGCACAGCCCAGATCCGTTTGCCGCGGTTGTCGCAGGCCACCCCCAGCACCGCCTGATCACCGAGGTGCAGTTGCTTCGGTGCCTGCCCTGGAACCACCAGCTCGATCGAGCGCCTGTAATCCGGCCAGTGCCGGATCAGCACGGCCCGTCCTGAGGCACCGCAGAAGGCCCCCAGCTCCCTGCTCCCCGGCAGCATCTGCGGCTTTTGCTCGGTTGCCTGCAGGGGGCGGAGGCTCAGGCCGTTGCTGGTGGGCATCACCACGCCCCCTCCAGCCGGAAGCAACTGCATCGGCCCGGAGGGTTTCAGTGCCAGAGCCTTGCGTTTGCCATCGGCCTGCAGCAACAGGGCCTGGTCACTGCCCGGCTGGAACCCACCGCTCTGCACCAGCAGATCACCATTGAGATTGCTGCTGAGATGGGCGAAGAGCACCTCGCCTTTCAACAGTGGTTCCGTGCGGCTCAGCGTTGGTGGCCCCAAGGCCGCCCGGCGGTTGGCGGTGCTGCGGGGTGTCAGTTGGTCCCACCACACCTGTTCGGTGCCGTTCTGATCGCGTCCCACCAGGGCAATGCCCCGGCCATTCCCAAGGGGGACGACGCTGGGGATGGCGGGCCAGATCCGACTGATCGGCGTCCACGCCCCCGATCGCGTCTGCAGTTGAACCTGCTCACCTCCCGGCACGGGCCGTGTTGCGATCAGCCAGGGTCTCGGGTCCCACCACCATTGCTGCTGCCCCAGCTGCAGCCCGCGCTGGTCCTCCCCTGCGATCGATAGCTCGAGCGGAGCCGTGAGCACGACATCCGCATCAATCACCATCCGCAGTGCTGTCGTCTCCCCCAGCCACTGATGGGGCACGGCTGGAGTGATTCGAGTGGCCTCGCTGACCTGGGGCCGATCCATCGGGCGACTGAACTGCAGATCCAGGGCCGCGCTGCCGCTTTGCACCTGCTGGGGCACCAGGCGCAGCAGCCGCGGAGGCTGTCGCAACAGCAGTTGTTGCTGCGCCAGAACAGCGGCGCAGGCCATCAGCATCAGCAGCAAGGGGCGCCGCGTCATGGTTCCAGGGGCCGCTCGGGCCTGGCAATCGGCGTGATGTTTTGGGGAATCACGACGGGGATGCGCCGTTCCTTCCGCGTCTGCACGCCCATCGTTCCCTCGATGGCCAACCACTGGTTGGTTTGGGGGATGAACGACTCCGGCCACTCCACGGCCAGGCCAGCGGGTGTGGCATCGGCCAGGCAACAGCGCACCGTGAGCCGGGCGATCAGCGGTGGGCCCTGGGGTTGCCTCCAGACAAAACCGCTGATGCGCACAGGATTGCCGGCCACAAGGTCGGGATCGGGCTGGCTGCGCAGCAAGCGCACCCATTCCGTGAGGCTGCGTTGTTCGGGGGGCAGAACAAAGGCCAACTCCGGTGGATCGGGCAGGCCCTGGGGGCGGTTGCTGGCCAGATCGCTGAAGGAGGGACTCGGCGGAAGGACCAGCACCAGCGCAGCCATCACGCCACTGAGCAGCCAGGGCAAGCGCCAGCGTTCGGCTTGCTTCTCTCTTTTCAGCAGAAGGGCCACGCCCAGCATCAGCAAGACCAGGCCGGTGACCCCCACCAGGCCATGGAAGACCCCGCGAAGCAGCAGATCGAGGCGTCCGCTGTGGAAGCTCCACAACAGCGTCAGGCCCCAGAGCAGCAGCAGGGTTCCGCGCTTCAGCACAACCGGCCCCTCACAGCAGCCACAGGTTGATCCACTGACCGATCAGCAGCACGCCAAGACTGGCACCGATCGCCGTGATCAGGATTGCCCTTGGCCGCATCAGCACGGTGAACAGGCCTGCGAGTTTGAGGTCCACAACGGGCCCCAGCAACAGGAAGGCCAGCAGGGCTCCGGGGGTGATCTGAGCGGCAAACCCCAGGGCAAGAAAGGCATCCACGCTGGAGCAGACCGACACCACCACCGCCAGCAGCATCAAGGCCAGGATTGATGCCGTCGGCGCGCCCCCCACGGCCAACAGCCAACTGCGCGGCAGCCAGGTCTGCACCAGGGCCGCAATCACGCACCCCAGCACCAGCAGAGCCAGCAGATCGAGAAATTCACGGCAGCTCTGATCCAGCACCTGCCAGGCCTTGAGGCGCCTGCTGCTGAGGGATCGGGGGGGGCTGGGTGATCCGCCGATCACACCACTGCTGCGCTGCAGCAGCCCCAGGTTGCTGAGGGGCTGGCTCATGCGGCGTTCCTCCAGAAGCGCAGTGGCCAGCAGCTGCGTCTCGGGCAGTTGCACCAGTAACAAGCTCAGCAGGATCGCCAGCAGAAAGGCCCCCAATGGCCGGGCCACCAGCAGCCAGGGCTGATCGGGAAACGCGGCCCAGGTGCTGGCCAGCACGATGGGATTCAGCACCGGAGCTGCAAACAGAAAGCCGAAGGCCGTGCCCATCGGTGCCCCGCTGGCCAGCAGACGGCGGGCGACGGGGACGTTGCCGCATTCGCAGGCCGGAAGGGCAAAACCCATCAGGGCCCCGACGATCGGTGCCAGCACGGGGTTCTTGGGGAGCCGCTCGAGCCAGGCACCCGGTGGCACGGCCCATCGGGCCAGGCCTGCGATGGCAACGCCGAGCAGCAGAAACGGAACGGCTTCCAGCAGTAACCCCTGAAAGATCGCCCAGGCCGTGGCGAGCTTGTCCAAGCGTTCGGGCGGCGGTTGCTTCTCAACGTTCTCAGTTCAGCTCGCCCATCGGGGGGCGTCGACATGGTTTGTTGATTGGCCTAGGCGGCAGGCTGGGACGACGTTGGCCAGGGCCTGAGATGGGGTGGTGCTTCTGGATTGATCGCGGTGGCACCTTCACCGATCTGATCGGTCGCGATCCAGAAGGCCAGCTGCACGTGCGCAAGGTGCTCTCGGAGCAGGCCGGTGCTGGAGACCCTGCGGTGTCGGCGATGGAAGCGATGTTGGCGTCGGCTTCACCGCCCGTGGATCTGGGGGACGTCGACGACGTGCGTCTCGGCACCACCGTGGCCACCAATGCGCTGCTGGAGGGGGCTGGTGCTCCTTTGCTGTTGCTCACCAATGCCGGGCTGAGGGATCAGCTGTGGATCGGCGATCAACACCGCGACGATCTGTTCGCACTTGAGCAGCCCCAGCGTCCCTTCCTGGCGCAAACGGTGCTGGAGCTGACCGGTCGGCTCGATGCCCGGGGTGAGGAGGTGGAGCCCCTGGTGCTGGATCAGCCGCTGCGGCGGCGTCTTGAGGAGCTGCGCCGTTCCGGCCTGGACGTCGCCGTGGTGGCGTTGTTGCATGCCCAGCGCAACCCAGCCCATGAGCAGCGCTGTGCTGCATTGCTGCGGGAACTTGGCTTTCGCACCGTGGTCTGCTCCCACCAGGTGAGTGTGATGCCCCGCCTGGTGCCGCGGGGGCAGACGGCCTTGGTGGAGGGGGCCGTGCATCCGGTGCTGGATGGCTACCTGCAACAGGTGCAGGGGGCGTTGGGTGCCGCCACGCCCCTGCGGGTGATGACCTCCAGCGGAGCGTTGCAGGCTCCAGACAGGCTGCAGGCCAAAGACACCATCCTTTCGGGGCCGGCGGCGGGGATGGTTGGGGCGATCGCCGCGGCGCGGATGGCCGGCTTTGACGGGGTGCCGGTGCTCGGCTTCGACATGGGGGGAACGTCGACGGATGTGTTCTGTGTGGCTTGCGCCGATGCGCAGGCTTTGCGGCAAGTGAAGGAGCAGACCGAGATCGCCGGCCTGCAGTTGCTGGCCCCACGTCTGCCGATTGAAACCGTGGCGGCCGGTGGCGGATCCGTGCTGGAGCTCCAGGGGGAGCGGTTGCGGGTGGGACCTCGCTCCGCCGGAGCACAACCGGGCCCGGCCTGTTATCGCGCCGGCGGACCGCTCACCATCACCGACGCCAACCTGCTGCTGGGGCGGCTGCAGGTGAACCGCTTCCCGGCGGTGTTCGGCCCGTCCGGGGATCTGCCACCGGATGTGGAGGTGGTGCGGCATCGCTTCGCCGAGCTCGCGGCAGCGCTGGGGCAGACCCCGGAGCGGGTGGCATCCGGGGCGTTGCAACTGGCGGTGGAAACCATGGCTGCTGCCATTCGCCGGGTGTCGCTGCATCGCGGTGAGGACATTCGCGGCGGGGTGTTGGTGGCCTACGGGGGAGCTGGTGGTCAGCACGCCTGTCGCCTGGCGGATGAACTGGGGCTGAACACGGTGCTGTTGCATCCCATGGCCGGCGTTCTCTCCGCCTTTGGCATGGGTCAGGCCCGCCAGCGCTGCCGGCGGCAGGAGCATCTCGGCGCTGCCCTCTCGCCCGAGCTGTTGGCGGGCCTGCCGGATCAGGTGGAGCGGCTGATGGCTGAAGCAAGGGAGATGTTGCATCGCCAGGGCGATGGCGCTGATGCCGAGGCGGGGGAGCCGGAGGTCTGGGTCAGCCTCGCCCTGCGTTATCCCTCTGCCGAGCAGACCCTGGTGCTCCCCTGGTCCGCCGAGCAAGGCGTTGATGCCGTGATCTCGGCCTTCCAGGCGAGCCATCAGCAACGCTACGGCTACTGCATTGATGCCGATCAGGCCTTGATCGTCGAACAGCTCAATGTTGAGGTCACAGCTCCCCAACAGTTCGACGCCACAGCCGCAGCTACAGCAACAGCCGCAGCTGAGAAGGCCGAACCAACGCCAGAGGTGCAGCCATCGCCGCAGGTGTCGATGCACCTGGAGTCGAGCGGCTGGATGCAGGTGCCGTTGCTGAACCGCACTGCCCTGCAGCTGAATCAGCGGCTTGCAGGCCCGGCCCTGATCGCCGAAGCCACGGGCTGCACGGTGCTGGAGCCGGGCTGGCAGGCCCGGGTGGCGGAGGGGGGCACGCTGTTGCTGGAGCGCTCGCATCCCGCAGACGGATCACCGGAGCTGGCCCAGGCCGGTGACCACGACCCGTTGCAGGCGGAACTGTTTCGCCACCGCTTCATGGCGATCGCTGAACAGATGGGGGAACAGCTGCGGCAGAGCAGTCGCTCCGTGAACATCCGCGAGCGCCTGGATTTCTCCTGTGCGTTGTTTGATGCCACGGGGGCCCTGGTGGCCAATGCCCCCCACATTCCGGTGCACCTCGGATCAATGGGCGACAGCGTTCGCGACCTGCTGGCCCAGGTGGCGATTGGTGATGTCGCACCGCTGCAGCCCGGCGACACGCTGCTCAGCAATGACCCTTTCCACGGCGGCACCCATCTGCCCGACATCACCGCCATCTCGCCGGTGTTCTGCGATGGGGATCAGCCCAGCTTCTTTGTGGCCAGCCGTGGCCATCACGCCGATGTGGGTGGCATCGCTCCCGGATCAATGCCGTCCTTCAGTCGCACCATTGCCGATGAGGGCCTGCTGCTGCGCAACCAGCTGTTCGTGCGCCAGGGCCGGGTTCTCGCCGCTGATCTGAAAGCGGTGTGGAGCGGCATGGCGACGCCGCCCCGCAACCCTCCGGAACTGCTGGCCGACCTGCAGGCGCAGGTGGCGGCCAATCAGGCGGGGATTGTGGCGCTGCAATCCCTCGTGGAGCGGGAGGGGCAGACCCTGGTGCAACGGCAGATGACCCTGCTGCAGCAGGACGCAGCTCGCAGTGTTCAGCGGCTGCTGTTGCGCCTGACGGACGCCCGGCATCAGCTGGCCCTGGATGACGGCTCCTGTCTGGTGGTGCAGGTGAACCTCGACCCGCAACGCCAACGGTTGCGTTTGGATTTCAGCGGAACATCGCCCCAACGGCCGGGCAATTTCAATGCCCCCCTGGCGGTGACGCGGGCGGCTGTGCTGTACGTGATCCGTTGTCTCCTCGACAGCGACATCCCCTTGAACGAGGGCTGTTTCGCGCCACTCGATCTGGTGGTGCCGGAGGGCTGTCTGTTGAATCCGCGGCCCCCCGCCGCTGTGGTGGCCGGCAACGTGGAGGTGTCTCAGGCCCTCTGCAATCTGCTGTTTGCGGCTTTCGGCGCCCAGGCGGCGGGCCAGGGAACGATGAACAACGTCAGCTTCGGCAATGGCCGCTGCCAGTACTACGAAACGGTGGCCGGTGGTGGCGGCGCGGGTGAGGGCTTTGCTGGATCGGTGGGGCTGCAATCGCACATGACTAACTCGCGGCTGACGGATCCCGAGGTGCTCGAGAGCCGTTATCCGGTGCGCTTGGAATCCTTCGCGGTTCGCTCCGGCAGTGGCGGCCAAGGCCGTTGGCCCGGGGGCGACGGCTTGGAGCGCACGATCCGTTTTCTCGAGCCGATGAGTGTGTCGCTGATCAGTGGCTCGCGGCAGGTGGCCCCGTTCGGTCTCAAGGGTGGGGCCAGTGGTGCCTGTGGCGAGAACCTGCGGCTGGACCGTGAGGGGGTGGCCCATCCCCTGCCCGGTGCCGTGCAGCTGGAGCTCCAGGCGGGCGAGGCCATTCGCATGCTCACCCCAGGGGGAGGCGGCATGGGACGTTGAGGGGGGATGCCTTCTGGTGGTGTGATGCCGATGCGATCACAGGGTTGGTGGTTGAGCGTGCTGCTGGGCTGCAGCCTCAACGGGGCTGCCCATGCCAGAAGCCTCGACCAGCAGATGTTCCAGTTGCAGCTGGTGATGGATCAGATCCGTCTGGCCCGTTCCGTGGGGGATCGCCTTGGCGTTTGCGTTGAATCCCGCCGGGCCAACAATCTTGTGCTCGATCTTCTTCCGGCTCTGCAATTGCACCGTCCCGGCCTCAATCACGCTGCCTTGCAGGACAGGATTCTTTTGGGATTTGATCAGTGTTGATCGCTTTCTTGTGATCGGCTTTGGGCCTGCTGTTTGAAAACCAGCATGACGACCCATTGTCGATCGGCATCTGCGGATTCAATCTGAATGCAGCCAAGCTGATGGCATGGGTTTGCTTCAAACGATCCAGGGACGGTTGCTTCAGTACGACTCACCGTCGCGGCAGTTGCAACAGGTCCATTTCGA
>Ga0208127_1001939_pt1 | contig 10092 bp, 10 predicted proteins | sample ETNtaG_6_FD_185751 | JGI IMG/M metagenome (GOLD analysis project Ga0208127, IMG submission 185751) | Marine microbial and viral communities from oxygen minimum zone, Eastern Pacific Ocean - ETNP201306SV45 (SPAdes) (version 2) | ecosystem: Environmental > Aquatic > Marine > Oceanic ...
TAAAGATCAAGAAGAAGCTCCTGTTGCTGAAGAAGCTCCTGTTGCTGAAGAAGCTCCTGTTGTTGAAGAAGCTCCTGCAGCTGAAGAGACTAAATCTGAGGAAAAAGAATCAAAGAAAAAAAGTAAAAAAGTAAAAAAGTAAATCATGGTAAAAGTAACTGCTGCTGAAGTAAATAAATTAAGAAAAACTACCGGAGCTGGGATGATGGATTGCAAGAAGGCGCTAGTTGAAGCTAATGGTGATTTTGATTCTGCAATTGAAATTTTAAGAAAAAAAGGGCAAAAGGTTGCTGCAAAAAGAGCTGATAGGGAATCATCTGAAGGAGTTGCAATTGCAATTGCTAATGATAATAATACCTCAGGAGTTGGTATTGTTCTAGCTTGTGAAACTGACTTCGTTGGTAAAAACGAAAACTTCATCAATTTAGCTCACAAAATTGCTCAAGCAGGTTTAGATTGTAACTCTAAAGATGAGTTATTAAAATCTGATATTGATGGTATGAGTATCGAAGATAAACTTATTGAACAAACAGGTGTTATCGGAGAAAAAATTCAGATCAATGACTTTAGTAGAATTGATGCTGACTATGTTGGAACTTATATTCATGCCGGTAACAAAATTTCATCTTTAGTTGGTTTTTCTAATAAATGTGAAAATATCGAAGTTGCTGCAAAAGATATTTCAATGCAGGTTGCTGCTATGAATCCTATAGCACTTGATGAAGAAAGTGTTGATTCAGGGATTATAGAAAAAGAAATTGAAATAGCTAAAGATCAACTTAGAGCTGAAGGAAAACCAGAAGAAATGCTAGATAAAATTGCTCAAGGTAAATTAAAAAGATTTTTTAAAGACAACACCCTAATTCATCAAGCTTTTATTAAAGACAGTAAATTGAGTGTTTCTCAATATTTATCATCATTTAGTGATGAAACTAAAATCACTTCTTACACTAGAGTTTCGATAGGTTAATTAGATTTCTCATTTTTTTTCACACTAAATCTGTAGTATATTTGTTCGAAATACATTATTTCAAATGAAGTACAAAAGAATTCTACTAAAACTTTCAGGCGAGGCTTTAGTTGGAGAAAAAGCCGGGGGTATAGATCCAGAGATACTAATTAAATACTCCAACGAAATCAAAAAAATTTATGATAAGGGAGTTGAAATTGCAATAGTAATAGGCGGAGGTAACATCTATCGAGGTTTTAATAATGAATACAAAATTGATAGAGTTCAAGGAGATTATATGGGTATGTTAGCTACCTTAATTAATGGCTTAGCTCTTCAAAATACATTAGAAAATATTGGAATACCAACTAGATTACAAAGTGCAATAAACGTTAATAAGGTTGCTGAACCTTACATAAAAAGAAAAGCCCTTAGACATTTAGACAAAAAAAGAATTGTAATTTTTAGTGCAGGTACTGGAAATCCATACTTCACAACGGATTCTGCAGCTGTCCTTAGAGCTATTGAGATTGAAGCTGATGTAATATTAAAAGGGACTAGAGTTGATGGAATTTATAATGAGGATCCTAATAAGAATTCTAATGCATTTAAATTTGAACAACTCACATTTAAAGAAGCCATTAGTAAAGGCTTAAAAATTATGGATACCACGGCATTCACATTAAGTCACGAAAATAAACTTCCTATTATTGTATTTGATATGAATCAAGAAAATAATTTATTAAAAGTAGTGAATGGTGAAAAGGTAGGAACATTAGTCAATCTTTAAAAAAATAATTATGAACGAAGATTTAGAAATTATATTTGATTTAGCAAGAGATTCAATGTCAAATGCTATATCTCATCTTGAAAAGAAACTTTTAAATATCAGGGCTGGAAAAGCTAATCCAAATATGCTAACTAATGTATTTGTTGATTATTACGGAACAAGTACACCTATTTCTCAAACTGCTAATATAAATACACCTGATGGACGTACATTAATTATTCAACCATGGGATAAAAGTATGTTACCAGAAATTGAAAAAGGTATTGAAGTTGCAAATCTGGGTTTCAACCCCATGAATAATGGTGAAAATATTATTATAAATGTTCCTGTTCTCACTGAAGAAAGAAGAAGAGAACTTGTAAAGCAAGCAAAAAGTGAAGTGGAGGAAGCAAAAATTGCTATCAGAAACGCAAGGAAAGATGCGAACAACGAAGTGAAGAAATCTGCAGACTTTTCTGAAGATCTTAAAAAAAATTCTGAGCTAGATATTCAAGAAATTACCGATAATAGTATATTAAAAGTTGATCAAATTTTTGACAAAAAACAAGAAGAAATAATGACCTTATAAATTTTTATAAATTCATTATTTGACAATTAGTAATTAGTATCTTTATAGTTAGCAATTAAATAAATGTTTAAGAATATTTTTTCAGGTTTCTGGCAAAAAATCTCCAGTTTAATTTTAAACAACAGAGTTCTAATTATTTTATCATTAGTATTAATTACCTATTTTTTTAGTACAAACTGGAATAATATAAGATTTACTTACACTGAAGCTAATTTACTTCCAGAAACACATCCTGAAAATATTAAGTATAAAAAATTCACTGATAAATTTGGTGAAGAAGGTAATCTAATAGTAATATCAGTAAAAGATTCTACACTTTTTACAATCGAAAAATTAAATGCCTGGAATAAACTATCTCATAGCTTCAAAGATCATGAAGATATATCAACTGTAATCGCATTTGGGGATCTTCAAAAACTAAAGAAAAATAAATCTTCTCGACAATTTTACATTGAACCATTTATTGAAGATTCCATTTATAACCAATCTCAATTAGATTTACTAAAAGAAGAGATTTTTGATAAATCTCCTTTTTACGATAAATTTTTGATCAACTCTGAAACTCAAGCTGTACGAACAGCAATAAACTTAAAAACAGAAGTTGTTAATACCATCAAAAGAGAAAATTTTATTGTAAATGTTTTAGAACCGAGAGTCAAAGAATTTGAGAAAAAATATAAGCTTGATGTAAGAATTTCTGGAATGCCATATGTTAGGACTAAGTACTCTCAAACAATCAAGGCAGAATTAGGTAAATTTCTTATCCTTGCTGCATTAGTCACATCAATTATTTTCTTTTTATTCTTTAGATCTTTTAGAGCCACTTTAATCTCAGTTTTTACCGTCTCTATTGGGGTGATGTGGACCCTTGGAATTGTTGGGCTTTTAGAGTATGAATTAACTGTATTGACCGCCATAATTCCTCCTCTTATCATTGTTATTGGTATGCCTAATTGTATATTTTTAATCAATAAATATCAAAGAGAGCTAAATATACACGGTAATAAACAAATAGCGCTTAAAAAAGTTATAACAAAGATTGGAAATGCTACTCTTATGACCAACGTAACAACTGCGTCTGGATTTGCCACATTTATCACAACAAATAGCAAACTGCTTTCTGAATTTGGATTAGTTGCATCGCTTAGTATTTTATCAATTTTTATTTTATGTCTCTTAATTATACCTATAGTATACAGTTTTTTACCTATTCCTGATGAGAAACATCTTGAACATCAAAATAAAAAGTGGATTAATACCCTTTTAAATTGGATGGTTAACGTAGTTAAAAACAAAAGGATTGAAGTTTATATTGTATCCATTTTCATGTTAGCAATTAGTATAATTGGCATATATAAAATTGAGATTTCTGGTAGTTTTATTGACGATATGCCAAGAAATACTGAATTTTTTGATGATATAATGTATTATGAAAATGAATTCAATGGGATATTACCTTTAGAAATATATATTGACGGAGGAAGAAAAGAGTCTGTTCGTAGATTATCAACAATAAGAAATTTAGAGAAAGTTCAAAATGCCATCTCTGAATTTCCTGAATTATCAACTCCTATTTCATTGGTAAATGGTGTGAAATATTCAAAACAAGCATTTTACAATGGTAATCCAAAATATTATCAGGTGCCAACAAAGCAAGAAGAAACTTTTATAGCTTCATATGTAAAAAACTCTGATGTATCCGGAGATGTAGATCTTTTAAAACCTTACATTGATAGTACTGCTCAATATACCCGAATTACCACTTTTATGAAGGATATGAAAATTGAAAGAATGGAGAGAATTGAGGAAGAATTAAATGAAAAAATTAAAGAATTTTTGCCTCCTGAAAGGTATGAAGTTTTTTTAACCGGAAAAGCTTATCTTTTTCAAAAGGGGACTTATTTTTTAGTAGATAATTTAGTCTGGTCACTTGGGCTTGCAATCTTTCTTATTTCTTTATTTATGGCGTACTTATTTAGAAATTTTAGAATGATTATTATTTCTTTAATTCCAAACTTATTACCACTACTAATTACCGCTGGTTTAATGGGCTTTATTGGTATTCCAATCAAACCTTCAACAATACTAATATTCAGTATTGCATTTGGTATCTCTGTTGATGACACAATTCATTTTTTAGCAAAATACAGACAAGAACTTCAAGATAATAAATGGCAAATAAAAAAATCTGTATATAATTCGGTTAAAGAAACTGGGTTGAGCATGTTTTATACTTCAATTGTATTATTCTTTGGTTTCTCAGTTTTTATTGTTTCAAATTTTGGAGGTACAGTTGCGTTAGGAGCTTTAGTTTCTGGTACACTTCTGTTAGCAATGCTATCTAATCTATTGTTATTACCCTCATTGCTTTTGTCACTAGAAAGGTCTATTGCAAATGAGAAAGTATTAAAGGAACCTAAAATAAAGATTCTCTCAGATCAAGAGGAATTATAATATTAACTTTCAAAGACATATATTTGAATAAATAATTTGAAATGAATGAAGTTTCGATAAATGACATTTTAGATTCTGACAAGTTTTTAAATAAAGAAGTAACTATTTCAGGGTGGGTAAAAACATTTAGAGCTAATCGATTTATTGCACTAAATGATGGCTCATGTCTTAATAACCTTCAGTGTGTAATTGATTTTGAAAATATTGATCAAGAAATTTTAAAAAAAATTACAACTGGAGCTGCAATAAATGTAAGTGGCTCGATAATTAGTAGTCAAGGTTCTCAACAAAATATTGAACTAAAAGTTAATCAATGTATAATTTTAGGAGAATCAGATCCTGAAGTATATCCAATTCAACCTAAAAAACATTCTTTTGAGTTTCTTAGACAGAATGCTCATCTTAGAACACGAACAAATACTTTTAGCGCAGTAATGAGATTAAGATCAAATTTATCTTTTGCTATTCACGAATATTTTAAAAATAAAGGCTTTTATTATGTGCATACTCCAATAATTACTGCAAGTGATGCAGAGGGTGCTGGTGAACAATTTAGAGTTTCAACATTAGACATAAATAATGCTCCAACATCAGAAAATGGTGAAGTTGATTTTAATAAAGATTTTTTTGGTAAAGAAACCAATCTAACTGTTTCAGGTCAGCTTGAAGCTGAAGCATATGCAATGTCAATGGGAAAGGTTTATACATTTGGACCCACCTTTCGTGCTGAAAACTCAAATACTTCTAGGCATTTATCGGAATTTTGGATGATTGAGCCTGAGGTCGCATTCATGGATATAAATGGTAATATGAAACTTGCAGAAGATTTTTTAAAATATGTTCTGTCTTATGTCATTAAAAACAATATTGATGATTTGAAATTTTTAGAAAATAGGCTTCTTGACGAAGAAAAACAAAAACCTCAAAATGAAAGAAATGAGCTTAGTTTAATCGAAAAATTAAACTTTGTAATCGAAAATGATTTTAAAATTATTACTTACAGTGAAGCTTTTGAAATTTTAAGAAACTGTAAACCAAACAAAAAGAAAAAATTTAAATATCTAATTAATGATTGGGGGGCAGATCTACAGAGCGAACACGAAAGATACCTTGTAGAAAAAGAATTTAAGTGTCCTGTTATAATCTATAATTATCCTGCAAAGATTAAATCATTTTATATGAGATTAAACGATGATGGAAAAACCGTTAGGGCTATGGATATTTTATTTCCAGGAATTGGTGAAATTGTTGGTGGTTCTCAAAGAGAAGAAAGACTAGATGTTTTATTAGAAAAAATAAAAGAAGTGGGGATAGATGAAAAAGAATTGTGGTGGTATACTGATTTGAGAAAATTTGGTTCAGCAGTTCATTCTGGATTTGGATTAGGATTTGAAAGACTTGTTATGTTTGTAACCGGAATGTCAAATATTCGTGATGTAATTCCATTTCCTAGAACTCCTCAAAATGCAGAGTTTTAATCAAAATGAAACAATATTTAAAATTAAAATTATCACAAAAATTATCTCCTCAACAAATTCAGTTAATGAAGTTGATTCAACTTCCTACGCTAGATTTTGAACAAAAAATTCAAAGAGAAATTGAAGAAAATCCGGCTCTTGAGCAAGGTCAAAATTCTGAGGATGAAAATCAACAGGATAATCAAGATGATTTTTCAGATTCAGATGATCTTAATATAGACGATTATTTAAATTATGATGACACCCCTTCATACAAATTAAATTCAAATAATTCTGGAAGGGCTGAAGATAAAAATATTCCTTTTTCGTCAGGTATATCTTTTACTCAACATTTACTAAGTCAGTTAAAACCAATAAGTCTTGACGAAAAAAAAATGAAAATAGCTGAATTTCTTGTTGGTAGTATTGATGAGTCTGGATACATAAGATTAGAGTTAGAGGAAATTGTTGATGATTTGGCATTTACACAAAATATTTTTGTCGAAGTTGATGAGCTAAATGATATTCTTAAAATAGTTCAAGATTTTGATCCTCCAGGTGTAGGAGCACTAAATTTGCAGGACTGTTTAATTATTCAGTTAAAAAGAAAAAAAAGAACCAAATACGTTGATTTAGCAATTGAAATTATAGAAAACTCATTCGAACAGTTTTCAAAAAAACATTTTGAGAAATTGATGAATAAATATTCAATTGACGAAATTGAACTAAAAGAAGTTATCACTTTAGTATCAAAGCTTAATCCGAAACCTGGTGGATCATACTCAGGTGGGGGTAAGCCAATTGAGCAGGTAATTCCAGATTTTAAAATTGCTATTGAGAATAATGAACTTACTCTTGATTTAAATTACAGAAACAGTCCTGTTTTGAATATATCCAGAGATTATGATGAAATGCTAAAGGGATATAAATTAGAGAAAAATAAATCTAAATCTCAAAAGGAAGCCATTCAATTTATTAAACAAAAGCTTGATTCTGCAAAGTGGTTTATAGACGCCGTGAAACAACGACAACAGACCTTATTAATAACAATGCAAGCAATAATGAACTATCAAAAGGAATATTTTTTAACAGGTGATGAGAGAAAAATAAAACCAATGATTCTTAAAGATATTGCAAACGAAATTGAAATGGATATCTCAACTATCTCCAGAGTGGCTAACAGCAAATATGTAGATACTCCATACGGAACAAAACTATTAAAAGAGTTCTTTAGTGAATCTATGAAAACAACAAGTGGTGAAGAAATATCAACTATAGAGATTAAGAAAATTCTTGAAAAAATTGTCTTAAATGAGAATAAAAGAAAACCTGAAACTGATGAAAAGCTTGTTAAAATTCTTAAAGAAAAGGGTTACAAAATTGCTAGAAGAACAGTTGCTAAGTATCGAGAACAACTTAATATACCTGTAGCAAGATTAAGAAAAGAAATTTAATTTCTTATTGTTTATTCAAAGAAACATCACCAATTCTAGTAGTATAGTTAATCTTTAAAGCATTAACCTTTCTGAGCTCCTGCTTAATATCACCAACAATACCCATATTTGTTTCTTTATCTACTTTTAGTGCCGTAGTTAAAAAAGGTCTTAATTCTTCTCTCTTAGATTCTCTTTCAGCATAAATAAATGCAGGAATGTCAGAAACCTCAGAAAATTTATCATTTAACTGTAACCTCGCTTCAGTACCGAACTTTGATTGGTAGCCAAAATTTGGCTTACCTGCATAGATATACATTACTAACTCTTTTTTATCAAGTTTTTCTACTTCATTAGCTGCAGGTAATTCATTTTTAATTTTTAATTCATTATCTCTCATTACAGTGGCTACCATAAAAAAGAATAGAAGCATAAAAACAATATCAGGAAGAGAAGCTGTGTTTACAGCAGGTAAATCTCCTTTTTTCTTTTTATTAAATTTTGACATACCGTTAATAATATTTTATTGTACTTCAGAAAGTTTTTGCGGATATTCTTTCCTTAATCTATTAATATTTTCTTTTAGCTTTCCTTTATTACCAGGCCAATTAACATCCTTATAATTTTTCATCATTTCAGAATAGCTCTCACCGTATAACTCCTGAGCTCTGATATTTCTAAGATGCGTATAAGCAGCTACTAATTCATTTTGAACAGAAATATATGTTGCATAAGATGTTTCTCTTTCATTTTTTAATGAAATAATTGCCTTGTCTGGATTATCTGATGATGACGGATCCTTTTTCCCCTTACAGTAACTACAAGCATCATCTCCAGTTCCACCACCATTATCTAAAAATTCAATTGCTGACTGTCTAAGATCTTCTAATTCCATTAATTCATCCTCTACCAAAAGTTGATCCTTACCGTTCAATAAAACAGTGAAAATATTTTTTTGTTTGATAACTACGTCTTCCTCAGACTCTTCCATTGGTGGTAACTTTCTGCTAATTCCAGAATCAGTCTCAATTGTCGTAGTAACTAAGAAAAAAATTAATAACAGAAAGGCAATATCTGCCATTGATCCTGCATTAACTTCAGGTGATGATCTTCTAGCCATAATTATTTATTTTCTGTTTTTAAATCCAAAAAACAACATTGATCCACTTGCAATAATTATCAATGAATAAAACATAAATAATGCTGCTCCTATAAGTTTTGAGCTATTCGCTGATAATATTTTTCCTTCTCTCATTAAGGTTTCTTCCCCTGATGCTAATAAAAAGCAAACAAGAAATAAACCTAAAAATGAACCGATTCCCTTTAAGGTACTCATAAGGCTTGACTTATTGCCAACCATATTTTTTATTCCGAAATACAATACAGATGAAACTATGATGAAAAGAACAACATATGCATTGTATAAAATCATATCAATTCCAAAAAGGTTATCAGAAAGAATGATTAGAACAAAAAGAATACCCAGTACAGATAATCCTAAAGCTGTGTATTTAAGTATATTATAGTTCATATTTATTTCTTGTTATTTACTAATATGTCCATTAGATCAATAGAAGCGTTTTCCATATCATTTACAATGCTATCAATTTTAGCAATTATATAATTATAGAAAATCTGAAGTATAATCGCTACAATTAATCCAAATACTGTAGTTAAAAGTGCAACTTTAATACCTCCCGCAACAAGAGATGGCTGCATATCACCGGCAGCTTCAATTTTATCAAATGCTTGAATCATACCAATTACAGTACCCATGAAACCAAGCATTGGTGCTAAGGCAATAAATAAAGATATCCAAGAAACATTTTTTTCTAATTGTCCCATTTGCACACCGCCGTATGCAATTACTGCTTTTTCAGCTGATTCAATTCCTTCACTAGATCTGTCTAAACCTTGATAGAAAATTGATGCAACAGGTCCAGGTGTATTTCTACAAACTTCCATAGCAGCTTTTACTCCTCCTGATTTCATAGCAGCTTCAACATCACTTGTAAGTTTGCTAGAATCTGTTGTTGTAGATAAGTTAAGGTATATGATTCTCTCAATAGCAATAGCTAAACCAAGAATTAAACATAGTAAAACAATTCCCATGAAACCAGGTCCACCTTCAATAAATCTCTTTTTAAGTTCCTGGTGAAAGTTTAATTGTTCTTCTTCTACAGGTTCTTCCATTACAGGTTCTTCCATTTCAACCACATCAGTTGTTTGAACTGAATCCTGTTCCATCATTTCCATTTCATCTTGAATAGGAAATGCTTGAATTGATTGTACAAATATTAACGATAATATTGCCAATAAACTAAATAATCTTTTCATCTTTTTTTTGTTTAATATTTTAGTGTGTTAAAGATATAAAAATATATCACATAAATTACATAATCTGCAGAGAGGAAGGGATTCGAACCCTCGATACACTTTTG
>Ga0208127_1001942_pt1 | contig 10086 bp, 9 predicted proteins | sample ETNtaG_6_FD_185751 | JGI IMG/M metagenome (GOLD analysis project Ga0208127, IMG submission 185751) | Marine microbial and viral communities from oxygen minimum zone, Eastern Pacific Ocean - ETNP201306SV45 (SPAdes) (version 2) | ecosystem: Environmental > Aquatic > Marine > Oceanic ...
AAACTCCAGGCTGGCAAACCTGAGCGATCCCAATCATTGGGTATTTTTGAATGCTCTTTACTCAATACATACACCTTTTTGAAAAAATCATAGACTCTTTGCTATTGTTGGCAATTAAAAAAAGAAAGCATTCCGTCTAGCTGGTATGCAAGAAATAAAAGACCTACGCTCTTTAGTAACAATAAATTGACTGATTGAAAAAAAAGTGCTCACCTACATTAATCAAGGAGAGAAAAAATGATTTCAATTACACGTAGATTTTTATTGGCTGTCACACTTGCTTGTTCAAGTGTATTGATGGCTAGTGCTTCATATGCAGATAAGATCAAGGTTGCTGCAATTTATACACTTCCAGTGGAACAGCAATGGATCAGCAGAATACACAAAGCTCTGAACACCGCCGCTTCACGCGGTGACATCGAGTATGTCTATTCTGAGAACATTGCCAATACTGACTATGAGAGAGTAATGCGGGAATATGCCGAGCAAGGAATGCAATTAATTGTTGGAGAAGTGTTTGGTCTAGAGCGCGCTGCTAGAAAAGTTGCCAAAGACTATCCTGACACTGCTTTCTTGATGGGCTCATCTTTCACGCCTGTTGCCCCAAACTTTTCAGTTTTTGACAACTGGATTCACGAGCCGTCATATCTCTCTGGTATGGTTGCAGGTGCTGCCACAAAATCCAACTTAATTGGCATGGTTGGTGGGTATGCTATACCGGAAGTAAATCGTCTAATGCATGCTTTTATGGATGGCGCTCGAGAAGTAAATCCAGATGTTAAATTTTTGGTAAACTTTATTGATAGTTGGTACGATCCTCCGAAAGCAAAGGAAAGTGCCTTCGCTATGATGGATGCTGGCGCAGACGTAATGTATGCGGAAAGATTTGGTGTTTCTGATGCAGCTGTAGAGCGTGGCGTAAAGGCTATTGGTAATGTTATTGATACTTCAGGCGATTATCCTGGAACGATAATGGCATCGGCTATTTGGCATATGGAAGCAACGATAGATAAAGCAGTATCACGTGTGGCAAACGGATCATTCGAAGCTGCGGATTATGGACAGTATAGCTTTATGGCTTACGGCGGTGGTTCACTCATTATGGATGAAAGTCTCATGTCTTCAGAAACAGCAGCAGCTGTAAAGGCTAGAGAAGCTGAAATTTTGGATGGTCTGTTCAGGGTTAACGTTAACGACGCCCGTCCCACTTCTGATAATTAAAAAGTATTAGCGCTGGCTACAAAGGTGGCCAGCGCATTTCAAAAATGGAAGCATCAAATGTATTAAGGCTCAAGGGGCTTACCAAGCGCTTTGGCCCAATTTTAGCTAATGATGATGTAACAATTGAACTTCAAAAGGGAGAGGTTCTAGCGCTTCTTGGCGAAAATGGGGCGGGCAAAACAACGCTCATGAATATGTTGTTTGGCCATTATTTGCCCGACTCTGGGAATATTGAGATTAAGAGCACAGATGATAATTTGGTGCCCTTAGAACTGGGTGATCCCAGCGCTGCCTTAGCTGCGGGCATTGGCATGGTTCATCAGCATTTTACTCTTGCGGAAAACATAACAGCTTTTGAAAATATTACTCTTGGTGCTGAGTCCCTATTTTCTTTAAGACGTAATCAGAAAAAAGCTCAAACAAAGATTAAAAGTATAATGTCGCATAGTGGCCTAGATGCACCGCTCGACATTCCAGTAGGCAAGCTCTCTGTCGGTGAAAGACAACGAGTTGAAATCCTTAAAGCTTTATATCGGGATGCCCATATTCTTGTACTTGATGAACCAACAGCAGTTCTGACTCCACAAGAAGCAGATTCTTTATTTTCCAATCTAAGACGTATGACTAAGCAGGGCTTATCGGTTATTTTCATAACTCATAAAATGCGAGAAGTTTTATCCTTTTCAGATAGGCTTGTTGTATTGCGTCATGGCAAAAATGTTGGAAGTATGAAGACTTCAGACGCTAGTGAAAAAAAAATAGCACGTTTGATGGTAGGAAGTGAGACACAAAAAGTGTCTTCAAAAAGAATTAAACCCGGCGGACCAATTTTATCATTGAATGAAATTTCTGTGGCTGGCCAATCAAAAAGAGATTCGCTCCATGACGTTAATTTAATTCTAAACTCAAACGAGATCTTGGGAATTGCAGGGATTTCTGGAAATGGTCAGAATGTTCTGGCTGATCTTATCTCTGGTCTGGTAGCGCCTGATAGGGGGTCAATAGTTTTAAAAGACGTAGCTATTGAAAACATAAGTCCTTTTAATATGATAAAATCTGGTTTTGGGCGTATACCAGAAGACAGGCACCGACAGGGTATAGTCGGAGGTTTAAGTGTATCTGAAAATATGATTATAGAACGCCTGGATGATCCTCAAATACAGAACTTTGGCTTTCTGCGCTCATCTGTAATTAATAAGAATGCGAAAACATTATCAGAAAAATATGACGTGCGAGGCCCAGGTATTGATCAGGCGTCTCGTTTGTTATCAGGGGGAAACATTCAGAAACTTATTTTAGCTCGAGTTTTTGAAAAGCAACCAGAGATAATACTAGCTAATCAACCCACCCGTGGACTTGATATGGGGGCCGCATCGGAAGTTCAAAAACACCTAATTGAAGCTAGAGATAGGGGTGGTGGCGTCATTCTTATTTCTGAAGATTTAGATGAAATCTTAGGTTTGGCCGACAGAATATTAGTCATGAGAGATGGTAAGTTACATGATGCTATTTCAAACAGTCGAGAAGATATCGGCTTAATGATGGCGGGAGATTCTACATGATCCGCATCGAACCAAGGGAAAAAATATCTAATAGTACCACAGTACTTATACCAATTATAGCAGCTGTAGTTTCTCTATTATTTGCTGCTATACCTTTACTAGCAGCTGGCGCTAATCCTTTTGTCGCTTATGTTGAAATGGCCAAGGGCGTTTTTGGATCTGTTTTTGCTATTTCGGAAATGTTAACGCGCGCTACACCACTTATCTATACTGGTCTTGCAGCGGCAATCGCATTTCGGGCAAAACTTTGGAACATCGGTGCCGAGGGTCAACTTTATCTTGGTGCAATAGCCGCTGTAACAGTAGGCTCAGGTTTTTTTGACTTACCTGCTGTCTTATTATTACCTCTCATTATAGTTCTAGGAGGCTGTGCAGGTGCAGTAGGTATGGCAGCGCCAACATATCTGAAAGTACGTTTTGGGGCTGATGAGGTAGTAACGACGCTTTTACTCAATTTTATTATAATTATATTCCTTCAGATGTTATTGGAAGGACCGTTGCAAGATCCAATGGGTTTGGGTTGGCCGCAATCAGCTCCAATTTTGGATCAAGGAATGTTTCCACCATTAATTGATCGGATGCGTGTTCATTCTGGCTTGATTTTAGCCGTTCTTTTAGCAGTAATAGCCCATTTTATGATAAAGTACTCAGTTTGGGGGTTTAAATTAAGGGCGGTTGGGGAAAATTCTGCTGCGGCTAAGCACGCTGGAATTAACATAAATCGTTCACTTTTTGGTGTAGCGCTTCTTTCTGGTGGTCTTGCGGGGCTTGCGGGAGTGAGTGAAGTTGCAGGATTAAAGGGCTATCTAACAGCAGACCTTTCACCTGGTTTTGGATATGCCGGAATAGTAGTTGCTATGTTGGCGGGCTTATCTCCACTTGGTGTTTTGATAGCATCAGTTTTTATTGCGTCTGTATTTGTTGGTGCAGATAGCATGAGTAGGGCAATGGGGATTTCATCTTTCTTAGCGGATTTGGTGGTATCTGTATCGCTTTTATGTGTGCTAGTTGGAGGTTTCATATCAAAATTTAAGATTGTTCGCGCTGGCACAGGGAAAAAAGTTAAATGATCGATATCCTTAATATTTTGCTTACAGATAGTTTTTGGGCGGCATCTCTAAGGATTGCAACACCCTTAATTTTTGGTGTTTTGGGAGCTTTGATTTGTGAAAGATCTGGCACCTTAAATCTGGGAATTGAAGGTATCTTCGTAGTTGGCGCAATGTGCGGGTGGATGGCTACATGGTTGGGTGCTGGATTATGGGGAGGAATTATAGTCGCATTTATATGTGGTGCGTTCTTCGGGTTAATACATGCGGTCCTTACCGTACCACTAGGTCTTTCGCAGCATGTTAGTGGGCTTGGTATAACTTTATTTGCTACTTCTGTAAGCTATTTTACCTACCGAACAGCTCTGCCAGATGTGTCGTCACCTCCAAGAATTGAGCCATTTCAACCACTTGACATTCCGGTGCTCTCAGATTTGCCATTTGTTGGATTAGTTTTGTTTCAGCAAACGGCTTTAACTTGGCTGGCTTTACTCATGGTAGTGTTAGTTTGGTATGTGCTCAATCGTACAAACCTTGGATTGGCGATTAAAGCGGTTGGAGATAACCCAAACAGCGTGGATGCTCAGGGTTTATCGGTTTACGCCATTCGAATGTGGGCGATTGTTATTGGCTCGGCGCTAATGGCTCTTGGAGGTGCGTTTTTAACAATGAGCGCATTTGATGCATTTTTCTTTGGAATGGTTAATGGTCGTGGCTGGGTTTGTATTGCACTTGTAATTTTTGCAAGTTGGAGGCCGGGAAAAGCTCTAATAGGTGCGCTTTTATTTGGTGCATTTGACGCTTTACAAGTAAGACTGCAAACTGAGATGGGAGCTTTTGTTCCCGGGCAAGTGTTTTTGATGGCTCCGTATGTCTTGTCAATTGCGGCATTGGTTATTGCAGCAAGGTCTGCAGATTACCCGAGGGCTTTATTGACACCTTGGTTCAAGGGGCAAAGGTGAGGTTATAAAATGTTTGATTTGATGATAAAGGGTGCCAGCCTTACGGATGACGAGGGTGAATTTGATATTGCCTGTAAGGATGGAAGAATAGTTGAAATTTCGAAATCTATATCGGGTGAATCAAATGAAATAATTCATGCGGATGGATGTCTCCTGTCACCGCCATTTGTTGATCCACATTTTCATATGGATGCCACGTTGTCATTGGGCACTCCAAGGCTCAATGTTTCTGGTACGTTGTTGGAGGGTATTAGTTTGTGGGGGGAACTCAAACCGCTGCAATCGATAGACGATATTATTGCAAGGGCTATGAAATACTGTGATCTTGCAGTTGCTAAAGGTATGGGAGCCATACGTAGCCATGTAGATACATGTGATGATGAACTTAAAGGTGTTCAGGCGTTGCTGGATGTGCGAGAAAAAGTCAAAGGATACTTAGATCTACAGTTAGTAGCGTTTCCTCAAGATGGTGTTTTGAGAGACCCAACGGCATTAGAAAACACCAAAAGGGCTTTGGATATGGGCGTAGACGTTGTTGGAGGCATCCCCCATTTTGAAAGGACGATGTCTGAGGGTGGGCGAAGTGTTACGTTGCTCTGTGAAATTGCTGCTGAACGAGGTCTAATGGTTGATATGCATTGTGATGAAAGTGACGACCCAATGAGCCGTCACGTAGAGACACTTGCTTTTGAAACGAAAAGATTAGGTTTAGAGGGTCGCGTTTCAGGGTCACATCTCACCTCAATGCATTCTATGGATAACTATTATGTTTCTAAGTTGATACCCTTGATGGCTGAGTCACAACTAAACGTAATACCGAACCCTTTGATAAATATAATGCTGCAGGGTCGGCATGATACTTACCCAAAAAGAAGGGGTCAAACTAGAGTGAGGGAATTACGTGATGCAGGCCTCAAAGTTGGTTTTGGATCAGATTGCGTGATGGATCCATGGTATTCTCTCGGCAAAGCAGACATGCTGGATGTGGCTTTCATGGCATTACACGTAGGGCAACTATCCAGCCGTGAAGATATGGATTGGTGTTTCGATGCTGTAACTAAAAATTCTGCTGATATTATGGGATTGGAAGAGTACGGGATACAAAAAGGTAAGCTAGCAAACTTTGTTTTACTGCAAGCAAAAGACAAGATTGAGGCTATTAGATTACGTGCCCATAGATTATTAGTGGTTAGAAATGGCAATATCATTTCAAGGTCTAATCCAGTAAAATACACATTGTGTAAACAAGAAGGAAATTTAGACTTTACCGAAATAAATTAATTAATCTTCAGGCGTTAGAAAAATAAAGAGGATTTTATGGTGAAGCCAGTTATTGTTATTGGGGCTGGTATCTGCGGCATTTCAACGGCGATTTGGCTGCAACGTTCAAATTTTGAGGTTCTATTATTAGATAAATCTAAACCTGGAACGGGGGCTTCTTATGGGAATGCAGGGCTGCTAGCACAATGGGCAATTGTTCCAGTCAATGAACCATCGATTTGGAAACAGATCCCTCGTTATTTAATTGATCCGATGAGTCCACTTTTTCTAAAGTGGAGTTATCTACCAAAGTTAACTCCGTGGTTAATTAAATTTTTACAGAATGCAAACTCTTCAAATTCAAATAGAACTATTGAGGCCCTAATTCCTCTACTGACAGATTCTGTTCAACAGCATAAAAGCCTGACTGAAGGGACTGCCGCAGCAAGCTGGATAGCTGACAGCAAATTTAGCTACGCTTATCGATCTCTGAAGGACTTTCACAAAGATTCTTTTGGTTGGGAGTGTAAGAAAAAAGTTGGAATGATACCTGAAGTATTTACGGGCAATGTAGTTCAAGAAGTAGAACCAATATGTGGATCATTTATTGATTGTTTAGCAGTCATAAGTGGACAAGGTCACATTGTGAACCCAATGGGTTATATTTCAGAGCTGATGAAAGTTTTTGTTCATAATGGTGGAAAATTTGTAAGTGCTAAGGTAGAGGATTTTGGGTTTCAGAATGAAAAAATTTCTACGGTATATACCGATAATGGTCATTTTGAATGTGATAAAGCGATTATAACAGCAGGCATTTGGTCTAAGGAGTTAATGCGTAAGCTTGGTCTTAATATTCCGCTTGAGGCTGAGAGAGGATATCATGTTGTATACAAAAATGCCTCAATATTACCTCGGAATCCAATGATGATGACAATAGGTAAATTCGGAGTGACGCCGATGGAAGGCGACCTTAGGTGTGCGGGCACGGTTGAGTTAGGTGGCATAAAATTTGGCCCTAGTAAGGCCCCAATCAAGTTACTAAGGCGACGGGTAGCCGAAGCTTTTCCAAAGATGACGTATGATAAAACTGAGGAATGGCTTGGCTTCAGGCCAACTGCTCCTGATAGCCTCCCACTAATTGGCCAGCTAAAAGAAAGTGGTGTCTATACAGCATTCGGGCACCAACATATTGGTATGACATCTGGGCCGAAGACTGGGAGATTAATATCCGATACAATCAACAATAGCTTACCAAATATTGATATGTCGGCCTATGATCCAAACAGGTTTATTTTATAGGGATATTACAATGGACGCATCGTGGGAAATATTGATAAATTCAGTAAAAGAACTTCATATTAATAACCCTATTCTACAAAATTTTTGTCCATTTCCAAATGACTTAATTTCGCAAAACGTCGAACATTTTCATATTGAAGCTTGTGATCTGATCAAGAGCGAGAATAAGTTAAATACCAACCAGTATAAAGATTTGCGAGATAAAATCACAGAAAAAGCAGATTATGCACATTGGCGACAGACATATAAGGGTACAGCTGTGGAGTCTCGTTTCTTGAGTCAGTTCGGTTGTTATTGCCTGATTGGAGTTGGTGGACCTTATACAAGCAACAATATGAGAGCGTGGGTAGTGTATATGCCGCCAAACTTATATTATCCATGGCACTATCATCCGGCAGAGGAATTATATTTTTGTATTGCAGGTGAAGCAATATTCAAAGCAGATGGTAAAGAGGATCGACTTCTCAGCGAAGGTGGAATAGCCCAGCACAGTTCGAACCAATCACATGCTATGCAGACAAATAAAAAACCAGTTTTGGCTTATGTTGTTTGGCGAAATGGATTTGATGTATTACCGAAGTTGACCCATGATGACGCCAAGTGATTTTTGATTAAGTGAGCTAAATATAAATGAAAAAACCTTGTATTTTATGTGTTGCAATCACTGGATCGCTTCCAACAAAGGCTGATAATCCTGCGGTGCCAATTAGTTTGCAAGAGCAAATTGAAAGTACTCAAAGCGCATTTGAGGCAGGTGCAACAATCGCCCACTGTCACGTTCGCAATAATGATCAGACACCATCATCTGACCCTGAAAAATTTGCCGCATTGTTGGAGGGCTTAAAGGAACATTGTCCTGGTATGGTCATTCAATTTTCTACCGGCGGCCGCTCGGGAGCGGGAACTGAAAGAGGTGGAATGCTTCCTCTAGCCCCTGATATGGCTTCATTATCTGTTGGATCAAATAATTTTCCTACACGCGTTTACGAAAACCCACCTGACCTGGTTAATTGGTTAGCATCAGAAATGAATAAATATAGGGTTACTCCAGAAGTTGAAGCGTTTGATTTGAGCCATATTCTGACTGCTATCAGAATGTATGATCGAAATGAGTTATACGGAAAACTATATGTTCAGTTCGTTATGGGAGTTAAAAATGCCATGCCTGCTGATAAAGAAGTTTTTGATTTATATGTAAAGTTTATGAACGAAAGAGCACCAGAAGCGGAATGGTGTGCCGCAGGAATCGGTGCTAATCAAATTATCGTAAATGAGTGGGCGATTGCGGCCGGGGGCCATACGAGGGCGGGGCTTGAGGATAATGTTAGGCTTGATAAAAATACACTAGCGCCCTCTAATGCGGCTCTAATCCAAAGAGCCGCAGAAATATGTGAAAAATATGAGCGCCCTGTTGCGACCTGGCGTCAGACCCGCGAAATACTTAATCTCCAAATAAAAGCATAGGTTTTCAATTGAAGCCACCTGTCACAAAATTTCCTAATTCAAAAAGTTTTCTCGATTTACCCGCCCTCTCAGATTGGTCGAAACTCAATCACAACGCTGTGGTTTTTGGGGCACCCTTCGGCAAACCATACAATACGCAAGATTTTCCAAATAATCAGTCGACTGCGCCAGATAGGCTGCGTGATGCATCACCAAGAATTCTTATTGATCAACACGCCATTGATCTTGATTTAAAATCAGGAAGCACGCTTGCATCAATTTCAGTTGCAGATGGAGGAAATATTCCCCTTAGAAATAACGATATTGATCAGCATTACTCTGAAATAGAAGGTGCAGTGCGTTACTTAGTAGATAGAGGCGTGTTACCGGTTTCAATAGGAGGTGACGACGGAATAACCAACCCGGTATTACGGGGCTTAGACCCATTGACTGACGTGACGGTCATTCAAATTGATGCACATATGGATTGGAAGAATGAGAGATTTGGTGAAAGAGATGGATACTCGAGCCCTATGCGAAGAGCCTCAGAAATGGCCCATATTTCTGGAATACATCAAATTGGCATACGTTCTTATGGAAGCGCTACTGCGCAAGATCTGAAAGATGCAAAAGATTGGGGAGCTAAGATTTATCTTGCGAAGGATATCCACGAAAAAGGAATAGAATTGTTTTTAAATGAGTTACCTGAGGCAGGAAAGTTCTTTATAACTCTTGATGTAGATGGGTTAGATCCATCAATAGTGCCTGGAACCGTGGCACTATCGCCTGGTGGCCTTGATTGGATGCAAGTTGTTGCGTGTTTCGAGGGGATATCAAAAAAAGGACAAATTATTGGTCTGAACGTTGTAGAGCTATCGCCAAATAACGATATTAACCAAATTTCGATGATTGTTGTTGGTAGATTGATCCTAAAATGTCTTATGCTCGAACTAAGTAAATAGTTAAATAATGACGGAAGTGTCAGTAATTATCCCAACATATAATAGAGCGGACTTAATCTCAGAATGTGTTCAATCAGTTCTGGCTCAAACGTTACCTGCGCGTGAGATAATTATAGTTGATGATGGGTCCACAGATGCAACTTATAATATTTTAAATGATTTAGGATTTAATTCTATAAGTACGCCTAAGACTGTTTTACGCTATATTTTTCAAGAAAACCAAGGTGTAAGTTCTGCAAGAAACTTAGGTATAAAGGAGGCAAAAAGTGAATATATTGCCCTCCTAGATTCTGATGATCTTTGGTTAAAAGGTAAGCTGGATCGGCAG
>Ga0208127_1001944_pt1 | contig 10082 bp, 18 predicted proteins | sample ETNtaG_6_FD_185751 | JGI IMG/M metagenome (GOLD analysis project Ga0208127, IMG submission 185751) | Marine microbial and viral communities from oxygen minimum zone, Eastern Pacific Ocean - ETNP201306SV45 (SPAdes) (version 2) | ecosystem: Environmental > Aquatic > Marine > Oceanic ...
AATACCTGACCACCCTCTTTGTCTGTGCCACTCATCTACTCTAGCAGCATCAACATCCATATCAGGTGGAGTTGCTGAGCAGTGAATTATAATCTTATTTATTTTTCTTTTCATTATAATTAATCCATATTCTTTGAGCCGTATAAATTATAGAAGCTACTAATAGAATTAATTTTAATACCATTTCTACATGAGTCATTGAAATAGCAAGACTAAAAAAGTTAAACGCATATATTTTAATATCTTGCAAAGTCATTATTCTTTAACTAGTGTATAAATAACCTCTATATCTAAAAGCGCACTGTTGCTTTGTATATAACCTACCATAATGCAATAATATCTGTAGCTGTTGTTCCTGTTGCAAAAACCTGCGTTACATTAACAGGAAAAAATTGTCCTGCGAATACCCCAACAAAAGTTATAATATCTCCCCCTGCTGTTTTGACCTTAATATTACCTGGGCCTCCTATGTATAATGCACACCCATTGTTAATCCCATCTGGATTTGCGACATTAGGAATTGAAGCAGTATCACTAGGTGAAACTATAGACGCTCTATTTGCTGTTAATTTTGTGTATGCCATTTTTTATTTACTAAAAGGGAATTTTCTATTTAAACTGTCTCTGCGTTCTTTACAGCCGCAAGGTTTCCCTGTTACCTTGCTTACAGTATCAACTACCTTTTTTATTCCAGTAGCTGTTGTTACTTTATGAATTGTATCTCCTAAACCTCTTGATTTCATTTCTTACAAGTACACAATTTATATGGACACTTTTCAATATTTTTAAAACTAATCGCTTGCATCCATGAATTCCATGTGCACTGAAACTTACACCACACTGATTGAATCCATAATCCTAATTTTACAAAAGCTTTACCCATAATTATTTTTTAATTATAGCTGCTAAATGGGCGTGAACTTTACCACCTTTTATACACTTGTGCTCGTAGCTCATACTGTGGTCACCGCCATAAGCGTGGCCATAATCTTTTTTAGACATGGCTTTAGATTCATCACGTCTGCTTTTTAAAGACTGAGACTTCTTACCATTCTTTGCTCCTAAAGACTCATCAAGTCTTGAATTGTATCCTTGTTTCATTTTTTATGTTTTTTGTGTCTGGTACAAAGATACTAATATTTTCCTTTACGAGTTTTTGGGGATGACTTCGTTGAACCGCCTTTACCAGCCCATAAATTTTTACATGCCCAATAACGAGCAGTTAGTTTTGATTTGGCTGTTCCACACTTGTGACGTGCCTTGAAGCTCTTTCTTGCAGCTGCTGAATAATTATGTCCGTATCCTTTCGCTCCAAAGTGAATAAGTTTTTCTTTTCCTCCCTCGCAGGCTTTAACCATACGCTTCTTACCTGCCCTATCAGATGGGCGAGGTTTATTACAAGGCATGTTTTTTTTATTCGCCATATCATTATCTTTTTGTAAATCTTTTTGTTACTCTTCCTGCTTTTGTGTTGGCTACTACAGTCTTACCTCTACGCCCTGCTGCTTTTTTCTTACGAGCTGTTTTAGCTCTTTCAACTTTAGTCATAGATTTAGCTTTAGCTAACGGCAAACATCTGTCAGGGTTCTTTTTGTTTTTGCTTGTTCCACAAGCTCCTTTAATAGAACCATCAAGCCCTATACGAACCCACTTTTCATCTCGCCATTTTTTAAGCTCACCCATTACTTCTTTTTCTTCTTTTTCTTTAAAGCAGAAAAATCTGCAGCAGTTATCTTATTAAAAGGCATAGCTGCTCTTGCAATCTTTCTTTGACCTTTACTTAACTTACTCATTTCTTTTTCTTTTTATAGCTTGTCTTTGTCTTTGATTTAGACTTTGACTTAGCTTTAGATTTTTTTCCGTACATAATTATTTCTTTTTACTACCCTTAGCGTAATTAGGGTCTTTACAATATTTACTAGCTGCCATATTCGCATACGCTGACGGATATGTGTCAAAGGTTCTTTTTGCCCATGCTATTCCAGCTGGGCAAATTTTATTGCTTTTTCTTTTTGTTTTCTTCTTAGCCATTACACTGGTAAATCCTCATATTGGTCTGCATAATCAGCAGGCAGATATGATTCCATATCAGCTATTTGCTCAGCACTACATTCGTCTTTATAAAAGTCGTTTGATAGTAACCAAAGAAAGTGGTCTTTAAGACACTGCAGTTTTTCTTCTGTAGTCTCTGAATCTGCAGCTTCTGCTAATTGACCATCTATTTGGCCAACAATAACTTCTTTGTGACTGTCTGGCGTGTTTTCTGATGTAATTACGTTTTTGTACATTTCTTTTTTTTTATGTGTTATTATTTTATTCTGGTAAATCTTCGTACTCGTCTTGATAGTCACTTGGCAAATGTGATTCTATCTCTGCAATAGTTTCAGCATCTAAAGCATCTTTGTAAAAGTCATTTGCTAATAAAAATAAAAAATGTCTTTTTATACCTTCAGCTTGTAATTCGTCATTAACATCAATCAACTGTTGTTCTACTTGTGCTAAAACCGCCTCTTTTATTTCGTCATCATAAAATTCAGCATTTACAGTATTTCTTCTAATTTTATTGTTTGATTCTGGTATTACTATACTCATTATTTTGCTTTTAATAATTCAACTTCTTCTTTTAATTCTTGTATTGCTTTTACTAATATCGGTACAAGTTTTCCATAACTTAATTCTAATTTATCTTCATTTTCAGAATAAACTAACCTTAAAGTATCGTTGTCTAACTCTCTAACTTCTTGTGCTATAAAACCAAAATCTTTTTTACCTTTATTGTCTGAATAAAATTCTACTTCTGTTTCGTTTCCTTCTTTATCAATTTCTATTTTTGTTTCTGGTCTATTATCCCAAACAAATTGTCTTGGTTGTAAAGCATCAATAAATGCTAAACCATAACTTAAATCTTCTATTTCTGATTTATCTCGTTCATCTGATAATGAAGTTATCGAAGTAACCGCACAACGTAAAGCAGTAATACTTGAATTGCCAAGTGTTATTTCATTGTTTACAGTAGCTGATGAGGCGTTTGCAGTATTACCTATAAGAATATTATTTGAACCAGATGTTGTTCCTAATAATAAATCATTAGCAGCATTATAACCAATAGCAATATTATTCCCACCAGAAGTCATTCTTTTACCAGAATTGAATCCAACACAAGTGTTTTGATTTCCTGTAGAAACTTGCAAACTATTTGAGCCGATTGCTACATTTTTATCCCCAGCATTTGCACCATTCATAGCAGAACTACCTATTACTACACAATCATCAGAGTATAGAGAATAAAACATTGCTTGATGTCCTATTGCAACATTTCTTGAAGCATTACATTGCGTTAATGTATTAGAACCAACTGCGACGTTTGATGCACCAGTTCCGCTTGACATTGAGCTATAACCAATAGCAGTTGAAAAAACTCCTGTGTGTGCTCTACCAGATTTAAAACCAAGCATTGTTCTGTATCCAGCGGTTGTATTTTGCAAACCACTTTCAAATCCTACATAAGTAGAACCAATTCCGCTTGTGTGAACTCTACCAGCAGCATAGCCAACTCCCATACAACCTTCTGAAGTTGCTTCTTGTAAAGCTCCAGCTCCAATTGCTACACATTTTTCAGCAGTTACGGAAACTCCAGCACCACCAACTAAATAAGTTCCACCAACCGCAGTTAAATGATTTCCTGTTGCGTCTCTTGCCGCTTCCCAACCTAATGCTGCCATTCCAGAACTTGTTGCAGTTTTACCCGCTTGATACCCTACCGCTACTGAGTCAAAACCAGACCCAGTAGAAAGTGCTTTGTAACCAATACCAGTGTTACTATAACAATTTGATAAATCTTTACCAGCTTCGTTTCCTACAAAAACATTGTATTGAACTTGAAAAGCACTTACTGATGCAGCTTCATAACCAATACAAACATTATTATCTCTACCATTATCACTTGCAGATTTAAAAGCATCAAATCCAATAGCTATATTTTTAGGCGAACCTACTACTGAATTTCCAGCACCCTCGCCAATAAATAAACAACCAGTTGCTCCAGATATACCACTAGGTATATTAATAAAGAAAGCATTATCATTTGTTAAATCTACGCTTACATCACTAAGTCCGTTTAAGTCTGTTGCACCACCGCCTCCAGCAGGTTGTAGTTCTAATTTACCAGCACTTGAATTGAAAGTTAATACATCGCCATCACTTGCACCACTTTGGATTCCTGGTATTCTGAAAGATGTTACACTTGAATTTCCTAAAGTAATTTCATTACTCACACTTGTAGAAGACGCAGCTGCAGCGTTACCTATAAGAGTATTGTTACTTCCAGTTGTAACACCACCACCATTATAACCAACTCCTAACATAGTATTTGTAGTTCCACTTGTTAAAGTTCTTCCAGCAAAAGTACCAATTAAAGTGTTTTCTGCACCAGTTGTCGCTATTCCAGCTGATTGTCCTACGAAAGTGTTATTGTTAGCATTATTAACTTTACCAGCTTCGTATCCTATATATGTATTTTGTTGACCAGTAGTGTTAGAATACCCAGCTTGGTAACCTATATTTGTATTTTTAGTTCCAGAAGTTTGAGAGTAACCAGCTTGCCATCCGATACTGTGGTGTCCTGTATTTGTATTAACTCGCCCAGCTTGGAAACCTATTGAAATACCTTGCCCACCACTTGCATTACTCCCAGCTTGTTGTCCTATAATAACCGATTGAGCAGCACCAGTGCTTGCGTACATTGCTCTGTTTCCGATAATTACACTATCGCTAACTCCTGTTGTAGCAACTTGAGCAGCTTCAGCACCAATAATAGTTGCACCAAAAGAAGCAGTAATATCTCTACCAGCTTCGAAACCAATAGCAGTATTTCGAGCAAATGAAGTCATAAGTTGATTTTTCAAAGCTCTGTATCCAATTGCAGTAGAATCGATATCAACTGTTGCACTTGATAATGCTTCAAACCCAATAGCAATATTTCTATCACCGCTTGTCAAAGAATTTCCAGCACCTTCCCCAATAACTAAATTGCCATTTGCTCCAGATAAACCTGATGGTATATTTATAAAGTAAGCTGAATCATTTGCTAAGTCTATACTTACATCACTTAAACCATTTAAACTTGTAGCACCTCCAGCACTTGGAGTTTGTAATTCTAATTTATCAAAAGTAGAATTATAGGTCAGCACATCGCCATTACTTGCGCCACTTGTAATACCAGGAATTTGTAAAGTGTTATGACTTGAATTACCCAATACAATAAAGTTGCTTTGACCAACTGGACTTGTTACGCCGTCATGACCTATTATTATAGTATTATTCCAGGCTCCAGCGTCGTTTCCAGCTCTATAACCAAGTAAAACATTATTATTACCAGTTACATTTGTTCCAGCTTGATAGCCTAGATTTGTGTTATTAGCTCCAGTTGTAATTTGAGCACCAGCTTGATGACCTATATTTGTATTTCCACTACCAGTAGTATTTGAGTAACCAGCCGTAGCACCTATTGATAAATGACTAGATGATTGATTTGCTCTAGCTGCATTATCTCCAATAGCTATTGTATTACCAGCAGTGTTAGATAGACCAGCTTGATAACCTACTAATACATTAGCTCCACCGCTAGAATTTTTCCCAGCTTCATATCCAACTAAAACTGATTGACTTCCTATAGTTTTTAATTCTCCAGCACTTTTACCAATAATTACACTTTGAACTGAGCTGCTTGTTATAGACTTACCAGCACTCTCTCCAATTAAAGTATTACTACTAGAGGTAGTTAAAGAATTACCAGCACTTATTCCTAAAATTGTATTACCTTGAGGATTTCCAGATAAACCAGACGGTACAAATCCTGAATACAAAGATTGTGTATCAATTAAAAAAGGATATCCAGCTAAATTAGCTGGGTCAATACGAATGTTATCTACTCCGTTATATCCGACTAAAAAATCTCCACTCGTTGGTGTAGTTTTTAAAGTAAAGTCACTAAATTTTTTATTTGCCATTGTTTGTTTTTTTTATTTATTATGGACAGGTTTCAGGTATCATTCTACCACTACTACTTGCATCTATTTCTTGTACGCAAAAATCTCCGAGTTCTGTTATTAAAAAACAAACCTCTGGTATTAAATCACTACTTATGTTTTGAAATGGTATACCATTTCCATTGCCTATTACTAAACTCATTATGCTTTTCTACCTTTACTTGCTTTATTATGTTCGCCAAAACTTCTCATTCCTCTAAGCTTAGTTGCAGCAACAGTTGTTCTACTTGGACTAGAAGTTTTCTTTTTCTTCTTTTCTTTATCCAAAGCTGATTGTAAACTTTGAATTTTTTTTATTGCTGCATTTCTAAAGTTGATGCTATTGTTGTCATCTTGAGATTTATCATCCTTATCTTTAGACTTGTCTTCATCTTTGGTTTTAGTTTTGTCTGACATAATTTATTATCTTTGTTGCAAAGTTACAAAATTTAATTTATGTCTATTCGAGAGTCTGACTACCTAAAATATTGGAGGGTTATTAGGTATTTTATAAAAGCTAAGTACGGATTATCACAAGCCGATTTAGACATGTTGCTGTTTCTTTATTCAGAAGATTATTTCTCTAAAGACAAGTTCGGTGAGTTTGATGAACTACTATCGTGGGACGTTAACAGATTTGATAAACTACTTAGAGATGGATGGATTGAAGTGTTCAGGAAAGGGACTAGAAATAGAAAAGGAATATATCAGTTATCATACAAAACTGAAAGAGTTATAAGTGGGATATATAAAAAATTAGAGGGTAAAGAGATTCCTACCAGTACATCATTTAACCCCATGTTCGCCAAGAACGTGTCATACACCGACAAGGTGTATCGAAATTTTATAATTCAAATTAACAAAGAGATTCGTGATGGAAAAAAAGAACTTTGATATTCAATATGTTCTTGACAAACTAAATCTAACTCTAGAAGAACTAGACAAGCTATCAGATACTGGACCTGTAATAGATGTTAAATCATATCTTGCAGAACGTAGAAAATCAAACATACATGGTTATGGAATGTTTGCTAAACGTAAAATTTTAAAAGACGCTTTTATTGGAATGGCTTCTATTGATAATACTTACAAAACGTATCTAGGTAGATACACTAACCATTCAGCCAATCCGAATATAGCTTTTCTATATAATCAATCAAATGATTTATTAGTAAAGGCGCTAGAAGACATAGAAGCAGGAGAAGAATTATTTTTAGATTATACTTCTCATTTCCTTAATCCGCAGTATTTATAATACTACAACCACATCTCTTTCTTGAATCACAGTGTACTTCTCGTTCTCTATTAGCATTGTGTATCCTTGACGTTTGTCGTAATAAATAACATCGCCTTTATTTATAACCTCCACATGAGTTCCTGGTTCAACTACTTTTCCTTTGCTGTATCTGAACTGAGATGTATCTTCAGAAGATAACAATAGCCCTGATGAGGTTTTAACCTCTTCATTGATTACTTCAATTAAAATATTTTTTCCTATTAACTTCATATACTTGTATATATTAAAACATCTTCTACATCACACTTATGATGACCACAAGTATAATTACCTACTATTCCATCTCCCTCTATTCCATAATCTTCATAACTATGTTCACCACCCCATCTTAAATCTGAATTACATTTTGGACATTTCATATCTACTTAGTTTCGTATGAACGTGCCATAGTTACAATAGCATTAGTGGATAGTATTGTGGTGGCTACTGATACAGCATTTAATAATGCAGTCCTGGTTACTTTGAGTGGGTCAATAACTCCCATCTTTATTAAGTTCCCATATTGAGAATTTTTTAAATCATAACCCTCACCGACTTTAGGAGGTGCAGAATAAATTTCGTCAAAATCTTTTCCTGCATTTGAAAGTATCTGTCTAGCTGGTGCTTGTAATGCATACTTCATTATGTTAGCAGCAATCTTTTCATTGGCTGTGGGTGAGCAAGGCTCACATACTTCATACCCTAATGTCCAAAGAGCCATGCCACCACCAGGAAGTATGCCCTCCTCTAATGCGGAACGTACTGCACAAACCGCATCGTCCACTCTGTCGTATAGCTCTTTTTGTTCTAGGTCTGTATTGCCACCAACGTATATTACACCAATACCACCAGTAAGCGAAGCTATCCTGGACATGATGAAATCTTTTTCGGTTTTTGTTTTTGCTAAATCATACGCACCTTTCAGTTCTGCCACTCTACCATCAACTGCGTCTTGGTCTACAGAATCATCTTTAAGGATGACTGTTGAGCCACGTCCAACTATCACCTTGGCTGCATGGCCCAAGTCATCAGCATTTATAATGCTCAGGTCATCCCCAGTCTTTTCGGAAAAGTAAGTAGCTCCTACTGTATATGCAATATCCTGCATCAACTCATGTTGCTTGTAACCAAAGTTCGGTGGTGCAATATTACATATCTTTAAATTATTTTTCATAACATTGGCCGCTAACGTATTTATTACATTAACCGATGTAGGCGCAATGATAAGTAATTTCTTGTTCTGCTGTATGATTGGTTTAAGCACACCCTCAATCTGAAGTATGTTACTTATCTCAGCATCAGATACCAGGATATGTACATCTTCCAGTACACACTCGTCTTTCTTCTGGTCATTGATAAACAATGGTGATGAATATCCCCTGTCTACCTTTATACCCTTAGTGGTTTCATAATACGTCTCACTGGTTTGTGATTTCTCTACAGTTACAACACCATCTTTACCAACCTCCTTATATACATTAGCAATCGTAGTCCCCAACTCCTTATCGTTGTTGGCTGATATAATCGCAACGTCTTTCATCTTTCGCAAAGATAATTTCTTGGAGTCTGATTTTAAATCGTCAATCACCTCTTTCGTAAGTTCATGCATGTGACGCAGCACATCTGTTCGATTAACATCTTGTGTAATCAACTCTGTACCTTTCTTTACCAATGCCTCTGTCAATACTATCGCAGTAGTCGTTCCGTCTCCAGCCGTAGTGGCCGTCTTGTCGGCAGCCTCCTTCATCATGCGAACCGCAAGGTTCTCGACTGGGTCAATGAGGTTAATAGATTTAGCTACTGTAACTCCGTCTTTCGTAACAGTAATGCCGCCAATATGTTCCTGTGATTCTATAAGTACTGTGTTACCCTGTGGGCCTAATGTACTCTTAACTGCGTTTGATAGTTTGGTGATTCCAGAGATAAGTCGCTCTCTGCCGTCCTCACCGAAGCGAAGCTCCTTTGGTGAATATCCTTGATTCATAATTTAAGTGTATTTAATTTAATGCAAATATAGTAAATAATTTCAATACATATATATGTCATAGTTAGATGCTCCTATATATATATATATTTTATTACAATTAATCGTGTAAAAATTTTTGACGTTTTGGTTTTTTTTATAACATTTATAACATTAGTATTGATTATCAGTTAGTTAACTATTTAAAGTCAACACTAAGTCAACACTAACTCAACATTAGAATAACACATAAACAAAAAAAAGAGGGCACTACCCCTCTTCTCTTTAGACAAAGTCTATTCATCAAACACTACGCAATTATAGTTTCTTAAATAAGTTAATGTTGGCGTTAGCTAATTCATTTGCTTCAGCTATCATTCTAACTTTCTTACCACGCTTAATTTCCTGACGCATTCTAGCTGCTTTACTAATGCCGCTTTCTAACTCAGGTGCGTTGTTAATGAGCCTGCCGTTTTTAATAGTGTAATCTCCGTAATCCATATCTCAAAGTTTTTGTAAAGATACAATTTTTTTTAGATACATAGGGGTTGGAGGTTCCGCTACGCCACACGCGCACCGACCCCTGACGGAAACCGATATTTTTTTTTGCACCCCCCACAACGATTTCTAACCTGCAACCTGGATTTTTTTGACTTTTTATTTGACCTGTCCTACCCTGGTGGGCCTGTCCCCTTACCCCTGTCCTGTCCAGATTATACAAACCCCTTACCCCTGTAGGATTTCCCCTTGTATCCCCCATATCCCCTAACGTTTACAAGATAAACTTCTTAAGAAGCACAGAGAAGTGCGTTAACCT
>Ga0208127_1001950_pt1 | contig 10060 bp, 8 predicted proteins | sample ETNtaG_6_FD_185751 | JGI IMG/M metagenome (GOLD analysis project Ga0208127, IMG submission 185751) | Marine microbial and viral communities from oxygen minimum zone, Eastern Pacific Ocean - ETNP201306SV45 (SPAdes) (version 2) | ecosystem: Environmental > Aquatic > Marine > Oceanic ...
GTAGTCAATGTATTTTCAATTGTACTTTCATTAGCATAAGGAATTTCCAAATAGAGAGAATTATCGATTGGGGATATAGTTTTTAGCATTAGGATGATTTAGTTTTTTTAGTATGTTAAATCAATTCTTTTATGATAAGATATATCAACAAACAAACAAAAATTACAATATATGAAACTTTATACAAATTACATTGACGGCAAGTGGCTAGAAAGTGAATCTAAGGATATTATTCAAGTTGATGACCCTGCGACTGGTAAAATTATCGGTGAAATTTCATGTGCAAAAAAAAATGAAGTAGATCTTGCTGTATCTGCAGCAAAAGCAGCTTTTAATTCAAGAATATTAGTAGACATGCCTTTACTTGAAAGAGCAAAGCTAATGCACCGCATTGCTGATGAAACAAGAAAAATTGCTGATGAAGGTGGAAAGATGCTTTGCTATGAAAATGGTAAAATGCTTGGCTCAGCTATAAAAGAATTTAATGATGTTGCTGATATGTTTGATTATTATGCCGGTCTTACAGATAAACTTGAGGGTAAAACAATTCCTGTTTCACCGACAATATTTGATTATACTGTTTTAGAACCTTTTGGAGTTTCAGCCCATATTGTTCCATGGAACTTTCCAATATCAATGGTGGGTAGATCTCTTGCTTGTTCCTTTGCAACAGGAAATTCAACAATTGTAAAAACAGCAGAATTAACACCTCTTTCTGCAACATTCTTTGCAAAAGCTATTGAAAATGCAGGAGTTCCAAATGGACTAATAAATATAATTTGTGGTTATGGTAATGAGGCTGGTTCTTATTTAGTATCACACCCTGATGTAAATCATGTTGTGTTTACAGGCTCGGTTTCAACTGGAAAAAAAATATTACATTCATGTGCTGATAAAGCTATCCCAGCTGTGATTGAGCTTGGTGGAAAATCTGCAGGTATAGTTTATGAAGATGCTGATCTTGACCAAGTAATAGACAGTGCTCGTCATGGAATATTTGGTGTTGCTGGTCAAATATGTACTGCTATGTCACGATTAGTTGTTCATAAATCAGTAAAAGATGAATTAATTGGTAAACTTGTAGATTTAAGCAAATCTCTTAAAGTTGGTCCTGGATATGAAAAAGATACGGGATTAACACCTATTATTTCTGAAAAACAACTTGAAAAAGTTGAAGGTTATGCAAGATCTGGTATTCAACAAGGTGCAGAGGCTGTTCATGGTGGAAAAAGAGCAGACCGTGAAGGTTATTTTATGGAAGCAACAGTATTGAATAACGTCAAACAAGATACGTCTGTTGCTCGTGAAGAAATTTTTGGTCCTGTTTTATCTGTCCTTGAATATGAAGATCAAGATGAAGCCATTCATATTGCTAATGATACTGATTTTGGTCTTGGAGCTGGAGTCTTTACTAAAGATTTGAAAAAAGCTTCATGGACTGCAAGTAAATTAGAGTCAGGTCAAGTTTATGTTAACAAATGGTTTGCTGGTAATCATGCAACTCCATTTGGTGGGTATAAACAATCAGGGTATAGCAGAGAAAAAGGGGTAGATGCTCTAAAATCCTATCTGCAAGTAAAAAACGTAGGAATAAGTTTAGACTAAATAAAACGATTTGGACTAAAAGGCTCAATATTTAGATTTGGAATTCTGTCATTACAAATTGAATTGATAATTTTTCCTGTAACAGCTCCAAGTGTCCAACCAATATGCTGATGACCAAAACCATAAATAATATTTTTATTTTTTTGTGATTTACCTATAACTGGTAGAGAGTCCGGAAGTGTTGGTCTGTACCCCAACCAAGTACTTTTTACATCTTTTAGTTGAGGTAATAATTTTCTAGCTTGCCTTTCAATCATTTTTGTTCTTTTTTTATTTTCTGGTTTATGTAAACCAGCAATTTCAACTGTTCCCGCAGCTCTTAAACCATCATCGAGTTGAACAAGATAAAAACCACTTTGTGACCAACCAACTGGCCTATTAATTAACCCAAAATTATCAAACATAACATGATATCCTCTTTCAGTATCTAAGGGAAAACTATCACCAAATTTTTTTGATAAATCATTTGACCACGATCCAGCACATATAACTACTTTTTCAAATTTATTATCAAGACCATTATAGTTAACATTTACGAAATCATCTTCAGGTACAATTTTATCTACTTTCTCTTTAATAAAATTTCCACCATTACTAGTAAAAGTATCAAATATTTTCTTACTAATCATTAAAGGGTTAGTTGTGTGACGTGAACCAATGAAAAGTTGACCATTATAAAAAACAGGCGCAAGATTTGGTTCCAGTTCTAAAACTTCATTCTTTGATAAATTTTTTATTTTTACACCATTCTTTTCTCTTAATTCATTTGTTGTTTTTGCTTTTAAGTATTCATCTGCATTTTGATACAAATATATAGCTTCTTTATTTTTAATGTATTCGCTTACATCTACATCTGAAAAAATTTCATCATAACTTGTACTTGCGCTATTTAGAAGGTTACCTAAAGAATTAGAAATATGATTAACATTTTTAGTTGTACAATTTTGCAAGAACTTGAAGGACCAACGAAGATTTTTTAGAACATGGAAAAAATCAACTGACAAAGGGCCATCACTTCTAAATAACATAGATGGAATTTCTTTAAACAAATCAGGTGAGTTCACTGGCACACTCGCATAGTCTGCAAATGTACAGGCATGACCATAACTGGTCATAGAACCTGGCTCATTTTTATCAATTAATGTTACATTAAAACCAGATTTTTTCAAAAAATATGCTGAACATATTCCTACTATCCCCGCCCCTACCACTGCAATATGTGGTTTTGATTGCACTAGTTTATCTTGCTTTAATTCCGCGGAGTTTTTCTGAACGTCTTCTTAACAACTCTACTGTAGTTAAGAGGAAGATAGATAAAGCTACTAGGCATGTTGCCATACATAAAATAACTGGGCTAATTTCTTGCCTAATACCTGCCCACATTTGCTTAGGAATGGTTAGTTGATCAAGACTAGCCATGAACATAACTATTACAACCTCATCAAATGAAGTGATAAAAGCAAATAATGCTCCTGAAATGATACCAGGTAAAATTAATGGCATAATAACTTTGAAAAAAGTTCTCATTGGTTTTGCTCCTAAACTTTGCGAAGCTTTAACCATATTCATATCAAATCCTACTAAGGTTGCAGTAACAGTAATTACAACAAAGGGAGTTGCTAAAGCTACATGTGCTAATATTACACCTGTGAATGTGTACACTAAATTTACTCTTGCATAAAAGAAGAACATACCAGCAGCAGTGATAATTAAAGGCACGATCATTGGAGATATTAATATTGCCATTATTAAACCTTTGTAAGGCATGTGTGGCCTACTTAATCCGAGGGCTGCCATTGTACCAAGGGTTGTAGCAATAAAAGTAGATGTAAATCCAATAAAGAAACTATTCACCGTTCCGATCATCCATTTATTTGAACATGGAACAGTTGAAGAAACAACATCGGCACTGCAATTACCAATCATATTTTGGTACCATCTTAGAGACCAAGCATCAGGATTTGGTGGCCATTGTAACATTTCGTCTGTGAATACCATAAAAGGTGATACACTAAATGAAATAGGTACAATTGCTATTAACGGGGCAACTAGAAAAAAGAAAACTACACCACAGAAAAATAAATATAAGTAGTAATAAGTTCTTTGTACAGGTGATGCGTAACTTGGTAATGCCATATCTATCCTAGTTTAATGTTATCTATGCCAACAATTTTGTTGTAAAGCCAATAAAAAATAAGCATTACTCCTAAGAGTATTGCTCCAAGAGCGGCACATAATCCCCAATTTAAAGTTGTTTTTAAATGGTATGCAATCCAACTACCTATTAACTTACCATCTTTTCCACCTACCAATTCAGGTGTTATAAAATACCCAATTGCTAGTACAAAAACCAATAATCCTCCAGCACTCATGCCTGGAATAGTTTGAGGAAGGTAAACTTTCCAAAATGCCATTGCAGGTTTTGCACCTAAGTTTTGTGCGGCTCTCATATGACTTTTAGGGATTACTCTCATGACACTATATAACGGCAATATCATAAAAGGTAATAATATTTGCGTCATAGCAATTAAGGTGCCAGTTTCATTGTACACCATTGATAGCCTTCCATCGTCACCTAAAATGCCGAGCCAGACTAATACGCCATTAATAACTCCTTGTTGCTGAAGCATAACAATCCATGCAGTTGTTCGCACTAGAAGAGATGTCCAAAAAGGAAGTAAAACAAATATCATCAACAAGTTACTATAACGAAGGGGTAAATTAGCTAAAAGATGTGCAACTGGAAAACCTAATATTAAACAAAAGAAAGTAACATAAACACTTACCTTTAGAGTCTTAATCCATGTTTGAACATACACTCTTCGATTTTCTTCTTGTCGAACAACATTTTGATCTTGATCGTATGTCATATCAATAGCGTTATAATAATAAATAGGAGTTTGCTTATTTACCATTTGACCCATCGCATACCAAAAAGTTGGATCTGCCCAATTTTCATTAGCATCAATTAGAAAATCTTTGTATGACTCAGGAAATTCATTTTTTTTAACAGCTTTTTTAATTGCTCTTGATGTTTTTTTAATCAAACTTTTCCAACCTGATTTGGAATAGTTCATTCTAGTAAGAGCTCTACCAACTTGTATTTTATCTCCGTATGCTAATTCTTCAAATAGAGCTTTAAAAACCTCTTCGGGCGGTAGTTCATCTTTTTGCTTATCCCATTTATTATATTCTTCAAAAGTTTTTGGAAAAACTGTATTAATTTGAGTATCATCTACACTTCTTAGTAACATATCACCAATTGGCATTACAAAGGTGACGATGATAAATAACAATAAAGGAAAAACTAAAAGGAACGCTCTTATTTTATTTTTACGTTCAGCTTTTTTTAGACTTTGCTTTAGTGGTATGCCGTCTGTCGTTAATAACTCTGCAGTAGAAATACAAACCTCCCAATTAAAAAGGCGAGATATAATCTCGCCTTTAAATTAATTTATTTTATTTACTTTATCAAGCTTAGTTACCCATCCAAGCCGCATAACGTTCATTAATTTCTGCACCATTGTCAGACCACCATTGTGGATCACTTACAATAGAAACAGCTAAACGCTCTGGCGTATTAGGCATATGAGGCATAATATCTACGCCACCTGGTCCCCAAGGCTCATTATTCATAATGATTGGAATACCAGAAGCTCTCATAGGTCCATAAGTAATATATTTTGCTTGCTCAGCTTGTGCTTCAGGAGTTGATGCATGCATCATGAAGTCAATAGCAGCATCTCTATTAGGAGCGCCATTCATTAAACATAAATATTCTTGGTCAAGAACTTGTCCTTCCCAAATATATTCAAAGTTTTCACCTTCAGCAAGGTTTGCAGCACCTACACGACCATTATATGCAATAGCCATTACAACTTCTCCACTTTTTACTAATTCTAGTGGTTTAGAACCTGAAGACCAGAATACGATGTGATCTTTAATTGTATCTAGTTTTGCGAAAGCTCTATCAAGTGCACCAGTTTGTTTCTCTAAAACTGTTGGAACTGCATTTGGTTTTACACCATCTGCTACCATTGCTTTTTCAACTATACCAGTTGCCCATGTATGAATACCTCTTTTACCTGGAAATTTTTCCACGTCAAAAAAGTCAGCCATACTAGATGGTTTTTCACCTGGGAATGCATCTGGATCGTAGAAAACAACGTATGTCCAGAAGATTTGTGGAACACAACAATCCCAACCTGAGTGATACTCAAGACCGTTATTTTCCATATCTTCCAGCATTGACTCACCATCAGGTCCTGGAGTTGATAAATCTGCAATCTCAGTAGAAATATCTTCGAATAAACCTTCGTCACAACCAGTGATTGCATCACTTGGTAGTACGTCTACTAGATCCCAAGTTACACTTCCACTTTCAACCTGTGCTCTAACTTCACCTAAACCACCATTGTAGTTTTCAAACTGAATTGAGCTTGGGTCTGTATAAGTATCAGCATATGCTTTTTGTTGACTTTCTGTGTAAGCACCACCCCATGAAGCTACTGTAACTGCTTTAGCAGAAAAAGAAGCAACTGCGAAAGATGCTATCAAGAAAACTTTTAGTAATTTTGACATATGTTTCCTCCTGTTTTAATTAATTAATCTTAAGATTATATATGTCGATATATAAACACCTCTTAACATGTAGGAAAATTAAAAAAAAGGGGAAAAAAGACGCAGAAAATATAGGTTTTATTATTTAGGAAGGTCTAAAGCCCTTATATCATCTGGATTCCAATTTAATTTTATTGAATCTCCTTCATTATAATTAAATGATCCTTCATTGGGGACTTTAACTATAAACTCGTTGTTACCACAAACATCTAATCTAACTCTAATATGATCACCCAAATAAATAAGCTCTTCAACTTTTCCTGTAAATACATTTTCTCCATTACCTTCAGATCCCAAAGACACTCTCTCAGGCCTTACAGATAGTTGTGTCTTTTCATCAACATTACCTACGTTTACTTTTAAGGCTTTGACGGTTCCAGCTCCATTATCAAGATCAACTGAACAATAATTATTATCCATATTTTTAATTGTTCCTGTCATTCTATTATTTTCACCAATGAACTGAGCAACAAAAGAATTTTCAGGTTTTTCATACAATATATCTGGGGTAGACAATTGCTGAACCAAACCATCATTAAATACAGCTATTCTGTTAGACATAGTTAGTGCCTCACTTTGATCATGTGTTACATAAACAACTGTGATTCCAATTCTATCATGAATATGCTTTATCTCATATTGCATTTGCTCTCTTAAATTTTTATCTAAAGCTCCAAGAGGTTCGTCCATCAATACAAGTCTTGGCTCAAATACCAATGCTCTTGCTAAGGCAACACGTTGCTGTTGTCCTCCAGACAATTGTGCAGGAAAACGAGTTCCAAAATCACCCAGCTCGACCATATCTAAAGCCTTTTGAACTTTAACCTTTGTATCTTCTTTAGACATCTTTCTAACCTCAAGTGGAAAGGCTAAATTTTCTTGAACTGTCATATGAGGAAAAAGAGCATAATTTTGAAATACCATTCCTATCTCTCTTTCATAAGGAGGTATTTTACTGATGGGCATTCCATCAAGAAAGATCTCTCCATTTGTGGGAGTTTCAAAACCTGCTAACATCATTAGAGTTGTTGTTTTGCCTGACCCTGAAGGACCAAGCATTGTAACAAATTCGCCTTTTGCAATATCTAAATTTAAATTTTTTACTACAAGAACTTCACCATCATAACTTTTGTCAATTTTCTCAAATTTTACAAAGGCTTGTTCGTTTTGTGAATTCATATTTTGTTGTTGTTTTTTTGTTGTTGTAGTGTGAATACCTGTCATAAGGACATTAGTCAAAAAAAAATTGAGGCAATATGAATATTTTAGGCATAATATTTGCTCTAGCCGCTGGAGTATTTTTTGGAATTATTGGCCCAGTAACAAAAACTGCCTATAATCTTGGCGCTGGTGTAGGATTAGCTATATTCTTACGTTATATTGTAGCCTTAATTATAGTTGCCCCGTTAATTCCATATCAAAAAGATTTGATTAAAACGTATAAAGAAAATTTTAGCAATTTTCTCTTAATTACAATCGCTTCAATAATGTTGACAACAGGTTTACTAATTTCTGTTACTTATATTAACGTCAGTTTAACAATAATTATATTTTGCACCTACCCAATAATTGTTCTAACAATATCAATTTTCATCACAAAAGAAAAAATAAAAAACATAATTAAATTTTTATTTGCAACTACTTTTTTAGGACTATTTCTAGCTCTAAGTCCATCAACAGAAAGTCTAAAAATTCAAGGAATTATATTTGCTTTGATAGCATCTTTAGGCGCTTCAATTATGATTGTAACCAATCAAACAATGTCAAAAAAAAATATTTCACCTATTCAGATTAATATTTTTATTAACTTTTTTAATACAATTTTCTTTTTCATTATCTTAAGTCTATTTTTCAGAATTGATGTTGATGTAAGTCTTAATGCTTTTTTAATTTTGTTAATACCCTCCTGCTCTTATGCTGTTGCATTATTTCTTCAACTATTAGCAATTCCAAGAATAGGTCAAACAAATACTGCATTGTTTTTATATTTAGAGCCAATTACTGGAATATTTGGAGCAGTTTTAATTCTTAATGAACAACTATCCTCAATTCAATTATTAGGAACAGCCATTGTTTTATCAAGCCTTGCAGCTTCAACTTTTGTGACAAGAAAAATTTAGAAATGATTTTTCATAAAGCTTAGCCAATTACTGCCAGCTATTTTATGAGCTATTTTTTCATTAATACCATTTGAGATCATCCCCGATAATAAGCCAGATAGATCTTCAGGTTTTGAATACCAAGATACTGGCTTTGGCCAACTTGGGTTTTTATCTTTCGACTCTCCATAATCAATTTTTTTTGTCCATTTTCCATTACGCATCCACATTACTACGCTGTCTGGCCAATTCATGCATAGGTCGGATCCAATACCAATATTATCTTCCCCAACCAGATTAACTAACTGCTTAATCATCTCACAAAAGTCTTCTATCTTGCAATCACCATGATTTTTTAAATGGTAAGGGTAAAGACTTAATCCTATAAAACCATTTTGCTTTCCCAATTGCTTTAAAACTTCATCATCAATGTTTCTTATTGATTGATGAAAAAATATTGGATTAGCATGAGAGATTGCAACAGGCTTTTTTGAAAACCTAATTGCATCTAAACAGGTTTGCTTACCTGCATGACTTAAATCTACAATCATTCCTAAACGATTCATCTCTTCAATTACCATTTCACCAAATCTTGAGACACCTGAGTCATTTTTTTCATAACACCCTCCTGCCAAAGGAGTCTGATTGTTATATGTAAGTTGCATAAAACGAAGACCTTTATCAAAAAACTTTTCTACTAAAAAAATATCATTGGCAATTGGAGCAGAATTTTGAAAACCATAAATTATGCCAATTTTATTAGATTTTTTAGCATCTAAAATATCTGCAGATTTTTTGACATGAGTTAAGATATCACTATTAGACTCAATGAGGTTATTCCAATAATCTATTTTTTCAAATGATTCTGTAGTGTCTTCCCAGTAGACTAAAGTCGCATGAATTGCTGTTAAGCCCCCAGCATGAGCCTTTTCAAATAGGTCTCTATTCCAATTTACATATTCAAGACCGTCTATGAGTATAGTTTCATTAACCATATTATTTTACATCTAATAGTGAAAAAAGTGATAATCCACTATATATATTTGTATATGTTGCAACAAAGCTTAAATTTCTCAGATATAATGACTCTCGATAAAATGGGTTCAAGATATCCATCTAGATTGAGTTTTTCTAGAAGTATGTTGAGAAGGTTATTTTTTGATAATTGGAAAATTTCAAAGTCAAAATTCGATCTTGATGACAATGGTTACGGAACTGCTGTTTACGAAATCACTATTAACAAAAATATTTATTCCCTTGTTTGTTTTTCGCAACATTTAGATAGTGCAGATAGAAGTGATAGAGTAATTGCAGAAAAATGGGATACAGCCTATTCTTTGATTAATGGAAAATTAGATGATCAGGAACTTGAGAGGTTAAGAAAAAATGTTCCCCTTCAAGAGTCTGGACGCAACTCATCTAAAGAATTAATTTTAAGTAGAGCTAATAAAAGTGTTCGTTTATTCGAATATGTCGTTGATTGCTTATCTAACGGCCTACAACCCAATATTAATGAAATAAATAAAGTCGGCTATCTCCTACGAACAACTGCCGTATATGGAAGTGGAAAATTTGGATTATCTGATTTTGCAAATACAAAAATGGTTACAGATTTTAATCAACCATTTAGAGCAGAAATGCTCTCAGTTTATATCATTAGAGAATTTAGTGTTGAGTTAGTTGAGCACGTAGCAAAAAAACAAAATCCTAGTAAAGCGGTAAAGCTTAAGAATAAT
>Ga0208127_1001952_pt1 | contig 10059 bp, 9 predicted proteins | sample ETNtaG_6_FD_185751 | JGI IMG/M metagenome (GOLD analysis project Ga0208127, IMG submission 185751) | Marine microbial and viral communities from oxygen minimum zone, Eastern Pacific Ocean - ETNP201306SV45 (SPAdes) (version 2) | ecosystem: Environmental > Aquatic > Marine > Oceanic ...
ACAATCTAAAAATCTTATTATGAAACCATTTATTTTATCGCTGACTTCCCTATTTATTTTTTTTGGATGCACTCAACAGCCAAAACCTGCAATAAAAGAAGTCAACACGCATGTTGAAATTACAAAAGACTCAATAGCCAGTAATCTGTCAGAAGCTTCTTTTTCCATTTCAGGAATGACATGTAAAATGGGGTGTGCCAAGACCATTGAAAAGAATCTAATCAAGATGGAAGGTGTGCAGCAAGCTTCGGTTGACTTCGAAACGTCTATTGCTACTGTGCTTTATAACTCATCCGTTGTGCAAACCGATGATTTTATACAAACGGTAACCAATACAAGTGATGCATACAAAATCTCTGAAATGAAAAATTCCTCGGGTAAAAAATCATCGTGCTGCGCTAAAGAGGGATGTACAAAAGACCAATGCTCAAAGAAAAAGAGCTAACGCCAAACAAGACTTTCTGTAAGGTGTCGTAGGTCATTCTTGATATACTGAATCGCAGGGTAAAGAGAATCGTAATTGGGTGTCGCAGAAAAGAATAAAACCCCCGACATAAAGTGATTTTTTTGATCCGTAACTAGGTAGTGCAGGTTAGATGGTGCATCTGAGGTAATCTCAAAAAATCTCCCATACTTCTGTTGATTGGTATTTTCATAACTACTTTCTTGAATCCGTGCTTCTTGTTTGGTATGCTCCATTAGACGGACATTAAAGTCACGGTAAAGATCTTGGATTTGGTGCTCATTCAAATTGAAATAACTCATATATACTTTAGCTTTCATCGACGGGTAGAACATGGAGAAAAAGCAATTTGATTGCACTTCAATTGAAGAAAGGGAATTAAAATCAAAAGTAAATGGGCAGTCTACAGGGGCTTGTTCATACGTTGGTGGTGGATAATCCATCGCCAACATCCCGTTTGGTTTTGGCATGGGTGTGTTGCAACCGAAAATAAGGAATAAAACAAATAATTTTTTCACCCGTCAATTCTTTTTATCGTTTGACACCTTGAGCTGCTTAATGCGCTTGCGATCGGTTGCTTCAACCACAAAAGAGCATCCATTAAATGAAAAAGAAGTTTGTGTTTTTGGAAAATATCCGAGATATTCCAAGACAAAGCCCGCCAGTGTTTCCGACTCTCCTTTTTTATCTTCAAAGGGTTCTGGGTCTTTAATAGATAAAATTCGGTAAAAATCTTTTAGATAAGTTTTGCCTTCCAAAACATAGGTATTTTCATCGATTTTGGAATACATCAGGTCATCATCATCAAACTCATCGCTGATTTCGCCAACGATTTCTTCAATCACATCCTCAAGTGAAACTACTCCCGAAGTCCCGCCATATTCATCAACAACCACTGCCAAATGAATACGTTTGGATTGAAACTCTGTGAGTAAATCGTCTAATTTTTTATTTTCAGGAACAAAATAAGGTTGACGAAGAAGGGATACCCAATTAAACTTTTTCTTATGAATATGAGGAAGTAAATCTTTGATATACAACACTCCCGCTATCGTATCGATCTGTTCATTAAAAACTGGTATTCTCGAATATCCCTTTTCTACCACTTTCTCTAAGACGTCCTCAAAAGGTTCTTCTTGGTTGAGCGCAAAAACATCAATTCGCGGCCTCATTACTTGCTTGACATCAAAGTTTCCAAAATTGATGATCCCTTCCAAAAGCTTTTGTTCTTCGGTTGAGGTTGCAGAATCCTCGGTCATTTCAAGTGCTTTTGACAATTGGTCTACTGAAAAATCCGTCGTTCGTTTTTGTAGTCGCTTTTGAAAGAAATACGTGAATTTGCTCAAAGGTGCAGCCAGGAAAAATAAGAGATAACGGTCAATCACATATATAGGAAGGGTCATCAACAGCGCAAAAGATTCAGCGTTTCTATTGGCGTAAACTTTGGGGATAATATCTCCAAAAATCAAAATAAATGCAGCGACAAAACCAACCTCAATGACTAGGGTAAGCCAAGGGTATGGAATACTGGAAAACAAGGCGTGATTCATACTCGCAAAGAGCATGACAATCGAGATATTTATAAGGTTATTTAGGATTAATATGGTCGCAAGCAATCTTTGTGGATTTTGACGTAATTTGGCCATCAATCGGTTTTTCCGATTAGGGTGACTGGCTGCTGCTTTTAAAGTTGCTGGAGAAAGTGCAAAGAAAGCAACTTCAGACCCAGATGTCAATCCCGAACTGATCAGCAATAAAAAAAGGAGTGAAAATCGAAGAATTAAGTCTACATCAATTCCGTTAGCAATAAAGACAAGTGTTGTCAACAATTGGGTTCAGTTAAAAGGGAAGATCTTCTTCAACATTTGCAGATGGCATTGAATCCTGAGGAGATGAGTCTTTTTGACGATTACTCAAGAATGTAAACTCGTCAACATGAATTTCAGTACTATACCTAGAGTTGCCATCTTCTCCTTGCCACTTCCGTGTCTTAATACGGCCTTCTACAAAAAGTTTATCGCCTTTTTTCAAATATTTTTCACATGTTTCGGCAGCTTTATTTTTCAAAACTAAATTGTGCCACTCCGTATTTGTGACTTGTTCTCCTGTCTGTTTGTTGGTGTAACTTTCATTGGTAGCCAACGGAAAACGACCAATACAGCCCCCATTGTCAAAGTATCGTAATTTGACTTCGTCACCTAAATGACCAATTAACATGACTTTATTTAGCGTACCACTCATAACGTTCTTTCTATCAAAAGTAAGCTAATCGAAAAACTTGTGCAAGAATCGTTCGATTAGTCTGGATACAGGGTAGTCTGCTAGTTTAGAAATTGAAATGGGAGTCGAGACGATAGAATCAGTTGGTACAATCCAAAAACTTGCATAAATACGCTGGTGAGTTAGTTGATGTACCCAGGGTTCAGAATTAAAAAGAGAAACATCATCTGCAAAAACCCATTCGGGTAAATTAGATTCTTTGCTGATATTTTCTAGGGTCAAAGGGCGATTTGACTCCAGCAGAGGGAATTCATACAGATGTTGCCAAATGTCTTTCTCTTTTCTTTGGATTAGGGCAGTGTGTTTGTTTGGTAGCAAAGGAACGAGGTAGTTAAAGTATCTCTTTTTTACTGGCTTACTTGCTTGTTTAGTAGGGTAATTATTGACTTTGTTTTTCTCATGAGCTACACAGGAATCTTTGAAAATACACTGATGACAGGATGGGCTCTTGGGCTTGCACTGCAATGCTCCAAATTCCATTATTGCTTGATTGTAATTTCCAGGCTGTTTGGTGTCTAGCAATTCATTGGCAAGTATTTCATATCGTCTTTTGGCTTGTCCTGTATCAATCGGGGCTTCCATACCGAAGTATCTTGCTAAAACCCGATAAACATTGCCGTCAACCACGGCATGAGGAAGATCAAAACAGATGGAAGAGATCGCAGCGGCTGTGTATGGACCAACTCCAGGCAAGGCAAGCAGTTCCGCATAAGTCTTTGGAAACAATCCATTAAAATCATTCGCAATCAGCTTGGCAGTTTTGTGCAAATTACGCGCACGGCTGTAGTACCCCAGCCCTTGCCACATTTTGAGCACTTGATCTTCAGGAGCATTCGCGAGTTCATGAATTGTTGGAAAGGTAGATATGAAGAGCATAAAATAAGACTCACCATAGACTACACGAGTCTGCTGGAGAATAATTTCTGAAAGCCATATACGGTAGGGATCATTGTTCTGACGCCATGGCAAATCGCGTTTGTGTATGGCGTACCAACGCTGGATTTCGACTGAAAAATGGTGGTTTGTTGACATTGGCCACAAGATATTTAATTTATACACTGATAAACAAGGGATTTACTCAATTATAATTTATATATTTGCACACCAAAAAAATTAAAAAACCAAAACGAATAAGCATGACAAAAGCAGATATTGTCACCAAAATTTCTGATCGTCTCGGAGTTGAGAAAATTGAAACCCAAGCTGTAGTTGAACAATTTATGAAAGAAGTTAAAAATGCTCTTGAATCAGGTGAAAATGTTTACCTACGGGGATTTGGAAGCTTTATTGTAAAGACACGTGCCGAAAAAAAAGGTAGGAACATTTCAAAAAACACAACCATTTCGATTCCAGCGCAAAACATACCAGCATTCAAACCCGCTAAAGTGTTTTTGGATAGCGTAAAAGATAAGGTGAAAGTATCTTAAAGAAGGTAATAATATTTAAACACATACTATGCCAAGTGGTAAAAAAAGAAAAAGACACAAGGTAGCCACGCACAAGCGTAAGAAAAGAAGCCGCGCAAATCGCCATAAGAAAAAAGCGTAGGTCTTAACCGTATTGCCCAACACGATCTTTGACATGAGATGATTTTATGCCTTTGTCTGCAATAAATCATTTCCCCGACGCACACAAATCCTGTGCAAATTTATTGTTTAATCCCTCCCTCGAATGCATAATTCGGAGGAACTAAATCATCATTATGAGTAAAGAACTAATCATTCGTTCAAGATCCTCATCTGTAGATTTTGCCTTGCTTAAGGACGGGAAATTGATCGAATATCAAAAGGAAGTTGGCACGAATAAGTTTCACGTTGGTGATATTTTTCTGGCAAAAATTAAAAAAACACTTCCTGGACTGAATGCTGCATTTGTCAATGTAGGTTATGAAAAAGATGCGTTTTTGCATTATCATGATCTGGGACCAAGAGTACGCAGCTTTCTAAAATTCATCAAAGGTGTAAGCACAGGTAAAGTGAAAGATTTTTCTCTAAAGAAGTTGCCTTTAGAACCCGAAATTCACAAAGACGGAGCCATTGCAGACGCCGTTCAATCAAATCAGTCTGTATTGGTTCAAATCATCAAAGAGCCAATCTCAACCAAAGGGCCCAGAATTAGTTCTGAGTTATCTTTAGCTGGACGGTATTTGGTTTTGGTACCCTTTTCAGATCGCGTTTCCATCTCTCAAAAAATTCCAACGAGAGAAGAAAAAACTCGTCTCAAGAAACTGGTACTCAGTATTAAACCCAAGGGGTTTGGTGTGATTGTTCGAACAGTTGCTCACGATAAAAAAGTAGCTGAACTCGACCGTGACATGCAGCAACTCCACAAACGATGGATAGATCTTTGTAAGTCGATTCGTAAAGCCGATTATCCCTCTCGCGTGTTGAGTGAACTCAATCGCGCTTCGAGTATATTACGAGATGTTTTTGATGACAGCTTCACAGGAATTCATGTTGACGACACTAACATGGCAGGTGAAGTGAATGACTATTTAGATCAAATAGCACCTGATAAGAAGGCAATCGTCAAGTTATTCAATTCTGAAACTCCCATTTTTGAGCGTTTTGGTATTGAACGACAAATCAAGACTTCATTTGGACGTACGGTGTCGATGAGCCGAGGAGCTTATCTGATCATTGAGCATACAGAAGCACTTCATGTGATTGATGTAAATAGTGGAAACAGATCCAATAAAGCAAAAAATCAAGAAGATACTGCACTTGAAGTCAACCTGATTGCTGCAACCGAAATTGCGCGGCAACTGCGTTTACGAGATATGGGTGGTATTATCGTGATTGATTTTATCGATATGATCCGGTCAGAAAATCGGAGAAAACTCTTTGATCACTTTCGAGAAGAAATGAATGCTGACAGAGCCAAACACAAAATTCTTCCACCGAGTAAAATTGGTCTAATTCAAATGACACGTCAACGTGTGAGACCTGAAATGGAGATTAAAACCATGGAACCCAATCCCAATAAGGACGGGGAAGTGGAAGCTCCTATTGTACTCCTCGATCGTATCGAGGCAGATGTGGAACGAATTGTCAATCATCCAAAGCACAGCAAAAAGAAGATTCGCCTTCATGCGCATCCTTTTGTAGCTGCCTATTTGGTACAAGGCGTAAAGTCTGTTCGGTTTCAATGGTATCTCAAGTATAAGAAGTGGATCACTGTGATTCCACGTGACGCTTACACCTATCTACACTACCGTTTTTTTGATAAAAATGGTAAAGTAATTCATTTATAACACAAAAGCGACTCAATGTTTTGGGTCGCTTTTTTTATTTTAGAGCAATGCTAAACGCCCACACCCTTAACGAGCTAAAAACCCGACTGGAACGATACTGCGCTTACCAAGAGCGTTGTCACCAGGAAGTCCAAAAGAAACTCCGTCAGCTCGGTGCATTTCGAGATGATACCGATTCCGTGATCTCCCACCTGATTCAAAACGATTACCTCAACGAAACACGCTTTACGATGCTCTATGTTCGCAGTAAGTTTTCCATTAAAAAGTGGGGGAAAAATCGGATCGTCAACGAGCTGAAACAAAGAAAGATTACAAACTATAACATCGACAAAGCATTGGCGCAAATCACAGAAGAAGACTATCTGCTCACATTCGATACACTTGCTGAAAAACGTTGGAATCAACTCAAAGAAAAAAAGGAACCTCTACCCCAACGAAAGAAAAAATGGGTCAACTATCTGCAATACCGCGGATGGGAAAACCACCTGATTTTTGATGCACTTAACAAGCTCACTTGAAATTAGTATAACTGATACTGAACAGAAAGTAAAGCATGGCCTTTCGGCATAGGCACCAAATTCTGCTCTGTGTAGGCAGCATTTAGAATATTATTAGCAGAAAGTGAGAGTTTAACACGGCCTTTGGCATAAGACATATTCGCATCTACCACATTGTAATGATAGCCCGAGTCCTGTTCGGCATAACGATAGGATACGGATGATTTAACGGATGAGCTCCACTTCAATGTCCATCGAGTGGAAAGATGGTGTTTGCGAGAATTGATGGCGTAACGAGACAATACAGAACTGATTCCATCTACATCGTCTTTGAGATAGGCATAGCCCATAGCGAACTTATGACGGCTGATGTTTACAACAACATCAAGCTCTCCCCCTTGGGATAAAATTTGATCGATATTGGTGGCTTGCCATCGCTCATCCCCTGCCAGCACCACATAATCAATATAATCCTTTGCATCGCGTTGAAAAAGGGATATAGACAGTTTCCAATTGTTTTGGCGGTGTCGAAATCCGAGTTCTGTTGATAATGCTTTTTCTGGGAGTAAAAACTCATTTCCCAGTGTGGATGAATCGCTGTAATACAAATCGGTGTAGGTTGGAATGCGGTAGGTATAACCTGAGTTGAAAAACAATCTCGAATTCGCAGTGAACTGGAAGCCAACATCAATCCCTGGATAAAAAAAGGTGTCTTGATCGGAGTAATGGCTCAGAGAAAACCCTGGAGTAATGTCCCAGCGATTGCTTTCAAAACGATGCTCTAGATATCCATGAACTAAGGTGCGAACATGTTCTCCTAGATTATTGCTTTGAATGCTGACACGAGCCAACTCAAAACCAATCCCAGTCATGCCCAGCTTGTGCTCCCAAGTTGTGTTCACCTCACCCCCCAACTTGTTGGTAATATGAAGGTTTCTGTACACACTTGGATTACTTCGAATAAATATATACTCGTCTTGTCCACGTTTCCAATAAATTTTAGGTTGGATCCGAACGTTGGGGCTACGCTGAATGGAGGTTGAAATGCCTAGCAAACTACTTTGCGTTGCTTCATATTGGTCTGTGTTTTCGGGTTTGGCATAAAACCCATTTGCTCCAAAACGTCTATTATTGAAGCTAGCAAATAATTCAATTGGTTCTTGATTGGTCTCCCAACTCGACTTCCATAAATAATTTTGATTGTTATAATCCGTATTGTAGCGGTATCCGTCAGAGGATATGGTTTCGGCATAAAGAGTATGGCTTGAAGACTCACGCTGGTCTGTCGCATACAGAGCTGCCTTTTGATAGTCAAATGAGCCGCCACTTAGGGTAACCTTTAGGTCTTCAGAAGAAGGTTTCTTGGTTACGATATTTATCGCTCCACTAAATGCATTTTGCCCATATACCCGACCTGCTGCTCCTTTTAGAATTTCAACTCGCGCAATCATCTCAATCGGGATAATTGCATTGAGCGTATGATGCCCAGTTTGGGGGTTGTCCACCTTAATCCCATCTATTAAAAGAAGAACTTGATCAAATCCACCGCCACGAATATAAATATCAGACTGCACGTCTTGGGCCCCGCGACTTCGGAGTTCAATTCCAGCGACATCACTCAGTACATCAATCAAAGTGGTTGCACCACTTTCCGCAATCTCCTTTGCCGTTATAGTTGTTACAGATCGAGATTGTTGATCCATCGAAAGTTCAATCCGAGGCGATGAAACAACGACTTCGTCTAGAACTGTTTCTTGTGCCGTGAGGTGAAATTGGAATCCGATTAAAAAGAAGAAAAAAGCAACTCTTTTAAACACCCTTTGCTTGCAGACAACAATCGTCACTCTCATATCATTTTGTTTCATCAAAAATGTTTTGGGGTAAGTCTTATTGCAAAATAAGATCCTAGTCTGCTAAAAGCACAACTTTGTTCTGCTGCATTTCGAGGGTTCCTCCGTTTGGCAATTCCAAAAAAGTATCTTCCCCCTGCTGGTTAAAATGATGCGCCGTTTCTTCTGGAAGAGAAATTTTTCCGCCGATTTTTACGGTCCCTGGGTTTAAAATAGAAACAATAGGTGCATGATTGTCGAGAACCTGAAAAGCACCATTGGCTCCAGGAACAGCAACCGAGTTGACTTCACCGCTGAATAAAGTAGCTTCTGGGCTAACGACTTCTAAACGCATAAATTATGATTCTTTTGCTTCGGCAAGCATTTTTTCACCCGCCTCAATGGCTTCCTCAATGGTTCCTTTAAGGTTAAAAGCCGCTTCTGGAAAATGATCGAGCTCCCCGTCCATGATCATATTAAAGCCTTTAATGGTGTCTTTGATATCAACTAAAACGCCTGGGATTCCCGTAAATTGTTCTGCGACATGGAAAGGTTGAGATAGGAATCGCTGTACACGACGTGCTCTTGCAACTGCAAGTTTGTCTTCCTCAGATAGTTCTTCCATACCTAGGATTGCAATAATGTCTTGCAACTCTTTGTAACGCTGTAATAACTCTTTAACTCTCTGTGCACAGTTGTAGTGCTCATCTCCTAGGATTTCAGGGGTTAAAATCCTTGAAGTAGAATCAAGCGGGTCAACTGCTGGATAGATCCCAAGCTCTGCAATTTTTCGCGACAATACAGTCGTAGCGTCCAAGTGAGCAAAAGTCGTCGCTGGTGCTGGATCGGTCAAGTCATCCGCAGGTACATAAACCGCCTGTACTGACGTAATCGATCCTTTTTTGGTAGAGGTAATTCGTTCTTGCATCGCCCCCATTTCGGTAGCCAATGTTGGTTGGTACCCTACTGCTGAGGGCATACGGCCAAGTAGTGCAGATACCTCAGATCCAGCTTGGGTAAATCGGAAGATATTATCGACGAAGAATAGAACGTCTTTTCCTTGGCCATCACCTGCCCCATCGCGGAAATATTCCGCAACCGTCAAACCAGAAAGTGCCACACGAGCACGTGCTCCAGGTGGTTCGTTCATTTGACCAAATACCAAAGTAGCTTGAGAATTAATCATCTCTTTAGAATCTACCTTTGAAAGATTCCAACCGCCTTTTTCCATGTCTTCTTCAAATTCTTTCCCATACTTTATTACGCCAGATTCAATCATTTCACGAAGTAAGTCGTTACCCTCACGAGTACGTTCACCTACACCAGCAAATACTGAAATACCGTCGTGTCCTTTTGCAATATTGTTAATCAACTCCATAATCAAAACGGTTTTACCTACACCAGCACCTCCGAAAAGACCAATTTTACCACCTTTAGAGTATGGTTCAACAAGGTCGATTACTTTAATACCCGTAAATAAAACTTCAGAGGAAGTTGATAAATCTTCAAATTTTGGTGCTTCACGGTGAATTGGATAACCACCCTCTTTGTTCACTGCACCAATACCGTCAATCGCATCACCAACTACGTTAAATAAACGCCCTTTAATTTCTTCACCAATAGGCATCAGAATTGGGGACCCCGTAGCAAGTACTTCGTTACCTCTACTTAAACCATCAGTAGAGTCCATTGATATGGCACGAACAGTATCTTCACCAATGTGTTGTTGACATTCAA
>Ga0208127_1001957_pt1 | contig 10050 bp, 5 predicted proteins | sample ETNtaG_6_FD_185751 | JGI IMG/M metagenome (GOLD analysis project Ga0208127, IMG submission 185751) | Marine microbial and viral communities from oxygen minimum zone, Eastern Pacific Ocean - ETNP201306SV45 (SPAdes) (version 2) | ecosystem: Environmental > Aquatic > Marine > Oceanic ...
TCGTCTATCAGACAATGCTTGCCTCGGTAGCTCAAGAGGAGGCCTGTCCGGCGCTCGTCGAGCAAGCGCTTTAGGGCCGCATCGGTCTCTGCATTAGAAAGACCCGCATAGGGCTCCACGCGCACACGAATACGCCCTCCGCAAGAAAGCGCGATTTCCCAAGGAAATCCGTTCTCTGGCCCAAAGCTCAACCAACGGGCCTGGCCATCCTGGAGGCAAGCTACCGCCGCTTGAATAACCTCGTTCTCTACGCATCCAGCGCTCACCGATCCAATGAAGCGCGTACCGTCGGCGCTAACTGCCAAGGCGGATCCAATTCCGCGTGGAGAAGGCCGACTCGCTTCCACAACAGTAGCCAGAGCGAATCGCTCTCCCACGTTCGCCCACTCCCTTAATTGAGGCCAGATTTCTTGCATCGAACGAAAAGCTAGGGCGCCTCCATCGCCAAAGGCAAAGCAAGAAGCGCCACGGGCTTTCAGCGCTTCCCTCTACACGCTATTGGACGATATCGCTTATCCATAGGATAAATACGTAGTCTATAATAAGGGAAATCAATGATAAACAATCGCTTCCAGCGAACGATAAGTGTCCGATAAGATCGCAATAATGCAGAATAACCGTTGCCAATCCGTCACTGCCTCGCCTACTAAATTCGCTGCCAATCTCATTAGGCATTCCCAAACTGCAAACTCCGCCTCCCGAAAACCCCTTTTTTTAGAACAACCTGTAACAATCAGCGGTCTCCAGGATTGACCTCTGCGAGCATTCGACTCGCGCAATCGGTTCAACTCCGCCGCTGAATTCAAATAGCGCCCTTTGCGGGCTCAAATTACTGCCAATTATGCTAGACCCCTTGCCTCAAGAGTCCTGGTCTCGCCGTCACGCGAACCACCTGATGCACCGCGCCGGATTCGGCGGCACCCCCGAGGAGCTGGAAGCGTTTTACGTTCTCGGACGCGACCAAGGTATCGAAGCCGCGGTCGACTCTCTCCTGGAAACGACCGAAGATTGGAGCGCCACCCCATGGCCCCATTGGGCGACCGGAGAAAAGGATCTCAATGGAGACTTCTTCGATCCGGACGGCAATACAGGCTCGACCAATGGCAATCCGAATTTTCGCAACCAAGCTCTCAGGCGACGCGAATTCATCCTCTGGTATTTCAACTGTCTCAAAGGCGGGCAGCCTTTGGCGGCCAAGCTATTCAAGTTCTTCGTCGATCACTTCGCGATCGATCACCAAACCATGGGGCAGTATTTCCGCTTTATCGGAACATACCGTTACTTCGATATGCTTCGCAAGCACGCCGCTGGCAACGTCGCCGGCGTCGATGCTCCCTTCGAAGGCGACGAACGCCTCGTACCAGCAGGCCACTACGGCAACTTCCGAACCATGGTGAATCACGTTTCGTGGTCTATCGCCATGATTCGAACGCTCGATCTTTACGTAAGCACCAATCGGAGCATCAACGAGAACTTCGGTCGCGAGTTGCTGGAACTGTTCACCTTCGGAATCGGCAACGCTTTCACGGACGATGATGACGAATATACGGAAGAAGACGTGGGCGTCGCTGCCGAGGCATTTACGGGTCGGAAAATCTGGGCCTATCGATATCCGAACAACGACCAAGGCAGCAACCGCGGTCTTTATCCTTCAGCCGTTTATCAAAACAACGGGCAGCAGGACAATTCCGCCAAGACCTTCTACGGCAGCGCGAGCATGCCTGGCGGTGGCGATATCGTAGACGGCGACGATATCATCGAGCTCATTTTCAATAGCATCCGCTGCGCGAAGCATCTAAGCTGGAAACTCTGGCGATACTTCGCATCTCCTGAACCTTCGAAAGAACTCATCGCCGCGCTCGCTCTTCGTTTCCGCGACGATCACGACTACGAAGTTCGTCCATTACTCAAGGACATCTTCATGAGCGAGGAATTCTACGGCGAAGAAGTCATGGGAGCTCAGGTCAAGGACGCCGGGGACTTTCTAACGGTTCTGGAGAAACAGCTCGAGGCTCCTGTGCCTACCCAAGACGCATGCGAAGACATCATGCAGCAATTGGGTTACGAAGTCCTCTACCCGCCCAGTATCGCTGGTTGGCCGGAACCCGAAGGAACGGGCAATACCTGGCTAGCAACTGGAGCCATGATCTTCCGTATGAATATGCCCAGTATATGGAGCCATCGGAACTTCAATACCTTCACCGTAAATCGCGTCCGCAACCAAATGGACAACTACCCGGAAGTCGACTGGAACCGGATCGCGCCGAGCGAAATGCGAACGCTCGAGAATTTCCCCCTCCTAATCGACTCGCTGTGTCAGCGATTCCTGCCCGATCGCAAGTTGCGTAAGAGCCAAATACGAACGCTCTATACGCGCTACGCCAGCATTTCCGAACAACTCGACAGCCTCGAGGCAGTCAAGGAAGTCGTCCGTCTTATCTTGGCGCTTCCAGAGTATCAAATTCAATAAGACGCAACGAAGACGCACACCGACATGAATATAAATCTAAACAGAAGAGAATTCGTTGCGAAGTCCGTATGGGGAGCCACTGCCTCCCTCAGTCTGCCAGGGTTTCTCCAGCAAACGCTGCTCAACCTCGACGCTCGCGCTCAAACGCTTCCTCCGCAAGGAGACGAAGGCCCTATCATCCTGCTGATGGAGATGGCAGGGGGCAATGACGCGCTCAACACGGTTATACCGTATACGAATTCGACATACATCGGAGCTCGGGAGACTCTCCATCTGAGAGAACAAGACGGTATCATTAAACTCACGGAAAAAGGCCCCAGCGTCACGGGCACGGACGAAGATATTGCCCTGCATCCGACCCTAACAGCGTTTCACCAGCTCTGGCAGGATGGGGATCTCGGTATCGTCAACGGCGTCGGCTATCCAAACCCGAACCTCTCGCACTTTACGTCCTTTGACTACTGGCACTCGGCGGAACCGAATTCCGTTCCCCGCGACGGCTGGATCGGGCGCTATCTCGACAACCAGTGCGACGGTTGCGGCGTCACAACCGGGATCTACATCAATCGCCGCCCTACCCTCGCCTTTAAGAGCGACCAGGGCATCAGCCCCACCGTTACCTTCAATAACGCAGTCAATTTCGATTGGCGGGATCTAACCGGTCTCGGACGCGAGAAATCGCTCGCGGAAATGTACCGGCGCCTCATCGGTCTCGACCATGAAACCGACAACGGCATCAACGAATCGGACCCGACCTTGTCCTACGTTCAACGAGCCGCCCATAGCGCCATGATCAGTACCGCCAGCGTGCAAGCGGCGATTGACGAGGCTGGGGACTTGCTCAATCCCGATTGGCCCACGACCGGAGCGCTTTCCAACAGTCTGCAGACCATTGCCCGCCTCATCAAAGGCAGGAGCCAAACGTCGGTCTACTACGCTCGCCAAGGCGGATACGACACGCACAATAATCAGATATTCGACAACGCAAGCCCCCTCGAGGGCAGACACTTCAATTTGCTTCAGGACCTGAATAATTCTCTCGGAGCCTTCGTCGACGAAATGAAGCTGCAAGGACAATGGGATCGCGTTTTGATTCTCACCTTCAGCGAGTTCGGTCGAAAAGTCATCCAAAACGGCAGTCGAGGCACCGACCACGGCGCCGCGGAATCGCTCTTTGTCATGGGTGGGCAGGTAAAAGGCAACGAATACTACGGGCTCATGCCCGACCTCGCCGCCCAAGCCCGCGTAAGCCGGAACAGCATGGACTACAATGTCGATTTCAGAACCGTCTACCGAACCGTATTGGAAAAATGGATGGGCGTCCCGCCCTCGGCCATGCCGAACATCTTCCCATCGCAACCCGTCAACTTCGACCCACTTGCATTTCTCTAAGGGCTATGAAGACGATCAAAAACGCATTTCTATTTTCCGCAAGCCTCCTGCTCGCTTGTAGCGCTTATTCGAATACTTATAGGCTCGTCTCTTTGACCGGCGACAACGCCGACGGCGAAGGATCGCCTACCCTCGAAGCATTCTCCACGCCGCGCATCAATGATCTCGGACAAGTCGCCTTCGGAGCGCGGTTCACCTCTCCCCAACTCTCCAGCGATTTCAATCAAATCATTAAGCCTCTTTTCGCCGAAAGCTGCCTCAAGTGCCACGGCGATGAGGGCGATCGCCAACGAAACATCGACCTTGCCCAGATCCAGTCCGCCTACGATCTCGTAATCAGACCGGGCGCTCTGACGGCCATTCGCAATCGGATCCAGAACCGATCGATGCCTCCACAGGGAGAAACGCCATTGGACTCGGAAACACGAACTCAAGCGCTCGAAGTTCTGAATAGCCTCATAGAAGTCTCAGGCCTCGGCTACACTCACCTGGACGCAGTTCTGCAATACGAAAACGATCAAACGTCCACCCTCGCTCGTACCGGCGAGGTTACGGATATCGACGGTCTTCAAATTACATTGGATTCTATCCGCGGCATAGCCCTGACAGGCGATTCCGACGTCGCGTTCGTAGGCAACACCTCAAACGCGGCCGATGTATTGCTCTCGGCCAGCTTGAGAGGCGAACCCGCTAGCCCCAATGTCGAACTGCATATCACCAACTCGCAACAGCCCATCGTCGACTTCGCCGGCAACACCGACGATTCGCGACGTTATCAGCTGATTGGGAATCCTAGTAACCTAGATAGCCAGGCATTTTCATTCATTTCTCGACTTCGCGATGGTCAAACGCCCGACGCATCCGGGTTCTACATTGTCGACCTTCCTTCGCATGAAACCGATGACCTTCCAATCATCCGACTCGCAGCCCTTGGAGGCATCTCTCCCAACGGAGGGGCTACCGTTCTCGAGAAACCGATTGCCCTATCCGTTAATGCTTCTCTGGAAAGCGCCTTGCTCGCTTCCATCGAAGATGGAGACGAAATCGAGAACAACGATGCCCATGGCATTTGGCATTTGGACGCATCGAGCGTTTCAACGCTGATCGCCAAGTCGGGCGACACCGCTCCGGGTTCGACGGACGCCTTCTCGGCCTTCGGCCGACCCGCCATCGATGGCGATGGGAACGTGGTTTTCTGGGCGAGCCTGCTCAACGCCGAGGAGGAAGAAGGACTCTACCGTTTCGACGGCGCTTTGAGCGCCTTGGCCACGAGCAGTTCCCCTATTGATATATTCGGCAACGATCGTTCCTTCGATGTATTCTATGATGCCGCAGTAAACGCCAGCGGAGCGCTCGCCGTTCTAGCCGAAAATGCTGGAGGCGAAGGAAGAGCCATCCTGGCCAGAGATGCCAACGGGATTTGGTCTATTGTCGCCGAAACGGGCATGACCGCCCCCGGAACATTCGGCGGCATCGTATTTCAATCGTTTAGCTTGCCTCGAATCAACGATGCCGGGCAAGTCGCCTTTCAAGCGACGCTTGCGGGCGATGGCGACGCAATCAGCGATACCACCGACAGCGGGATCTGGGCTCTCGACAGCAACGGCGTTCTATCCCTGATTCAAAGGGAAGGCGATACCCTCGAAGTACGCGAAGGCTTCCCTGCTACTGTTCAAAGCTTCGAAATCGGCGGTTTCAATGCGAACGGCCAGATCGCGCTGCGAAGCCTATTCACCAACGGAGCCCAAGCCGTAGCGATCATAGACGTCGAAGACGTGCCTCCTCCAAGCATTGCCCAACAACCCTCCGGTCAAACTTCTTACGATGGCGAGTCCTTCGTATTGAGCGTAACTGCATCCGGTCAGGGCCCATTCGAGTACCAATGGAAGAAGGACGGAGAAGACATCGAAGGAGCCACCGGCGACTCGTTGTCGATCGAAAACGCTTCCTCGGGAGACGACGGCAACTACACCGTAGTCATCACCTCGAGCGCGGGCTCTGTCTCGAGCGAAGTCGCAGGCATCTCAATACAAGCGCTACCAGACGCTCCTGCCTTCGTTGCTCAGCCGCTGGGAGATATCGCTTTGATCGGAACGGCAGCGACGCTCGATGCTCGGGCAGTCTCTACTACGCCCGTAACCTATCAGTGGTATTTCGAGAATCAGCCAATCGACGGCGCGACCGGCGATACGCTGACAATCAATCCAGCGACTTCCAATGACGAAGGTTCTTACTACGTCGTCGCCACCAGCGAGGGCGGCTCTACCAATAGTCTGGAAGCGGACGTGCTCGTCACCGACAAACGCCTCTACAACATCGCAGCTCGCTCCCGCGTAGGGTCGGACGCGAATGTTCTCATCGCAGGCTTTGTTGTGATCGGCCCAGATCCTAAGCAAATTCTCATAAGAGGGGTCGGACCTGGTCTCCCGGAAAACCTGGATCGACTAATGGCGCCTCGCCTAGAACTTTACAACGGAGCCAATGAATTGATCTATTCGAATGAGGGATGGAACGAAGACGGCAACGATCCCGATGTCATTCTTGCCGCAGCGCTCGCTTCGGGCGCAGGCAATCCTGAGCAACCCTTTGCAGATGGAGACACCGCCCTGCTCGTCGAACTTGAAGAAGGTCTTTATACCGCAATCATTCGCAGCCAGAACGAAACATCGGGCATCGCTCTAGTCGACGCCTTCGAAGTATCCGGCGAACTCTCGAAGATGATTAATGTGTCGGCCCGCGCATACGTTGGCGTAGGCGACGAGGTCGTTATACCCGGATTCGTTGTCGACGGCGATCTTCCTAGTCAAGTGCTCATCCGGGCCATAGGGCCTGGTTTGACCGAACGCGGCGTCGCCGGAGCTCTGCAGTTTCCGGAAATTACGGTCTTTGACGTACATGGCAATCCCATCGCCTCCAACGACGGCTGGGGCAACCTTTGGGATCCCGCGACCATTAACGAGGCGAGCGAGATCGTTCGCACGAGCCTGCTCGAAGAAGGCAGTGAAGACGCCGCTCTCATACTAGAGCTCGACCCAGGGCTCTACACCGTGAAAACGTCTGGCGAAAACGATACTACCGGCGTCGCGCTCGTAGAGGTATTCGCCATTCCATAATCTCCTAGAACATCTTTTTCAGAACATAAGCGATCGATCTCTACCTGGGATCGATCGCTTTCGTTTTGCCCGTAAACCAACTCAACGCGCCTTAATCGAGCGCCCCTAAGGCTATTGCCGATCGATTCCTCCCGTTTCGGATTAAGTGGGGTGCATCCGCAAAAAACGCTAGGTTTCTAAAATACTGCTACAGGTCTTCCGAAAAGACGTGGCAGCTCCCCTTCAATCTCGAAGAGGCGCTAACCCGTCGAAAAGAAAGTAGTAGTATCCATATGTTGACGCCAATAACGCAAGGTAGGTGGTCGCGTCGCGTTGCCGACCATCTGTATCATCGCGCTGGATTCGGAGGATCGCCCGAAGAACGCGAGGAGTTCTTTCAACTAGGCAAGCGAAACGGAATCGAAGCAGCCGTCGATTTCCTCGTCGAGCCCAGGGAAACGTGGGAGAGTCACCCTATCCCAGAATGGTCCACCGAAACCGACCCGAACGGCGACCTATGGGAAGGAGATAGCGCAAAACGCCGTTCCTTCGTCGCATGGTACATGCGAATGCTGAGGGAAGGACAGCCTCTCGCAGCCAAGCTGCTGAAATTCCTCCTCGATCATGCTCCCGTAGACATGAGTACTTGCTCGAGCGAAACGAGGTTCATGTATTTCATTCGCTATTTCAGTATGCTGCGTCGGCACGCCGCTGGCGATATTCAAGGAAACGGCGAAGATGGTGGATTCAAAAAACTGATACGAGAAGTCTCCTGGTCTGAAGCGATGATCAAAATGCTCGATCTCGACAAGAGCTCCGCCAATGAGATCAACGAGAATTTCGGTCGGGAACTTCTCGAGCTTTTTACGATGGGCGTCAATGGCGGCTATACGGAAGCGGATGTCGGAGCCGCCGCCGAAGCTTTCACGGGGCGACGATTGTACCGTATGCAATCGCCCCACCCTGAAGCGCATCAGCAGAACCCCGAGTACCTCGCTCCATCAGGGGAACCCATGGCCAGCGCTTTCCAAAATCGAGAGCGACAAGATTTGCTCCCGAAGTCGTTTCTCGGACACGATCGCATGCCCGACGGCAGGACTATTTCAAGCGGAGACGATATTATCGAACTCATTTTCGAGAATCGCGCCTCCGGTCGCCACCTCGCCTGGAAACTATGGCGCTATTTCGCGGCGCCGAACCCGAGCGAGGAGCTCATTGAAGCGCTCGCCCAAAAACTACAGGTCGAATACGACTATCGCATTCGTCCTCTTATTAGGGACATTTTTCTGAGCGAGGAATTCTACTCGGATGATTGCATTGGTCAGCAGATCAAGGATGCCGGGGACTATTTGATTTGCCTGGGAAAGCAATTCGAGGCGTCGCCTTTGCCCGATCGTCCAATCGAAAATCTGAACAATCAACTCAACTATAACATAGCCTATCCGCCCAATATCGCTGGATGGCCCGAGCCGGTCGCGACCGGAAACGAGTGGATGTCAGCAGGAGCATTGCTCCTTAGAGTCAATGCTCCAGGAATCTGGACGGAACAGTCCTACGAGCTCTTCAACGATTGGGGTTCCCGGCGCGATATGGACGACTACGCTGAACCCGATTGGGACGCGATTGCGCCTCCAGAGCTTCGGTCTCTAGACAATTTCCCGATTTTGCTGGGCAGGCTATCCGATCGTTTCCTTCCCCTTTGCCCGCTTCGGAAGAGCCAGATCCGCATCTTGTACGACCAATACGCCAAAACCTCTCAGAGGGTGGACTCGCTCTTCGCCGTCAAGGAGGCCGTCAGATTAATGACCGCTCTCCCTGAATATCAAATGCAATAAAGAATCCGTCGCATCGCTATGAATACAAATTTCAATCGAAGAGATTTCGTAAAGAAATCCGCCTGGGGAGCCGCCACTACTCTTACGCTTCCCGCCTTTCTCCAGCAGTCCCTTTTCAGTCTTGACGCGAGAGCTCAAACGCTCCCTTCGCCAGGCGAGAACGGACCCATTCTGATCGTCGTCGAACTTGGTGGAGGTAACGACACATTGAATACCGTAATTCCCTTCTCTAATTCGACCTACCAGGGAGCGCGTCCGAATATCGCGCTCGACGAAGGGCATGGGATTCTAGACATTGGTCAAGCGCCTCGAACGATCGGAGGATCGGAGGACCTGGCGCTACACCCCGCTTTAACCGGACTTCATCAACTGTGGAAGGAAGGCGACTTGGCAATCGTTAATGGAGTGGGTTATCCCAACCCCAACCTTTCCCACTTCACGTCCTTCGATTACTGGCACACCGCCAGACCGCATAGCGATTCAGAGGATGGCTGGATCGGCCGCTATTTCTCGAGTCAATGCAGCGGATGCGATGCCACTCAGGCAATCGAGTTCGCGTCCCGCGCCACCACAGCATTCGGGTCCAGCTCCGGCGTCAGCCCAAGCGTTTCCTTCCGTTCCCCTGAGGGCTACGGATGGCGCAACCTGGAAGCTCACGGTCGCGACACTCCGTTGGAGGAACTCTACCGCAAGCTCATCGGACTCGATCATCGGATCGACGACGGCGTCGATTTGTCTAGCGAAGCCCTCTCTTTCGTACAGCGGTCGACTCACAATGCGATGATCAGCACTCGCAACGTGAGAGATGCAATCGAATCGGGCGGGGAACTGCTAATCGAGGATTGGCCTAACTCCAGAATCGCTCGCGACTTGCGACAAGTAGCGCAGCTGATCCGAGGGGGAATGAGCACTTCAATCTACTACGTCCATCAAACCGGATACGACAGGCATCGCATTAGTCGAGGTATACGAAGTCGCCAAGAGCCCATCGCGCCTCATCAATATTTCCTCGAGAGCTCACGTCGGCACGGGGCACAACATCGTCATCCCAGGGTTGGTAGCCCTTGGCGATATGCCTACTCGAGTATTGGTTCGGGCGATTGGACCCGGCCTCGAACGCAATGGCTTAACGGGATTGTTGGAGCATCCCATACTCGAGGTGCTGAATTCGAATGCCGAAGTCATCGCTTCCAATGACGGTTGGAGCAACAGCGCTGCCATTCGCGAAGCGAGCGACCTCGTTCGAGCCTTTCCGTTGGAC
>Ga0208127_1001960_pt1 | contig 10040 bp, 9 predicted proteins | sample ETNtaG_6_FD_185751 | JGI IMG/M metagenome (GOLD analysis project Ga0208127, IMG submission 185751) | Marine microbial and viral communities from oxygen minimum zone, Eastern Pacific Ocean - ETNP201306SV45 (SPAdes) (version 2) | ecosystem: Environmental > Aquatic > Marine > Oceanic ...
AACCTGAAGGTCTGACGCCAGAAGTGTTAACAAGAATTTATGGCGAAGAAGACTGGTCAGCAACCATTAAGTCAACTGACGAAGATGACGACGAAGAGGAAGAATTTTAATTATGGCAGACTCTTCGGGAACAGATAGCTACCCTTCCAGTTGGAAGAAAGCTCCATTTATTAGAAATAGTTTTTTAAGATGGCTTTTGATTGTTGGTGGAGCGATTTATCTCGCTGCTGCCCTAGGGACAATGAACATTGACCTTGAGAGAATTAAAGAAGGATTACCTCGCGCTCAACGATTCCTAGACTCGTTTTTTCCTCCGAATTTTGCTGATAACCGTGGAGTTGTTTGGGAGGGGCTTGCTGAAAGTATATGGATGGCCATCATTTCAACAGTTGCAGGAATAGCACTTTCAATCCCTATTGGTTTGGGTGCTGCTCGCAATTTGGCACCCGCCTGGGTGTATTTATTTTGTAGAGGCATAATAGCTGCATCTCGTACCTTTCCAGAAATTATTTTAGCTATCTTTGCTGTAAAATTATTTGGTTTTGGCCCCTTCGCAGGTTTTATTGCATTAGCACTCGGCACCATTGGGTTTTATGCAAAGTTACTAGCCGAAGACATTGAAAACTCTAGTCCTTCGCAAGCCGAAGCTGTGAAGGCAACTGGTGCAAATTGGTTTCAATGGATAAATTATTCTATCCAACCACAAGTAATGCCACGAATGATTGGACTTTCAATTTATCGTCTTGATATTAATTTTCGCGAGTCAGCAGTTGTTGGTATCGTTGGTGGCGGTGGTATCGGAGCCACGCTCAACACAGCTTTCTCACGCTATGAATTTGATACAGCAGCTGCCATCTTACTAATGATTATTCTTATAGTGATGGTCCTAGAATACTTTTCAAGTTTTATGAGAAAGTGGGTGCAATAATGCCTACATTTACTACAAGCACAGGTGAATCTTGGAAGCGACGTACCAGCAGAGATCAATGGATACGTTGGTTTTTTTGGTTAGTTGGCATTGCCATCATTATGTATGCGTGGCAGATGATATCCGAAAAAACAGTGTGGTTTTTCGTAGCCGATGCACCTAACCAGGGTGCTGATATAGCATCCCGAATGTATCCCCCAAAATGGTCATATATGGATAAATTATGGAAGCCCGTTTGGGACACAATTAACATAGCTACTTTGGGAACAATAATAGCGATGGTACTTGCAATACCAGTAGCTTTTGCCGCAGCTCGAAATACAACGCCCAATATCGTAGTTCGATCGATTGCTTTGTTCATAATTGTATCTTCGCGCTCTGTGAATTCACTGATCTGGGCTCTAATTTTAGTTTTTATTTTAGGGCCAGGCGTTTTAGCGGGCACTATTGCTATCGGCCTAAGATCAATCGGTTTTTGTGCAAAATTAATCTATGAATCTATCGAAGAAATAGATCATACACAAGTGGAAGCAATAGAAGCAACTGGTGCTAGCGGCCCGCAAAAAATGATTTTTGGGATATTACCTCAGGTACTCCCAACCATAGCTGGCGTTGGTATTTATCGTTGGGATATCAATATTAGGGAATCAACAATCTTAGGTTTAGTTGGTGCCGGAGGAATTGGTTTACAATTAAATGGTTCCCTGAATACGCTAGCCTGGACGCAAGTATCGTTAATTTTGATAGTCATATTAGTAACAGTTTTCATATCAGAATGGGTTTCAGCTAAAGTTCGTGGCGCTATTATTTAGAATGAAAAATAAGTAAAAAGCAGTTCATTTTTATGATGCGTTTTATTTTAAAAAAGAACATTGAATGAAGCACACTACCCTAAGAGTTCTTGCGGACCAATTTGATGCATTTTTTATAGATCAATTTGGTGTACTGATGGACGCAACTGGGGCTTACCCGTTTGCGATCGACTCGGTAAAACGGCTTTCTGAGTTGGGCAAACCAATGATCTTATTGTCAAATTCAGGTAAACGGGCTTTAAAAAATGAGGAACGTCTAACTAGGCTTGGTTTTGAGGTATGTTTATTTACCAAGGTTATTACTTCTGGAGAAGTAGCTTACTCAGTAATAAAAAAAAATATTCAGAAAAAATTTCCCAAAAAGCCAAACGTGTTTATCATATCCAGAGATAGTGATACTTCGCCAATCGATGATCTCAACTGTGACGTTTGCGACAGAATAGAAAAGGCTGATTTCGTAATTATTTCGGGCTCAGAACCAGAAAAACACTCCCTTCAATTTTATCATAACCTATTAAAGCCAGCGGTTGATAGAAATATCCCCGCATTTTGCATAAACCCTGATATGATTATGCTAACCAAGACGGGAACCTCGTTTGGTGCTGGAGCTATTGCCAAAGAGTACGAAAATTTAGGAGGCAATTTAAGCTGGTTTGGCAAACCATATGAAGAAATTTACAATTTTGCTCTCAAATTTATTCCCGAAATTTTGCCCCAAAAAGTACTCTGCATTGGAGATAGTCCAGAACACGATATTCGTGGCGGCTACTTCGCCAATTGCAAAACCGCTCTCGTAAGAAGCGGTATTCACTCAAAATCAAGTTTTCAAGAATTAGTTGAAGGGCTTGCTGACTCCGATAGAGCAGACTTTGTAATTCCTAACTTTTCATTTGTTTGAAGTTTTTGATTAATTTACCCTAAAACAACAAAACAACTAAATTTTGTTGTTTTGTTGTTTTCTATTTAGTACCGTTTCTAAATAGCAATGGATTCGCAATGTCACCAAAAAAGAAAATTAGAGAGGATTTTATTAGAAACATACTGGCAGAACGCGGTAGTGTGAGCGTTGGATCTTTGGCAGAAACATTGGATGTTTCAATGCAAACAATTAGACGTGATCTGGACAAGCTTTCCGCATCGGAAAATTGGCATAGAGCTTACGGTCGGATTAGCGTTGCTAAAAGCCTACTTAACACTCCTTTTGAATTGCGAGCTAGTACGAATTTAAAAGGAAAACAGGCAATTGCAGAAGTAACGGCTGCACAAATTCCAGACGGATCGACAATTTTCATATCAATAGGATCGACACCCTTGGAAGTTTCAAAAGCCCTTTTGAGTAAGCGAGACTTGACAGTTATTACTAACAATTTAGGCGCAGCTCTTACCTTGGGTAATGAAACATCAAACAGGATTTTAATACCTGGTGGGGAAATTAGACTTCCAGATAAAGACATTATCGGCGAAGAAACAGAACAGTTTTTTGATAGATTTAGAGCAGAATTCGCAATATTTGGCGTTGGTGGGGTCGCCAAGGATGGGGGTCTTTTAGATTTTCACCCAGCAGAAGTTCAAGCCAGACTCAAAATGAAAGAGCATTCTAGTAAATCTATTCTGGTTTTAGATAGCAGTAAATTTATTAGGCACGCCCCAGCTGCAGGAGATAATATTACTAATCTAGATTTAGTTATTTGCGATAACCCAGGACCAACCCCAACAAGCAATCTAATTTTGAGTTTAAAAAATAAAATAATTTTTGCAGAGCAAGAAACCGAAACGCTATGAGTGAAAAATTTGTTGATATTAATAACATTGCCAAAAGATGGAATGGTCAACTTGGTGTCGAGGATATCTCACTATCTTTCCCAAAAGGGTCATTCGTCGCGTTGTTGGGACCATCTGGTTGTGGAAAATCCACAACTTTAAGGCTTTTGTCCGGACTTGAACAAGCAGATCAAGGAATAATTAAAATTAATGGCGTAGATGTGACTGACAAACCTCCATCAGAAAGAAATCTTTCTATGGTATTTCAATCATATGCTCTTTTTCCCCATTTAACCGTTAAAGAAAATGTTATTTTCGGACTTAAAGTACGCAAAACTCCAATTAAAGAACGGCAAGAAAAACTTCTGCGCGCGCTAGAAATCACGGGGCTTGTTGGTTTTGAAAATCGAAAACCGGCAGAACTATCTGGAGGTCAAAGACAGCGTGTTGCACTAGCTAGAGCCATTGTAGCAAATCAACCGCTTTGCCTGATGGATGAGCCTTTATCAAATCTAGATGCCAAACTTCGCAACTCGGTCAGAAAAGATATTAAAAAACTACAAGTCAATTTGGGTATTACTGTGGTTTATGTTACTCACGATCAGACTGAAGCCATGAGTATGGCTGACATCGTTGTTTTGATGAAAGACGGTCGAATACAGCAAACAGGTTCCCCTGAAGAACTGTATTATAAACCTAATAATATATTTGTTGCTGAATTTATTGGAAGCCCGCCCATGGCTATAATTGAAGGTAAAGCGCTTAAAGGGTTCGAGAAATATTCAAGCGTAGGTATTAGGTCTGAAAACCTCACTGTGGCAAAAAAAGGAAAAGGGCGTTTAATTTGTGAGGTTTCAGAATGCGAATTTCTTGGATCTGAAACCTTTATAGGTCTATCACACCCCTCTGCTAAAGGTCTGACAATTTCTATGCCTGGGGTACAAAATATTGACCAAGGCAAAAAACTAGAAATTTCATTTGCAAATGAAGATTTGCATTTTTTCGACGTCAATGGGGACAGAACCTCATGACAAACTATTACAAATTTTATTCTAAAGGGAGGAAAATATGAATAAATTTGCTAAACTGGGACTGGCAGCAGTTACTGCTATCGGTATAGCTGCCCCGGCAGTGGCCGAAACTGAATTGACCATGTACTATCCTATTGCCGTGGGTGGCAAGCTTACCGAAGTTGTTGATGGGATTGTTTCAGATTTTGAGGCTGCAAACCCAGATATAAAGGTAAATGCCATCTATTCTGGAAATTATGATGATACACGTGTTCGTGCATTATCAGCATTAGCATCTGGGGATCCTGCCCAGCTGGCTGTGATGTTTTCAATTGATGCTTATGACCTGATCGAACAGGATTTGGTTATGGCATTTGATGATATTAGTGGAGTTGATAAAAATTGGTTAAATAGTTTTTATCCAGCTCTAATGGCAAATGGAAATATTGAAGGTAAAACTTGGGGGATACCATTTCAAAGATCAACTATTGTTGCCTATTACAATAAGGATTTATTTCGTGCCGCTGGCTTAGATCCAGAAGCGCCCCCTACAACGTGGGATGAAATTATTTCTATGGGTAAAACTCTTACTAAGGATGGCACATACGGTCTAATGATTCCATCTACCGGATATCCCTACTGGATGTTTCAAGCTCTCGCGATCCAAAACGGGAAAGAAGTCATGTCTAATGACGGACTTACTACCTATTTCGACGACCAGACCGTCATAGACACTTTGGATTTCTGGAAATCACTTTCCACAGAACATGGTATTATGCCAGAAGGCACCGTTGAATGGGGCACGCTCCGTCAGGCCTTTTTAGAAGGAAAAACTGCTATGATGTGGCATTCTACTGGTAATCTCACCGCTGTTAAGAATAATGCATCTTTTGATTTTGGAGTAGCAGAACTTCCAGCAAATGTCAGAAAAGGTTCTCCAACTGGTGGCGGAAATTTCTACGTTTTTAAAGACACAAGTGCCGAGGAACGCGCAGCTGCCCTAAAGCTCATTGAATTTATGACTTCACCTGAGCAAGCTGCAGCTTGGTCTATTGCTACGGGTTATATGGGCGTATCCCCTGCTGCATATGAAACTGAAGCTCTTAAGAAGTATACATCTGAGTTTCCACCAGCTCTCGTTGCTAGAAACCAGCTTGAGCACGCAGTTGCAGAATTCTCTACATTTGAGACTGCCAGAGTTAGAGAAGGTCTAAACAATGCAATTCAAGCTGCTTTGACTGGTGCAAAATCATCAGCTGATGCTTTGAAAGAGGCTCAATCAGCAGCCGTACGTTTGTTGCGAGACTATCAATAAATTAAAATAGAGCACTCAGTAAAAGCCTGAGTGCTCTATTTCTGAATGTTAATGAAATTATAAATGCTTAGATTAAAAAAAATGTCCCAAAGACAATCTATATATGGGTGGCTTTTACTTTCACCTGCTATGATTTTGTTAACAACATTTGCATTCTACCCGTCCATGGCAACTTTTTGGTCAAGCTTGTTCAGTCGAGGGACCCGGAGAAAACCAAGTAAGTTTATTGGGACAGACAATTATACTGATCTATTTGCTGACCCAACTTTTTGGAAAGTTCTTACAAACAATTTAATCTACGCCGGCGCAACTATACCAATATCAATAGTGATAGCTTTATCAATGGCGTTATGGGCGAATTCCAAAATACCAGCGCGGAGTTTTATAAGAACAGCTTATTTTACACCTACTGTTCTCCCTATGATCGCCGCCGCTAATCTTTGGTTATTTTTTTACACACCAGGTTTTGGCGTTTTAGACCAAATTGGAAGCCTATTTGGGTTACCCTCTGTGAACTGGCTAGGGCAACCAGAAACAGCTCTTTTTTCGATAATTGTAGTAACGATATGGAAGGAGGCAGGTTTCTTTATGATTTTTTATTTAGCTGCTCTTCAAACAATACCAGAAGATCTTAAAGAAGCAGCCGACATAGAAGGAACTAGCCGCTGGTATTATACTAGAAGAATTGTTTTACCTCTTTTAATGCCAACAACTTTATTTATTTTGGTAAATGCCCTGATCAATTCTGTAAAATTAATTGACCACCTTTTTATACTTACAAAAGGAGGGCCAAACGATGCATCAAAGTTATTACTCTATTACATCTGGGAGATGGCTTTTGCTTTTTTTGATGCCCCACACGCTGCAGCAACAACTATATTAGTTTTAGCAGCACTTGGAATAATTGCAGGTATAAAATTTACTATTCTTGATAAACGGACTCACTACCAATGAAGTTTTTTCTAAGGAATATTGAAGCTCTTGGTGCCATTCTCTTAGCAATTATTTGGGTATCACCACTTTTGTATGCTTTTTGGGCTGCATTTCATAACACGTCAGACGCCGTTAACTTTAATATCTACGGGGAATGGACTTTGGACAACTTCAAAATTGCTTGGGATGGAGCTCCTTGGCTAAGATATTTTTTAAATACATTTATGTTAGTAACAGTAATCTTGATTGGCCAATTTTTTGTCACTACTTTAGCAGGGTTTGCATTTGCTCAAATCAAGTTCCCTGGGCGCGATTTTGTTTTTATTTTAGTTTTAATGCAACTTTTTATTCTACCCGAAGTGCTGATTGTTGAGAATTATGCAATGGTCTCTAGATTAGGGCTTTTTGATACTATCTTGGGCGTTGGAATGCCGTACATGGCTTCAGCTTTTGGAATTTTTTTAATGCGTCAAGCTTTTAAGGGGGTACCTTATGAACTTCATGAAGCGGCTCGGGTAGAAGGATGTGGATGGTTTGGTATTTTATGGCGTGTGTATGTTCCATTAGCCAGACCCACCTATATTGCTTATGCCTTGGTTTCAGTATCAACTCACTGGAATAACTTTTTATGGCCGTTAATAGTAACCAACACTCCAGACACAAGACCTTTAACGGTTGGGCTTTCAATTTTTGGTGCTCCAGAAAACGGGGTAGATATTAGTATAATTTCAGCTGCGACAATGATGTCAATCGCACCATTACTTATTGTATTTTTAATATTCCAAAGACAGTTTGTTCAGGCATTTTTACGCACAGGAATTAAATAGATATGGCAAAGCTGATACATTTATCTGATCTTCACTTGGTCTCACCAGGGACGCTAACCTCTCGTGTTCTGGACACTAATGCAATTTTAGAGGAAACAATTAATGAAATTGCAAACAAAATAGAATATTTTGGCCAAATTGATGCTCTTGTTGTTACTGGCGATATAAGTGATGATGGCAGCTTAGAAAGCTATATAAGCGCCTATGAAAAGCTCGGAAAATTAAACGTTCCTGTACTGGCAATCCCTGGGAACCATGACTTACGTATTCCGATGCGAAAAATATTTCATGAGGATGTTGAATTTAGCACAAGCTCAACGCAATTTGATTGGGCTTTTCAACATGAAGAAACATTAATAATTGGACTTGATACTTTAGTCGAGGGTGAAAATTTTGGACTTCTAGAAAAAGAAAGCTTAGATTTTTTGTCAAATCATTTATCCAATTATCAAGGATCTGATTTAGTTCTGCTGATCCACCATCCTCCCATCAAAACCGGAATTTATTTTATGGATCAAATTGGTTTAAAAAATAGTAGTGATCTTTCAGAGTGTTTAAAATCCTCTAATAACCCGGTAAAAATACTATGTGGTCATGTCCATGGAGTATATCATGGGCTGCTTGGCATTCATCCCGTGGTGACAGCACCATCGGTTTGTAGTGCATTTGAATTTAATCGAAAAAAGACTGCTCCAGTGGGTTTCAACAAAGGGCCAACAGGCTACGCATACTTCGAAACATCAACTGATGGATTTTGGACCGCAATCCCATCCAACTATGGAAGTGGGCCTTTAAAGTTTAGCGATGGAAGTGAAATAAATACTCAAGCAAAATTCTAAGCATTAGTAATTTCTATTATCCTTAAAAAACAAAACCCAATGCTTAGATTTTTCAGCAACTGAATTTCGGTTTAAGTTGTGACTAAAATTTCCAACAAATGAACAAAATTTAACCAAAGTTACCAAATTTTCTGATTTAAAAATTTAAGTCACACAGTTCTTTAACAAAATTGCAACTAAATTGGGCATTTTATATCTCAATTAATACGGTGTGTTGCAGAAATGTTAAAGATTATTCCTCCCACAAATCAAAATGCATCCTCATGCTTTATTGAAAGTGCATCTCAATTTAATCTGGAAGTAAGATTTTCCAAAAAAAGTAAGGAAATCATTGATGAACATTGTCGGTTTGAAGTTTATAAGACCGGCGAAACTCTTTTTCACCAAAACCAAATAGCGGAAAATCTATACTTTTTGGTTAACGGCAAAGTTGAATTTACACGAAAAGCTGAAGACCAAAATATTACTTTCGCAACTGTTACGGAACATATCGTGCCATTAGGTGTATCTGGATTAAACTCACCAGGTAGGTACATGTCTGACCTTACTATTATAGAAGATAGCCAAATTTTAATTTTTCCTCTCTCAGTTCTTTATGATCTCTTAATCATTGACCAGATTAGTGGTGCTTCTTTAATGAGCTTTGTTCTGAGCCGATCTACTGAACTGTTATGGGCTACACGTCATTTCAAACCAGCGAAGCCAAAACCGATACAAAAAAAGTTTAATGGTGTTTTGTTTAATAGCGACAGAGACATTGTTAAAAGGCTAACTAACAGCGCTTTTTTTGCTCAACTTGACAAAGAGAGGCTACCTGACCTTTTAAAATTTAGCGAATTATTATTATTTCCAGCCAACGAAATCATTATGAATGAAGGGGAGCTATGTGAAGACCTAATAATTTTGTTCACTGGTAGCTTAGAGGCTAACTTTTCGTTTAAACTAGACAATAAAATTGTTCAGAAGACCCGAACAATCGTAACACCCGGTGTCGCCCTCTCGTGGGCAAACGGTCACTCAAACTTAATTGCACCATACTCCATCAAATCGAACCGTGACACGGCTATCCTTAAATTTTCCAAGAAAAATTTAAGGTCGATGATGGAAGTCGAACCATTACTCGCTTCCTTTTTATTCCAAAGACAAATTTGGCAAATTGGTCGATTTCAACAATCAGCTAACAGACACTTTAACTTCACAGATAATCCGGGATCTGAATTTTTAAAAACACTTATCAGCTTCAACGGATCAAAAATTCCCGTACAGTCGCCACTTCATTGTGCAGTGCACATGATCGATAATAGATTTACAAGAAAATTTGGTTTGGACTGCATTTATGAAGCAGCTCTTAAAGGTAATGAAGCTGAGAAAACAGTAGGCTCTTTGGCGCTGGATGCGTTGAAGCCAGTTGAACGCGAACATCGTTTTTTTGAACAGTTAAACAAAATTTATACCCGCGTTGCGAGTGCAAAAAAAGGTACAAACGCATCAAGTCTAAGAGAACTTATTCAGCTGGATTTCGCCCGCGCATTTGACCAAGTACCTTATGTAATAAAAGGTATGGAAAATCTTCCCAAAGAGTCCAAAACAATTTTCATTTATAATCATCTTGCTT
>Ga0208127_1001962_pt1 | contig 10036 bp, 8 predicted proteins | sample ETNtaG_6_FD_185751 | JGI IMG/M metagenome (GOLD analysis project Ga0208127, IMG submission 185751) | Marine microbial and viral communities from oxygen minimum zone, Eastern Pacific Ocean - ETNP201306SV45 (SPAdes) (version 2) | ecosystem: Environmental > Aquatic > Marine > Oceanic ...
AAGAGCCTTAGCAAAAAGTAAGCCTGTAGGAATGTTTCAATTTGACTCTCATTCTGATACTTGGGATACATATTTTGGTGGATTCAAATACACACACGGAACACCTTTTAGAAGAGCAATTGAAGAAAATCTGATTGATCCCAAAAAATATGTCATTTTGGGTTTAAGAGGAGGTCTTTATGATCCTGATGATTTAAAGTGGGCTATTGAACAGGGGATTACAATTATTACAACAGACAAGTTTTATGAAATTGGAATGGCAGAGTCTATAAAAATAATCAAAGATACTATTGGCGATAGCCCTACATATTTTACTTTTGATATTGATGGCATAGATCCAACGTATGCTCCTGGGACTGGCACTCCTGAAGTTGGTGGGATCAATGTACATGAAGCTCAACTACTAATAAGAAATTTAAAAGATTTAAATTTTATAGGTGCTGACGTTGTTGAAGTATCTCCTCCTTTTGATGTAAATAATATGACATCACTGGTTGGTGCAACAATTGCTTTTGAAATACTTTGCACAATGACTAAAACAAATTAAGTGAAAAAAAAACCATCAGCAATTGAAAAATATTTATTCGATTTAAATGGGTACATAATCATAAAAAAAGCTATTTCACCAAAAGAAGTTAAAGACTGTAACAAAATAATCGATGGTCTTAAAAATTTAAAGAATGGTGAATGGAATGGTTATGTGCATGGACATAATTATGGAGGCAAAGAAGGATTAAACCTTCAACAAATTTATGAGTCAGGCAAACCTTTTGAAAAACTCATCGATCACCCTTCTTGGATAAATCATATGCAAGAATTTGTAGGGGGCAAAGGAACTTTTGATCATCAACATGGTCCACTTTTCATAGATGAAAATTTTGCAAATGTAAGAGGTCCAGGAGAAGCAATTGGCATTCACTCTGGGAATCCTGAGGGGATACAAAGAAATCATTATAGATATCAAGATGGAAAATTTCATTGTTCTCAGGTAAATATCTTGATTGCCCTTACAAAAATAGGTCCTGGTGATGGTGGAACAGTTATAATTCCTTCCTCACACAAATCTAATATTCAACACCCAGAATACAAAGAGAACAAAATGAAAAAAAATAAAGTAACCTCAGCAGAAAATATGACAGGGTCTTTTGAAGTCTACCTAGATGCTGGTGATGCATTATTATTTGTTGACTCTCTATGTCATGGATCTGCAAAAAGAACTAATAAGGGTGAAAGAAGAATTGTAGTCTACAGATATGGACCTTCTTGGGGATTTTTTCGACATCCTTATAGGCCCTCAACAGAGTTACTAAAAAGGTTAACAAAGTTTCAAAGAAAGATTGTTATGCCCCATGAAAAAATACTAACTCCAAGTAATTAAAGTTGAAAACTCTATTTTTACTTTTTGATTCACTAAATTTAAGAATGTTAAATTCGTATGGTGGAAAATATTTTGAAACAAAGAATTTTAATCGATTAGCTAAAAAATCTATTCAATTTAATAATCACTATGTTGGAAGTATGCCATGTATGCCTGCAAGAAGAGATATGCATTCGGGAAGGTTAAATTTCTTGCATCGAAGTTGGGGTCCTTTGGAACCATTTGATAATTCTTTTCCAGAAATATTAAGAAACAATAAAATATATTCCCATTTAGTGACTGATCATTACCATTATTTTGAAGATGGTGGTGCCACCTACCATAACAGATTTAATAGTTGGGATTTTATAAGAGGTCAAGAAAGTGATCCATGGAAAGCAATGGTTCAGCCACCATTGGAAAAATTCAAAGAAAAATTTCATAAATCACAGTTAAATCTCAATAATAGAGAGTCTGGGCATTATCGTTATGCGATCAATAGTGAATATATTAAAGAAGAAAAAGACTTCCCTTCTGTTAAATGTTTTAATTCTGCTCTAGATTTTCTTCAAATAAATAAGGATGCAGATGATTGGTTTTTACAGCTGGAAACATTTGATCCTCATGAACCTTTTTTTGCTCCAAAACGTTTCAGAGAAAAATTTAAAACAAATTACCGAGGACCAAGGTTAGATTGGCCACAATATGATAAAGTAAAAGAAACTGATGATGAAGTTGCTGAATTGAAAGCTAATTACTTTGCCTTGGTAGGACTGTGTGATTATTTATTAGGTAAAATTTTAGATTACTTTGATGAACAAAAATTATGGGATAACACAGCTTTAATTTTGACAACCGATCATGGTTTTATGCTTGGAGAACATGATTGGTGGGCAAAAAATAGAATGCCAATGTATAATGAAATAGCTCATATACCTCTTTTTATCTATCATCCTGATTATAAACAGTATGCTGGAGAAACAAGAAGTGCTGTGACTCAGAATATTGATTTAATGCCAACGTTTCTTGCTATGAATAATTTGAATATTCCAAAAGAGGTTAAGGGTAAATCACTTTTAGATTTATTAAAAAAAGACTCAAATATATATACTGCGCTCTATGGTTATTGGGGAGGAGGTATCAATATAACTGATGGAAGTTATACGTATTTTCACTATCCTGATAATTTTGATCAAACAAGCAAAGATAAATATCAATACACTTTAATGCCAACACACATGAGACAGTTTTTTTCAAATGAAGAACTAAGAACTATAAAAATTCAGGAACCATTTTCATTTACAAAAGATATACCTGTTATGAAGATAAACAGAATTCAAAGAAAAACAGATGAAGGTTTTAAATCTCTGGAGGATACCAAGAGTGCTCTATACAATATCATTGAGGATCCAGGTCAATTAAATCCATTACAAGATCGACATCTTATTATCAAATACAAAGAAAAAATGATTGATTCAATAAAAGAAAATGATCCACCTAAAGAGCTATTAGCTAATTATTTTAATATTTAATATGAACTAAAACTACATCATCAGCTTTAATAGTGCCATATAGAGCTTGATCTTTTTTAATTTTTTTTAATTTTATTGAACTATTTGCTCCAAAAATTTGTTGAATTTTAATATTAATTTTGGATTCAATTTTAACAAAGGGTCCAGAAATATTTTTCTTTGTGAAATTATAAATTGCAAATATTTTTTGATTACTATTATTACAAAATTCATTACAAATTAGACCAGCTGATAAAGTATCAATTAACGGAGTTGAATTGGATCCAAAAATAATATCATGAAATTTATTAAGGACATTTTTTAATTGATTAATTACTTTTTTTTGTTTCTTACTAAAGGGCAACCAACATCCAAACACATCTTGCCAAATAACTAAACCAGTTCCATTAAAAGCAGCTCTTTTAATGATTGAGTCTTTATCAGAGCCTACACTCCATCTAGAAACCAAGTTAAGTGGATGTTCAGGAAAGACAAAGCGAAACATATTAGCCTCAATTTCAACCTTATAGTTTCTTCGAATATCTCCAATTTGATCCCAAGAACTTGTTAATTGCTCGATTTGTCTTTGTTCTTTTGGCGTTCCTTCAGAAGCAAATTCAAAAGAAGGAAATTTTTTTTGTATCTTAAGAAAAGACTCAGGCAATGAAGACATTGTATCTAAAAAAAAGCCATCAATGTTTGTTTTAGTTATAAAATGTTCTAGCGACTTCGCATGATAATCTAAGCTTTCATTTGATCTAACATCCCAAGGTTTAAATGGAATAAAAAATTTAATTCCATTTCTATGACATATTTCTACAATTTTTTTTATTGATTTTAATTCTTCAGGTAAATACTTGTAAAGATCCCATTGATTTGTATTATCAAGACCCAATCTTGGATATTGATGCCAAAAAATTAAAGAGTCATAGCCTCCAAATTCTTTTCCATCTTTTATAATTTTTTTTATGTTTAATTTTGTTTTTTTATAATCAAAAATCTCTTTCCCGTAAGCAAATGTAAAGTGTGTAATATAATTTTTTTTAATCCAAGTATTTTTTGGTCTAAAATATTTTCTTAAATCATATCTACTTCTCGTGTTCTCTTTCCAGAGATGAAAAATTTCATTTTTACCCTTAGAACTTGTGTAGAGCCGCATAGTAATTACATCAGAAAGTTCTCTATTTAATTGAACCTCAGACTCATAATGATCAAAATCGTCTTTTAGAATAGCTTCATGCATTCCGAGGTTATAATTAGATTGCCATGGAAATTGGTCAAAAAATTCTATACCAACTGCAACATTCTTAGAATTATTAGTTATTATTGCAGGAGGATATTCATGAAAATTCCAAACACTTTTTTTAATAGATTTTTTACCACTAATCACATGTCCAGGTTTTAAAAAATTTTTATGATTGTTAAGATTGCGTAAAAAAGGAAATATAAGCGTTGTTTTCTTTGGAATTTCATTATTCCATTTACCAGCTAACTGAAAAATAATGTCGATAATATTCTCTTTTTTTTGAATTATTGATACCCGTCCTTTAATAATATCTTTTTTAAATAAATATGAAAAATCTAGAGCAATAAATTTAAATTTATTTTTTGTTTGATCTATAACGTTTTCAATTCGTAAAAAACTATTAGAAATAATTTCATTTTCTATTTTTATTTTTAAAAGATCATTATTCTTGTTTTTTAAAAAATTATATTTTGAATTTAAATCAAATAATTTATCTAAATTCATTTTTTTTTCATAATCAATAGCAAATAATAAATCTCGCGAAGAAAGACTGATTATTTTATTTTTCACTTTTTTATTTTTATACATCATAAACACATCTAAAGCCTAAAGTTGATGCTCGGTTCATTCCCTCATTTAATAATTGAAGTTTCCAATGATAATTATTTTTTCTTGCTCCTCCACCGACATGCCAATGATCTTGTGCATAAAAAAAACTCCCACCTCTTAAAAGCGCAAATTTATGTTCTCCGTCATCATACACTCCAGATGTCCATTCCCAGGTATTACCACTTAAATCTTCACACCCACACCAGCTAGCTCCTTTTTTATGCGCATTTACAGGTGTTAATGCACCATGATCATGATTACAAACCAAGGGATCAAATATATCGCCCCAAGGCCATTCTAAATAGTTTGGGCCAGCAGCGATGTATTGCCATTCTTCATCCGTTGGAAGTCTTCCACCAACCCATTTAGCATATTGCATTGCATCATGTTGGGATACACAAACTACAGGATAATTATTTTTAATTTTATTAGGATTATGTGCTAAAAATCTTTGAGGGTCTGTTGGTTTATAACCTGTGCTTTTTATAAAATTTAAGAATTGTTGATTTGTCACTGGATATTTATCTACGTATAAATTTTTAATAAAAACATTCTTTGGTCCATGATCTAACGAACAAGTTCCTTCTAAGGTAAGGTGTGCAACTCTATAAATATACTCAGATGAATCTATGAATATTTTATTATTTTGAATAGATTTCATATGTAAATAATTATGTAAGATCTTTAACAGTATCAATAAAAAAAGGTGATTTAATATGATTGTTTAGTAAAGGATCTTTTGTTGATTTCATCCACTTAGCAATCTTTCTCAAAAGGTCTTGTCTTATTTTTTTATATTTCTTATTTTGAGCTAAATTTTTTCTTTCAAATTTATCTTTTTTGATATGATAGAGCTCATAACGGTCTCTTACATTAATCATTTGTTTTAACATTGCTTTGTATGTAGGGCCCATCATTACGTCTCCTGGAACCCTTATTATTTTATCTGAGTCAAAATTTATTATTAATTTATAATTTTTGTCTCTTATACATCGTATTGGATCAAATAAATCATGGTACGTTTTTTCAGCAAATATGTTTTTATTTTCGTTATATTTTTTATTCATGATCAATGGGTAAAAGCTTTTGCCCTGAATAATTTTAGGTATTTTTATTTTTGCAAAATCCAACAAGGTTGGCAGAATATCAATATTTGAAATTAATTCTTTAAATTTTTTATTTTTAATTTTAAGCTTAGGATAAGAAATGATTAAACTAGTTTCAATTCCAGCATCATACAGCGTACCTTTTGCTCTTGGAAAGGGTATCCCGTGATCTGTTGTGAATAATATTATTGTATTTTCATAAAGGTTTGTTCTTTTTAAAATATTAATAATTTTACCAACTGAGTCATCCATTTTTTTTATTGCTCCTTGCATTGATGCAAACTCTTTTCTAATATCATGATTATTTGGAATATATTTTGGAACAGATATGCCCTTAGATTTAAAGGGTTTAACTCCCCCAAAATCAAAAGGTCGATGAGGTTCAAAGAAATTTATCTCTGCATAAAAAGGTTTTTTAAATAAATTGCTATCAATATTTTCTCTTATATTTTTTACTACTGCATCTGCAGGCCTTTCTGGAAAAATTTTTTTGAAACCTAAGGTTTTCTCATTGTAAGTAACATGCTGTAATCCAAAAAGAATTGAGTTATAACCATTCTTCAAAAAATATTTTGCAATATGATTAACCTTTTCATCAAGATTCCAACCAAAATGCGCATGGGCCAAACCCAAAACACCATTATTATGAGGATACAAACCAGTTGCTATTGCAGCTCTGCTAGGACTGCAACCTGGACTTGTTGCATATGAATTTTCAAATAAAATTCCGTTTTTTGCAAGAGCATCAATTGCTTTTGTGCTAACAGACTTAACTCCATAACACCCAAGATGCTTGCCAATATCATGACATATAATTTTAATAATATTTGGATGAGTCAAAAAAAATTAACCTTTTACTGATCCAGCAGTTAAGCCATTAATAACTCTTTCCTGGAATAATACAAATACAGTTATACTTGGCAAAATACTAATTACCACTGCAGCAAACATTCCTACATAATCTGAAAAGAATTGATTAGTAAAATAACTTATTCCAAATTGAATAGTTCTTATGTCTGTTGAAGATGTCAAAAGCATTGCATAGATAAATTCATTCCAACACAAAATAAATTGAAACGTTCCCGCAGTTGCCAAGCCAGGCAAAGCTAAAGGTAACATAATCCTAAAATATCTCGCAGCAAAATTACAACCATCTAAAAATGACGCTTCTTCAATTTCCTTGGGTATGGATTTAAAAAACTCTGTAAGGATAAATGTTGAAACAGGAAGTCCAACAGCACAATAAACTAAAATAAGTCCAAGCCTTGTATCATAAAGATTTAAAAAATTAATAATTGCAAAATAAGGAATTATCAGTGCATTTAATGGAACTAAAATACCAGCCGTTATCATTAAAAATAGAACATTCTTTCCCCAAAAAGTATGTCGAGCTATTGCAAATGCACACATTGATGAAAATAAAATATTTAAGAAGGTTGCACTGGTACTAATTACTAAAGAATTAATTATTAGCTTTCCTAGTCCTGCCTCACGTATAGCATTAGAATAATTTTGAAATTGAAATACCGCTGGCAGTTTAAATGGGTCATCAAGTAATTCTGCATTAGTTTTCAATGAGGCGAGCACCAACCATAGAAAAGGAAATACTGCATAAAAGACAAAGGATATTATGATTACCCATTTAAAAATAAAATAAAAGTTTGAAGATAGATCTCTTTGCATTTTAGTTATAGGTTTCACTTTTTAATAATTTACGAAGTGATAATAAAAGAATAGCACCAATTGCTATCATTATCACTCCTGCGGCATTTCCTCGACCAAGTCTTTGTACTGATAATTCATTCCAGATATAAACAACAAGCACTTGTGTTTTATTTGCGGGTCCTCCTGCAGTCATCAAATATACATATTCAAACTGTCTTAAGTTAAATATGACAGCTAAAATTATACATAGAAAAAAAGTACTTTTAATTAACGGTGCAGTAATATGTAGATCTTTTTGAAATTGGCTAGCTCCATCTATATTAGCTGCATCATAATAATCTTCTGAAATGCCCGCAGTTTTTGCAAGCATAATAACCATAAAATATCCAACATAACACAAAGAGAAACCAATTAAGGCTGCGTTAGCTGTTCTTACATTACCAAGCCAGTTGTGATTTTTATAGTCTGAAAACCCAATGTAATCTAACAAGAAATTTACTAAACCATATTCTGCATTAAACATAGCCGCCCATAACATAGCTATCGCTGCTGATGACACAACCTGTGGGATAAAAAGAACTGTTCTAAATACTTTCCATCCTCTAGATCTATGAGCCAAAAGTAATGCAATTATTAGTGCTAAAGGAACAGTAATTAAAGCAGCAGTAAGGCACCAATATAGATTATTGGTTATTGCTCTTACAAAAGATTTTTTATTAAATAATTTAGTGTAATTTTCTAGACCAACAAATTCTGCACTAATTCCATCCCAGTTAGTAAAACTTGTAACAAAAAGAAAAAGAATAGGTATGATAAAAAAAAGAAAAAAAAGAATAATTGCAGGGGCAATAAATAACAGAAGCCATACAACTTCATCTTTTTTTATTTGCATAAATAGATAAAACTATGAGGTAATGAATACCTCATAGTTATTTAGATTATTATTCGGCGTCTTTTAGCATTTCAACAGCGCCCTCTGGTGTCACTTCACCTAAAGCTAAAGCTGACAATGCTTGTGGAAATTCACTTACAATTGGTAAAGAACCCATTCCGTTCATGAATGTTTTAGCTACATAAGGAGCATTTCCTTTTTGCTCATTCATTTCAATGAATAGTCTGTCCATATCGCTAGGTAAATCAGCCTTTACAATAAACATCGCACCAGAACTATAAGATAGTCTTGCAACATTTTCTGGAGTTGTTAACCATTTTAAGAATTTTACAACCGCTTCTTCTTTTGCTGGATCAGATTGTTTACCAGCAGCTAAAGAAGATTGCTTTCCACCAACATAGCCACCTGGAGCACCTTCTCCACCAGTTAGCATTGGCGCTGGAGCTACACCTATATTTTCATGCAAGCCAGGTATACCATCAGAAGTATAACGCGCGATGAACCAAGGTCCATTCATGAAAACTGCAGTTCTTTCATTTAAGAAATGTCCACCAGAAACTCCCGCATCTGCACCAACTGCATCACTTGTAGTGTATTGATACATTTTTTCCATAACTTCAAAAGCTTTTACAAAAGCAGGATCATCAAGTCCCCTCTCATAAACATTTGGTCCACCAGCTGAAGCTAGTGCTTGAGAAAACCACAGCATTGAGGTCCAAGCATTTTTAGCTGTCATTTGTGACGTACAAACTTTTCCTGTTGCAGTAACAGCTTCGCACATTTTGAAGAATTCATCATACGTAGCAGGAAACTCATCATAACCAGCAGCTTTTAATAATTTTTTATTATAAGTAACTGGTGTCACAAAAAGCTCATATGGCAGATTAGTTAATTGACCGCCCATCATATTACTTTCAAGAGCTCCATCTGGGTAAACATTACTCCAATGTGAGTCAGAAGCTACATGAGGAGCAAGATCCATTGCCTTGCCACTTCTGTGCAAAATATCCAGTAAGTCTGCGCCAACTGTAAATATATCTGGCAAATCACCAGTAGATATCTGAGCAGTTAATTTTTGTGCATAAATATCGTAATCAGTTTGTTCCTCTATTACAACTTTTATAGAACCTGAATTTGCAGCATTGAATTCATCTACAAGTTCACTAATAACTGTTGACTTTGAGTCTTTTCCAACCCAAATTGATGGCCAGTTAATTGTAATTTCTGCAGAAGCTACTGTCGAAATTACAGTTAGTGAAGTTGAAATGAAAACTACTGAAAATAATTTTAATATTGATTTAATCATTAGTCCTCCAATTTTCTTAAAGGTTTAAAACATACTTATACTTTATACAAGAGTAAAAAGTGTTAGAAATTTTATAAAATTAAACAAAATTGAGTAAATATTTTGTTTAAAAAAAAAATAAAAAATCACTAAATTAAAAAAAAAATAAATTCTTGAGTTATCAATACAATAAAGTATTTAAATGATGGAAATCAGCCAAATAAATTATTAATTTTAAGAAAATTTGAGGTAAAAACAAAGTATGAAATCTAGCAATATTGGAAAATTTGTACACATTAAAAAATTATGTAACGATCAAGGTCATTTACAAATGCTCGCAATTGATCAAAGACCACCAATATTTA
>Ga0208127_1001963_pt1 | contig 10030 bp, 11 predicted proteins | sample ETNtaG_6_FD_185751 | JGI IMG/M metagenome (GOLD analysis project Ga0208127, IMG submission 185751) | Marine microbial and viral communities from oxygen minimum zone, Eastern Pacific Ocean - ETNP201306SV45 (SPAdes) (version 2) | ecosystem: Environmental > Aquatic > Marine > Oceanic ...
TTCTCTATCTAAATAATCTGCATTTGTATTGATACTAATTTTTGCATTGGGTATATAATAGTTTACTAACCTACATCTTTCTAATATGTCTTCTTTATGTGATAGTGGTTCATGATATCTAGAAAAATCTATACGACCATCAAAATCTATTTTTTGTAAATCTTCACAAATTTTTTGAAACATCAATTTATCCATAAACTGTGTTTTACTTTTATCTTTTCTATTAACATCATCTCTAGATAGTGGGCAAAAATTACAGGTACGATTACAATAGTTATGAGTACCTATTTCAATAGATGTTATATTATCTTTAAATAATTTTTGTTCTTCATTCATTTAGATACTTGCCCTGGCCATTGACCTCTAGGTAAAAATGTATGTCTTACAATATCATCTTTTTGATTTCTATTTGTAACAATAATTGCTTCTATTAAATCGTAATTATTTTCTTGTGCCCAAATAACTCTTTTGTTTCCTGTATGTACACCATACCCCTCTACAAAATCACCTTCTAAATTTTTTCTAGGCCATCTTTTAGACTTCATAGGTTCCCAATAATCATCTAAGTGTACTAATATAACAGGCCACATCATGCCTACTGATTCAATACTCTCAGTAAATGGTTTCATTTTATTTTCAAGCCAGTTTCTAGGTGCTGTAACAAGTATATCTTTCACAGGAAACATCTCTGATTTTAGTTTAGGTCCTTCCTGAAAAACAAAACCAGGTACTTGATTATTTGCCTTTAGCACTTTCATAACCACACCTCGCAATATAATATGAATCAACAATATCTGTTATTGGATTAGATAATGTTTGCATGTCAAATGTTTTCATTAAATCTGTTTTTGTATCTTTACAAAAATGTTCATACATCAAATCTTTATTTGCATTACCTTTATCTGTTGCAAACTTTTTAACAATACTCGGTACGACAATATCATACCCTATTCTTTTTTCTTGTAGTGAGTATTTTAATATGCCACAGTTCTCTGCTATTTGAAATATAGCCTGACCTTTACTGCCATAAGAATATCCTTCTATATGAACAACAGTCTTGCCATTAAATAATTCCATATCACCATAACTTCTAAGTGATAGATATACCCATTTAGATATATTTGAAAATCTTTCAATAGGGTCAGACCACTCAGGATATTCTGTGCCTAATATGTTATCAAACTTTCCTATATATTTTTTCTTAGATGATAAGAAATGAAACTTACAATTCTTAAATGACATATCGCCACTTGCGATACATATTGCTGGTGAATTTAAACTATAATCAATCCCAATCGCTTTTATCTTCTTCATCTATAAATGCCTCATCTTCTAATTCGTGTCCACAAAACGGACATGTTAAAGGTGCTTGTGGACTATTAATGTCCCACCTTATTTCATACGGCGTGTCGCAATTATCACATTGTATATTCAGGTATTGATATTCAATCATAGTTTAAAATTACTAAATGTATCTTTATCTACATCTTGTTTAATTCCACCAATAACATAACTTTCTATTTCAGTTTCTTGTGGTGCATTTTGTAATGACTTAGAGTTTAACCAATGACTTACCCAAGGTAATGGATTAGTTTTCTGGTCATACTTTGCTTCTAATCCTATTGTTCTCATTCTTTTGTTTGCCATGTGTTCAACAAATCTATGTAAAAGTTTTTCTGATAAACCTATCATAGAACCTTTTGTAAGTAAATAAGTTGCCCACCTTTTTTCTTCTTCTACTGCATTATCATACATATCATAGACTTGTTGTTTTGTATCTTCTATAACTTTCAACATAACTTTATCTTGTTCATGTTCACGATAGTTATTAATAATTTTTTGTGAGATACCTAGATGTTGTGATTCATCTCTTGCAATAAAAGATATAATCTTAGCAGAACCTTCTAGTTGTTTTAGTTCACCAAAGGCAAAACTACATGCAAATGATACATAGAATCTTAAACCTTCTAATATGTTTACTGTGCATAATGCAAGCCATAATTTCTTTTTAAGTTCGTACTCATCTATATCTTGACCCATAAGTTTTCTATAACCTATGTCTATCAATTCATCATATGCCTTTGTAACTGACTTTGCTCTTTGTTCTATCTTTTCATCTTCTATTATTGTGTCAAATACTTCATCAGGATTTGGGTATAGATTTTTTATAATATATGTGTAAGACCTAGAGTGTATAGTTTCCATAAAATCCCATGTGATAAGACATGATTCTAATTCTGGTAAACTTACAAATGGTAAAAATGCAAGTGCTGGTCCACGACCTTGTACACTATCTAACATTGTTTGATATTTTAAATTAGATGTAAATATAAATTTATGTTCTTCTCTTAAATTTTGATAATCATTTCTATCTTTTTGTAAAGATACTTCTTCAGGTCTCCAGAAGAAACCTAATTGTTGTTGTGTAAGTTTATCAAATATAGGATACTTAAATGTATCATATCTTTGTACTGCTAAATCTTTACCAAAGAACATTGGTTGTTTAGTAAAGTCTAATCCTTTTTCTTTATTAAAAACGCTCTTTATATTGTGCATGATTCACACTCCTCATCTGTTAGTTCTTCTTCCTTGTATGTTGAATCATCATTTAATACATCAGGTTTATCATCTTCATCTATTTTACCATCATATGTATTTTGATAGTAAGAAGTTTTCCAACCCAATTTATAAGTAGTCAAAAGGTCTTGTGCCATTACAGATAATGGTACTTGATTTTCTTCATAGTCTTCTGGATTGTATGACCAGTTGCCTGATATTGCCTGGTCAAAATACTTCTGCATAACTGCAACGATATTTATATATCCGGTATTTCCACCCATTTCCCATAGTAAAGTATATTTACTTTTCAATGACAAGTATTGAGGTACTACTTGTTTTAAAGGTCCTTGTTTAGATTTCTTAACAGATAAAAAGTCTCTAGGTGGCTCTATGCCGTTAGTTGCATTAGAGACCACACTAGAGGATTCTGATGGCATTTGAGCCGATAGAGTGCTATGTCGGAGACCATGCTCAGTTATATCTTTCCTAAGTGATTCCCAATCTAGAGATAGTTTGCGATTTACAATCTCATCAACCTCTTTTTTGTAAGTATCAATAGGTAAGACGCCATCAGAATATTTTGTTCTGTCAAAGTATTCACATTTGCCTTTTTCTTTTGCAAGTGTATTACTTGCTTTTAATAGATAATATTGAAAGTGTTCTGTTAGTTCATCTACTGCTTCCCAAGCACCTTTTTCACTATAATTATAGCCTGTTTTCGCTAGATAATGTGCTAGACCAATATATCCAATACCTAGACTACGCCGTGCCTTTGTACTGATTTCTGCAGCTTTTACAGGGTACCCTTGATGTTCTATCACTTCATCTAAAGCTCGTACAGATAAGTCGCACAGCGTCTCCAAATCATCAAAATAGACTAGTTTACCCACATTAATTGCACTTAGTATACATAGAGCGATTTCACCCTCGCCATCAATGTGCTGTAGTGGTTCTGTTGGTAATGTAATCTCTTGACATAAGTTAGACATTCTAACTAAATCTTTAAATGATGAGTGAGTATTACAATGGTCTATATTCATAATATAGATACGACCTGTTTCTGCCCTTTCTTTTAACATAGACATAAACAATTCTTGTGCATTTATTTTCTTCTTATATACTGAAGTTTTTCTTTCAGCAGCTTCATATATCTCATCAAATTCATCTGTACCCCAATGTTCATATAATTCAGGTACTTCATGAGGTGAGAATAAAGTTATGTCTTCGTTCTTAATAAATCTTTCATAGAACAATTTAGATAGTTGTATTGAGTAATCTAATTTTCTAACTCTGTTATCATCACTACCTTTGTTGTTTTTTAAAACTAATATATCTTCTATCTCTTGGTGCCATATTGGGAAGTGTACAGTTGCACTACCACCTCTTACACCATTTTGTGTACAACATTTTACTGTCGCCTCAAATTTTTTCAAGAAAGGAATAATACCTGTATGTTGTACTTCACCACCTCTAATTCTAGAATTGATACCTCTAATACGACCTGCATTAATACCGATACCTGCCCTTTGAGCAACATATCTACCTATCGCCATGTCTGAAGAAAAAATAGATGGCAATGTATCATCACTATCTACTAATACACATGAAGCATATTGTCTTAATGGTGTTCTAACACCTGCCATAACAGGTGTAGGTATGTTAATTAAATGTTTACTAATTGCACGATAATATTTTTTAATATATGTAAGTCTAGTTTCTTTTGGGTACTTGTGAAATACAGTAGCTGCAATTAACATATACATAAACTGAGGTGTTTCGTATACTGCACCTGTACTTCTATCTTGTACTAAGTATTTGTCAATGACTTGTCTAAGACCTGCATATGTAAATTCATAATCTCTTTCATGAACAATCCATTGTTCCATTCTGTCAAAGTCTCTTTTATCATACCACTTTAATAAGTCTTTATCATAAACACCTAACTTAACACCCTTTTGTACTTGTTCGTATATGTGTGGGTGGTCCCAAAGTTTTCTGTTTAATTGTTTTCTTAGACTGAATAAAAGTAGTCGAGCTGCCACATATTGATAGTTTGGTTTTTCTAGTGATATTAAATCTGCGGCTGACTTAATTAGAATTTGTTGAATCTCTTGTGTTGATATACCATCATGAAATTGTAAACCACTATTCATCTCTACTTCTGAAGCAGATACACCTGTGATGTCTTCACATGCATGTTCTACCATTTCATGAATTTTTTCAATGTCTAAAGGAACTTTACCACGGCCATTCCTCTTGACAACATAAATTTGTTCTGTCATATTTGCACTCTCTTATAAAAATCAAGTTTAGCCGTTGCGGCCAAACCACTAAATGTATTATTATGGATGATATCAGTAATTTGTTCAGAAGTCAAGTCTGAAAGAATCATGTCATTGATATCTTTTTGTTTTAAATCATCTGGCCATATAACTAGACTGTAACCCTTGTCGATTACACTATACATGTGTTTGATGATTTCACGATTTCTTGGTTCGTTATCATATATATAAGTTATTTGGTCTTCAGGTAGAGATTTTTTTACATTTTTTAAATCTGCACCAGCAGAAGCCAAACAGTTGTCTAAAAACAGACTATCTAGAGGACCTTCTACTACTTTTATAGGTTGTAAAAAGTTTACTCTTTCTAATCCATAGACTTTCTGTTTACTCTCATCTAACTTAATCGTGATATATTTCGGTTGTTCTTTACCGAAAGCACGACCTTGAAATGCGAATAGTTTACCAGATTCATCATAGAAAGGTATAATCAATCTAGGATAATCTTTAGTAACATCTTTAAATGTTCCTGGTTTTACTCTATTGACTAATGTCATAAATCTATTACAACAATATAATAAGTCTAGTTTATCTCTAGGTATCTTTCTATCTAATACAAATTTCTTAGCAGGGTGAGTATCTTTTAAATCAGATATCTTCATACCTAAATTCAGGTCATCAAATTCTACTTTGTCAAATTTAGGTTTAAAATCTACTTCTTCTTTTTTAGGTTTCTTCTTAAATTTTTCTAGACAATATTCTGAATATAATTTCTGGTCTCTGTCTTTGATAAAGTTAGGCATGTTTGTGCCATGACCACAGTTATGACATTTATAAAACATGTCATTCTTGACGGCATACAAATACCCTCTTGCTTTAGTTTTATCTTTCTGAGAATCGCCACAATACGGACATCTGAAGTTAAACAGATTCTTACCTCTCTGTTTAAATTGCTCAAGGCGAACAGATAGAATATTGATATATTTTAAATCTACATAATTTGACATAACACTTGTGTTAGTATATAGTAATACTCACAAAATGTCAAGTCTGGTTGAGTAGTTAGTTTAGAACCAACCTGCTGAATTGATGATTTTTGGCATGTTTTTTGCCAGTATAAAACCTATTGCAAGAGCACCACCAATAATCAACCATCTCCATCTTTCAAGAACGGAAACTCTTCCGTCAAAGCAAGCTCGTAAGGTTTTCATTTCTAGTAGTAATCTTTTTTCGACCTGAGTAATATCTCTTTGTAAATCTCTATATACCATATCCAATTCTTCACCTCTTTCTCTGACTTTCTCAAATAAGATTTCTTCAGTTTTTTCTGATTGGGTAAGTTTCTGTTCGTGAACAGCTAACATTTGTTTTATAGATGTTGATACATCTGTTAGTTTGTCGATGGCAGTATCAAGTCTGGAGTGTATTAATTCTCCATTCTTGATATCTTTTTTTATACCCTCGACCTCTACGGCAAGACTTTGTAAATCATTTATTGCCATATTAGTTTGAAAGTGGGTTGCCTGATTTTAATTGTATCTCTTTAATCTGTAATTTTAATAGTTCAATTTCTTTCTGATTAATTTCAGTTCTTTTACTATTTTCTGTTACAGTTGTTTTTACACCAGACAAAGCATCCAGTTTATTGTTTGTTACGCCAAACCAAGTAAAGCCACCACCAATAGTTATTATTAAACCAAGTGCGGCCCCTACCCATTTAATGTCTATATCTTTAAACATATATTTACCTCTTTAAATCTCGTAACTCTCGATAGAGTTTGTTCTTTTTATTATTTATATCTATTAGTATAGACTGTTTTACAGCAATTGGGTCATTATCTCGATACGCTAGTTTGGCGTCTGCATATATTTGTTGCTGTTCAAGAATATTTATATCTTGAAAGAAGTCTGGGTTAGGCACACCATTCATTCCTGTATCGGGATAGAACGATTTACTTGCATAAACTTTTAAATTAGGACCATCTGTTTGAATACCTTTTAATCTTATTAATTGTGCAGCCCTAACCCTATCACTTACTTTCTTTAGATTTTGATTTACTTTTGCAATTATCTTTGCTACTTTCTCTCCTATTTCTTGCACCTCAACACTTACTGTTGTAGTTGTGTCAGATACTTCTCCATCCGTCTCTGTGTCTGCGACATTAACTTCATCACCGCCCTCCTGTGTCGGTGTAGTTTCTGATGTCGTATCTTCATCCATTGAAGATTCATTAGATACCGTTTCTGATTCTTGACTGGTATCTCCCTCTTGACTAACTTCTTCAGACTGAGTTTCTGTTTCTGTTTGAGATGTAGCACTAGTGTTTTCCTCCTGTGGTGTTTCTGTTGTTGTTTCTGTTGTTACAGTTTCGTTTTCTGATGATTGCACCTCCTCTGATTGTTGATTTTCTTCCATTGTAGGTTCTGAAGATGTCATACTATCATCTTCACCCATTGCGACAGGTTCTTCTGATTGGACCACCTCCTCTTCCATCGCCTGTGGAGTTTCCATTTCAGGTTCCGGTTCTGCCATTGCGACAGTTTCAACCGGAGCTTCTTCTAGAGTTTCTACATTGGTTGGTTCTTCTAATGGTGCTTCTGGCATGTCCATCTCTACCATAGCGTCCATTAATTCTGTTGCAGCTTCTGTTGATAAATCTTCTGGCATTTCCATGTCAAACATATCACTAAACGCTGTAGTCATATCTTCAAAAGTCTCTACTGCCATTTCTGTAAATGTAGGTTCAGGCATAGGCATGTCCATGTCTACCATAACTGGCATGTCTACAGTAGGTTCATCCATTTCTACAGGTGCCTCTAACACCATTACACCTGCCATTTCATCATCTATTGTTTGTTCTAATGTATCTACAGATAAAGTTTCGCCTACATACATCTGTTCTTCCATATTCATTTCAGGTTCTACAAATCCCATTGTAAGTGTCATGTCTAAACCACTATCTATTATTATGTCTTCTACCATTTCTGTAAATGTTGTGCCACCTATTTCTTCATTCTCTAACATTTCTATAGCGTCTTCAATTTGAGTATCAACATTTTCTAACTGTGTAAGTGTATCTTGTGAAATCTGTGGTTGAGGATTTTCTTCGTATGTAATATTAAGTGTTGGGTTTTTTATATCTACTGCCCAATGACTAGTTCTATTTGTTGATTCTGCAAAGTCAAATCTAACTGCAATTTGAAAGTCTGTAGCTGTATTAGCACCTTGTACATGTGAATCAGTATATGTAGCATAAGTACCACAGTTCATTCTACCACATGAAGTTAAAACAACATCTCTAGTTTGTGTTGTAACATTACCAGCACTATCTGTAATTGTTTGTGTCATTGTTGTGGTTGATGTTGATGTATTCCAATGCCATATATCTGCACCTAATGTTGATGTCCAACCATTTTGAATTTCTGCCTGTGTCATATTAACATCATTAGAAAGTGATACGCCAGGGTGCATTAGATGGTCACCATTTACCATTGCACCTATATTGTTACCATGATTGTGTGTAGGGTCAGTACAAGTCCACTCGTTGTGTTCTTGATTGTTATTAAAGAATTGTTGTGGTATTACATTACCTGATGATACCATATCGGCAACACCACGGTATGGTAATAATAGTAGTAATAATAAAAGTAATTTTTTCATGTTAAATTAGGAAAAATACAAATAATATAAAACCGATAAACTTAGCGGGACTGATTACTTGTTCGTTACTTTTTTTTTATCTTCTGCGATAGTCTCTTGCAATTTCTTTATTTCTTCTGCAAGAGCGTCAGTTTCAGTAGAATCTCCTTCTACTTCTTTTTTAACTTCTAGTTTATCTTTCCACTCTTTTAATTCTTGTTTCTTTTTAAGGTCTTTTTTGACTTGTTCTATTTTCCAAAGTCTTTCTGTGTACATAGAATAATCAGGTCTTAACTTGTCATATTTTTTCCATTGGTCTGAAGCTGCCTTACCTATTTTACCTTCAAACGGACATGGTGTGCCTGATTGTTCCATTGCAAAGAACACTCTTTCATCTTGACAAAGGATTGACACAGCTGCCACCTTCATGCCAAGGTCAGATAATGTTTTAGAAAGTTTGATACGCTCACAGTTCTCATCTATCATATATGAGCCGCCAGAAACAGATAACCCAATTGTTGAAACACCACCTGAGATACCTACTAAACATAAATCTTGTGAGTAAGCAGACATACTTGGCGCTGACGCCATAGCAGCTACTCTTGTATCACTTGCCTGATTTGTTGTAGTATTAGTTGTAGTGTTTGTAGTTGTACTTGTAGATTGACCAGCTGCCGAACCCGAATAAGTATTATTATTCGTGGTCGTATACCCACCAGTTATGTTGGTATTACTACCGGAAGTATTGGTCTGTGTATTTGTGTCATCTGCAAAACCACTTAGTGGTATCATAACTAAACATAATAAAGAAAATATAACTTTCTTCATTGTTTATTCCTTGTTTATCTAGTACTATTTAGTAGATTTCTTTCTTCTAATCTTCTTTTTTCTCTCTATTTTTGGTGCTTTTTTAAGTCCTAATTTGACTAAAACACTAGAGATTATTGACTTGATTTTACTTAGCATTTTTTTGCCTCTCCTTGGTTATCTTTTTCATCTTTTCAATGAACGCCTTGTACACCTTTTCAGCGGCGTGCAAGTTCTTTTTACTTTCTGGATTTTTTGCCCTATCAGCTGCCACTCTTGCCCTTTGGTGCATTGCCATAGCAGCCTGCATTTTGTGTTTATGCTCTTTACCAGAATTTTTAATTTTGTTTATACTTTGTCTTGCCTTTGTACCATCAACAAAACCTAAACCCTTAATTGTGCCTCTAGGGTTTTCATCTGTATATAAATCTGAATGTTGTTTTGGGTCTTGACTTTTATATTTTCTAGGCACTCTTTTTTCTGCCTCATCAAACCACTTTTCTAAAACCGTTTCTTCTTTTTTCTTTTTACCTTGACAATGTGCCTTTTGTGAAAAACCTTTTGGGTTGTTACAGTCGATACTGTCTTTATATTTTTTAGACCATCCTTCACCCATAGGTAAATATTGTGCAAGTGAGGTAGCAGAATTTAAAATAGCAGTTAGTGTACTTATAGGTAATCTTGTTAAATCTGCAAGTTGGTCTTTTGTTAAGTTATACTTGTCTTTTATTTTATTAAGTACTTT
>Ga0208127_1001965_pt1 | contig 10029 bp, 11 predicted proteins | sample ETNtaG_6_FD_185751 | JGI IMG/M metagenome (GOLD analysis project Ga0208127, IMG submission 185751) | Marine microbial and viral communities from oxygen minimum zone, Eastern Pacific Ocean - ETNP201306SV45 (SPAdes) (version 2) | ecosystem: Environmental > Aquatic > Marine > Oceanic ...
ATGTCTTAATTGAGTCTGATATTGTAGATAAGCTTCAAATAGTTACTGAATACTTAAATACAACGCAATTAGTCATCGGGTTTATGCTGGATGATCAAAAAAGGTATTTATTAAACTAATTTTTTAGAGCAGAGCCAAGATCTTCGATTGATTTATCAATCAATTTTTGTTGTTCATGATTGTTTAGTTTTTGTTCTAAAATTGAAATTGTAGCTGCAATAGCTGTTGAAGAAATATGCGATTGAATCATATTATTGGCATCACGTGTTAATTGTTCGATTTTAGCTTCAGCTAAAACCTGTCTTTTTGCAATTTGATCTTTCAGTTTAGACTCAGCGATTTCTTCTAATTGTTTAACTTTTTTTTCAGCTTCTTTGTGAATATCTGCAATTTCAGCTTGTACATCGTTTTGACGTTTTTTTACTTCACTAAGAGTTACTTGTGTTTCATTTTTGAGATTTTCCGCTTCATCAATTTTATCTTTAATGTCTTTTATTTGAGAGTCTAAATTAGTTGTTAGAATTTTTCGAACAGGATTAAAAATGGCTGCTATGAATGCCACAAAAGCAACGGCTACCCAAAATTGTGGATCAGAAAACATTAGTTAATTGACCTTTCAGTGCTGTTAACAGCTTGTTTTATCTCATCATCAGATACATCAAAAGAAGCAACTTTAGATAAGGTAAGTTTAGTAATCTCATTTATTTGAGTTTGTATCTGTGAAACTGAATCATTTTTATTTTTTTCAATTGCTTGTGCTGACTGTTCAATTTTAGCATCAAGCTCATTATCGAGTTTGTTTAATTCAGCCTGTGCTTTTTCCTGAAAAGATAATGAAGAAGATTTTATCATATCAGAAGAGTCAGCTCTTGCTTGTTTAAGTTGGTTCTCAATTGTTTCTTGAATTTTTTCAGCTTCTATCTGCAGCTCTTTGGCAGCAGTTAAATCTTCGCTAATTTTTCTTTCTCTTTTTTCGAGCACATTACCAATTCTTGGTAAAGAAATGCGCCATAAAAAAATGAAAAGAAATGAAAATGTTACTACAAGCCAAAAAAGCTGAGAAACAAAAAATTCAGGATTTAATTGAGGCATGCTGTTGCTTAATTAACCAAATAAAATTACTAGAGCAATAACAAGTGCGAATAGTGCAATTGCTTCAACAAGTGCGAAACCTAACATTGTCATAGTGAATACTTCACTACGAGCTGCTGGATTTCTTCCAACTGCTTCAATAAATGAAGAGAAGATGTTTCCAATTCCTATTCCAGATCCGATAACTCCAATAACGGCTAAACCGGCTCCGATAACTTTTGCTGCTTCAATTTCCATAAATCCTCCTAGATTTTTTAGTGTAAGTGATATGCATCGTTTATGTATAAGCACGTTAAAATGGCAAACACATACGCCTGCAAAAATGCGATTAATATTTCTAAACCAGTAAGTGCAACAATAAACGCAAGCGGAAGTGCGCCTGTGAAGAATGGCATTGCAACAACAAAACCGGCAAAGACCTTTAGTAATGTATGACCTGCTAACATATTAGCAAAAAGTCTTACAGACAAACTGATGGGACGTGATAAATATGAAATTACCTCAATTGGTATAAGAAGAGGGTGCATGTAAAAAGGCACTCCTGGAATATAAAAAAAGGTAAAAAACTTAATTCCATGATTAACAAAACCTAAAATAGTTACCCCAATAAAAACGACTGAGGCTAAAGCAAAAGTTACAATGATATGACTTGTAAATGTAAATTGGTAGGGAACCATTCCAACCATATTTCCAATTAATACGAACATAAAAAGAGAAAAGACAAATGGGAAATATTTTTTTCCATTATCTCCAACAGTGTCACTTAATAACTGTGCAATAAAATTATACATGAGCTCAGAAATTAATTGCATTCTTGTTGGGACTAAAGATCGAGGATTAACAGTTAAAGTTAAAAAAAGCGTAATAACTGCAACTGTAATAACCATTGAAAGTGACGAGTTTGTAAAAGAAATATCGTAGCTTCCAACCTCGGTTTTTGAGAAAGGAATTATCTCAAATTGTTTAAGTGGACTATCTTTTGCTGCCATAATTTATAAAAATGAATACTTTTTAATTATTGTTTTTCAATGCGACGCATTACACGATAAACATTCAAAAATCCAGCAATTGCACCAAAAATAAAAAAAATAATTAGACCAAATGGTTTAGTCCCTAAATATTTATCCACAATAAGACCAATACCTACTCCTACAACCAATGCGGCAATGATTTCTGTACTAATTTTAAAACCAAATCCAGCGCCACTTTCTTTCTTTTTTTTTGGCCGGGGAGTATTTAATGATTTAGCAGTATCGATTCGCTCTTTTAAATCTTTGAGTTTATCGTCATCTACCATTACTCACCATCTTGTTCACGAATTTCAATAGCTTTTTCAAGATCAACTGAAACAAGTTGTGAGACCCCTTGCTCTGGCATTGTGACACCAAACAGTCTATTCACACGAGCCATTGTCATTCGGTGATGAGTAATAACAAGAAATTTCGTGCTAGAAGTTTTTGCAATTTCTTCAACAAGACTACAAAAACGGTCTACATTAGTATCATCTAAAGGTGCATCAACCTCATCAAGAACACAAATAGGAGCAGGGTTTGATAAGAAAACTGCAAATAAAAGTGATAAAGCTGTTAATGCTTGTTCACCCCCAGAAAGTAGCGTCAAGTTTTGAAGTTTTTTACCAGGAGGACTTGCATAAATTTCTAAACCAGCTTGTAGAGGATCTGTTTCATCAGTAAACTTTAGATAAGCTTTGCCTCCTCCAAATAATTGCACAAATAATTTCTGGAAATTTTCATTTACGACTCCATAAGCTGCTAATAGACGCTGACGTCCTTCAGTGTTTAATGAGTCAATTGCTTCACGAAGCTTTGCTATGGCAGCTAATAAATCACTTTGATCATTTTTAATGGATGAAACTTTTTGTTCTAGTTCTTGTGACTCTTGTTCAGCTAATAAATTTACACCACCTAATCTTTCTTGTTCAGCAATTAATCTCTCTAAGCGTCTTTCCAAATCATCAATTTCTCCTAATCCTTTATTTGGATTTATTTGAGCAAGATCAAAGAGACCATTTAATTCGACACCTATTCTCTCTTTAACTTGAGAACTTAGTTGTTTGATTGTTTCATTAATTGTTTCTATCGTTCCCTCTAATCGTATTTTTTCTTCACGTAATTCATTTAGTTTAACTTCTTCTAATTTTAATTTTTTATTTATTTCATTGGCAGCTTGTTCTTGTTGCTGCAATTCATTTGCAATTTTATCGTACTCTTCTTTATTTTCACTAATGAGAGATTGCAGACGTGTTTTTTCTGAAGAAATTGTATTTGGCATCGAACGTAATTCTTCAAGTTCATCGTTAAGTTTAATTTCTCTCTCTTTTAATTCAGCAATACGTTGTTCAGCTTTTGATGAAATATCCTTCCATTGTTTTTCTTCTTTAGTAAGTTGTTTAAGTCTTCGATTTTTGAGTTGTTCTAAAACTGCTTTAGTTGATGAGTTTTGCTTTCCTTTAGATACATATCCATCCCATCTCCATATTTCTCCTTCTAGACTTACTAAAATTTGACCAGGTGATAACTTTTCTTGAAGATCCAAAATATTAGATTTGTCTTCAACTAACCCAACAAAATCAAGCTTTTTTTTCAAGTTTTCAGGGGCTTTAATTAGGTTTGAAAATTTTTTTATACCATCTGAAAATACAGAATTTTGTTCATAGGTTAAAACACGCCAATGACTTGCCTGTTCTTCATTTATGGAAGCTATTAGTTCATCAGAAAAAACTGCAGCTACTGCTTTTTCATAACCGTCTTCAAAATCTATGTAATCAATAATAGGATTGTTGTTACGCTGACTACTGGTAACATCAGTATCCTGGTCATTTGTATCTAAAAATAAATCTCCTTGTTGTTTTTCAAGAATAGATTTTTCTTCTCTAACCCTTTCCATATTTTCATTCGCATCATCAAATAAAAATTGCTCTCTATCCATATCGTTCTTTATTTGCTGAATACGTATTTGTGTTTCTTCTACAGCACTATTTGCACGATCAATTTCTTTTTCTTGATTATCTAAGTTAATTGTATGCTTTTGGAGTTCTGATGCTATCTGGTTTTCTTTCAAGCGCATGTGAGGTAACGACTCTTGAACTTTTTCATATTCTACATTTACTTTTGCTACTTCTTGTGTCTGATCAGCAACAATATTATCTTGATCTTTTAACTTTGTAGATGCATCTTCTAATTTTGTTTTTTCTACTTCCCATTTTTTATAAAAAACTGCTGCTCTTGCTTTAGTAATATCTTTTTGAATATTTTTATAACGCTCTGCTTGTTTTGATTGTTTTTTTAATACTTCTAATTGTTCTTCTTGAGTTTTTAACAGATCCTTCACTCTCTCAAGATTAGTTTCTGTAGCATTTAATCGTAACTCCGCTTCATGTCTTCTTGAGTGAAGCCCGGTAATACCTGCTGCTTCTTCTAATAAACTTCTTCTTTGCTCAGGTTTAGCGGCAATAATAGCACCCACTCTTCCTTGACTAACCATTGAAGTGGATCTTGCCCCTGTAGACGCATCTGCAAAAAGCAATTGCACATCTTTTAGTCGAACTTCTTTTCCATTAACGCGGTATTCAGATCCCTCACCTCGCCAAATACGTCTTGTCACTTCAATCTCATCACTTTGATTAAATAAGCTTGGTGCTTGGCGATCGGAATTATCAAGATCAATCGTAACTTCGGCAATATCCCAAGCAGGGCGTCCAGAAGTACCATTAAAGATAACATCATCCAGCTCACTACCACGCATTTGTTTAGGTGATAATTCACCCATTACAAAGCGAAAGGCTTCAACGAGATTGGATTTACCACAACCATTAGGTCCTACAATACCCGTTAAGCCTTGCTCTATGATAACTTCAGTGGGTTCAACGAAAGACTTAAAGCCTTTGACTTTAAGCTTTTTAAATTTAATCATTAACTATTCTGATAATATTTTATCAATGATTTGTCTAAATTCTTTTATATTTTTATTACCTTCGACAAGATTACCATTAATTACAAAAGATGGCGTAGATTTGATATTAAAGTCCTTTTGAGCTGCCATAACACCTTCTAATATGAGGTTTTCATTATCAAGATCGCTATAACATGTATCAAACTCATCTTTTGTCATGCCACCACTTTGCATTATTTTATACAGTTCTTTTTTAGTAATTTTAGGGTCTCGATTAACCCAATTTGGCTGTAATTGATAAAGGGCATTCATATAGTCATATCTTACATCTCCCGGAATGCACCGCATCATCATACTGCCTAGTAAAGCTGGATAATTAAAAGGATAGTCTCGAAAAACCATACGCACTTTTCCCGTATCAATAAATTCTGTTTTAAGATCAGGTAGTGTATTTGTATGAAAATCAGCACAATGTGAACATGACATAGAAGCATATTCAATAATTGTTATGGGCGCATTTTCATCACCAATTATGAAATCATTTTCTGTAATTTCTTGAGCAGAAATTTCATTTGCCATTAGCGGATATGATAAGAAAGTCGCTAAAAAGATCCAACAGATTGTATATGTAAATTTTTTCATTATTTATCCTCCCTATTAATTGATGCACCTAAATTAACAATAGATTTTTCTAATTCTTTATCTTTGATGTTGTTAATTTCACTTTTAATATTTGTTTTTTCCTCTTCACTAAATTCCTGATTAAATAAGTTTATATTCTTATTTATTTTTTTCTCAGGAACAAAATTTTGTTGTAATCGAAGATCTGAAATAGCTTTGTAACCAAAATGGCTATTAATTTTTTCTATAATTGTATCTTTGTAGTGTTGAAACTCTACTGCCGCTGCAGGTGAAACTCTAACATGAAGAAAATTCTTATAGATTGGTTCATCAAATTCATTAAATTCTTCAGTTATACGTGAAATTTTATCAGGTTCAGAATGGTCAGCAAAAAAACTTCCTACTATTTGTGTCCATTTGCTGAGTATTATAAACTCTATTTTTCCAAATTTACTTGAATAATTTTTATTAATTCTTGATAGAGTGTCGCCAAGTTTTTTGGGTACAAACGTTCGTTTTGACTCATTTTTGGTATATTTCATTGATATATATAAATGTATACCACCAAACTGTGAAAGCAATAAGATACGTATGGAAAAACTTATAATTTCAAAATTACTTCGCTGGTACGCTGTAAACAAAAGGGATTTGCCATGGCGGTTAACAAAAGAAAATGATCTACCAATTCCTTATTATGTTTTTGTTAGTGAATATATGCTTCAACAAACGACTGTTCCAACAGTTAAAACACGCTTTGAAGAGTTTATAAAAATTTGGCCTACCCTGAAAGATTTAGCCAAAACAACCGAACCAAAAATATTAAAGTTTTGGTCAGGACTAGGTTATTATTCACGAGCTCGCAATCTTTTAAGGGCGGCAAAAATTATTGATAAAAATTTTAAAACTAAAATTCCAAATAAATATGAAGATTTAATTTTATTGCCTGGTGTTGGAGATTATACGGCAAAAGCGATACTCGGTATTGGTTATAACGAAACCGTTATGCCCCTTGATGCCAATATTGAAAGAATATTGGCTCGTCTTTATGCTTTTAAACAACCCCTAATAAAGGTTAAAAAAAATCTTTCTCAAAAAGCACAGTTATTTTTATCCAAAAAATATTCTTCAAATTTAATTCAATCATTTATGGATTATGGATCGATCATATGCACTCCAAGAAATCCAAATTGCACACAATGTGAGATCAAAAAATATTGTATGGGTTATCAACAGAATATTCAAAATATCATTCCAATTAAATTAAAAAAAATAAAATCTAAACCCATAAAATTCTCAAGAGCGTATGTTCTTATCAATGAAAAAAGTGAAATTCTTGTGCGAAAACGAGCATCAAAAGGAATGTTGGCATCAATGTTAGAAGTTCCAAATGATGAATGGGTTGAAAAAAAATCATTGTTAAGAAGAGATAAAATAGCAAAGAAAATTGAAAAAAAACTTATTCGAAAAGGCGATTTTAGTTACTCGTTTAGTCACTTCGATTTAAATTTAGAAATTTTCTATAAAAAAATAAGAAAAATTGACTATCCTAAAAACAAATGGTTAAATATTAAAAAATATTCAAATTCTCAATTACCTACAGTAATGAAAAAAGTTCTTGAAATCGTAATGTAAATTAGCAGTTATTTTGTATGAAAAATTTTCTAATATTTTTAATTTTCCTGGCTCTAGCTTTTCTAATTACTTTTTTAATCATTAACTTTTACTTTGATGTTTTAGAAAGTAAGTTTAATTTTAAAAACTTTTAATGATAAATAAATTATATGAATGAAATATTTCCACAAGGATGTGCTTGGATAGATAATGAGTATGTTGAGCTTGCAGAAGCAAAAATACCAATTTTAGATTGGGGCTTTCTTCGCTCAGATGCAACCTATGATGTTGTGCATGTTTGGCAAGGTCGTTTTTTTCGTCTTGATAAACACATAGATCGATTTTTTGAATCTACAAAAAAATTACGCATGCCATGTCAAGTAAGTCGTGATGAATTAAAAAAGATTTTGGCCAATTGTGTTGTGAAAGGTAAGTTAGAAAACGCTTATGTTGAAATGATCCAAACAAGAGGCATGTCTCCAAAATTTGTCAGAGATCCAAGACTTGCAACTCCTCGTGTAATGGCGTTCGCAGTTCCTTTTGGTTGGATTTTAAAGCAAGAGGATTTTGAAAAAGGATTAGATGTATTGTTAACCGATATAAAAAGAATTCCTCCAAGTTCAGTTGATCCAACGATAAAAAACTATCACTGGATGGATTTAGTAACAGGGATGTTGGATGCATATGAAAATGGAAATGACACAGCAATACTTGTTGATGAAAATAATAATATTACTGAAGGTCCAGGATTTAATTTATTTTGTGTTAATGAAACAGGTATTTTTACTCCTGATCATGGAGTTCTAGAGGGTATTACAAGACAGTCAGTATTTGATCTCGCAAAAGAATTAAATCTGCCCATCGTTAAAAAAGTTATTACTGTTGAGGAATTACAAACTGCTAATGAATTGTTCGCTTCATCAACTGCGGGAGGCATTATGCCCATAACTAAAGTAAGTGGAATACAAATTGGTAATGGTAGGGTGGGAGATATTACAAGACAATTGCATAAATTATATTGGGAAAAACATACTGATGACAAGTGGAGTACATCAATCACTGATATATTATCAAGTGACTAAGGTATTATAATATTAATGATTAAAAAATGTGATGTAGTAATAATAGGTGCTGGTGCAGCAGGCATGATGTGTGCCATTGAGGCTGGTAAAAGAGGAAGAAAGGTTGTGCTGCTAGATCACGCCAAAAAAATTGGAGAAAAAATTAGAATTTCTGGAGGCGGCAGGTGTAATTTTACAAATATATATACCGACCATAAAAAATTTATTTCTTCAAATCCTAATTTTATGATCTCTGCTTTAAAACAGTATACACATCAAAATTTCATTGATTTAATTCAAAAGCATCAAATATCTTTTCATGAAAAAAAACTTGGTCAATTATTTTGTGATCAAAGCGCTCAACAAATCATTGATATGCTTAAGGCAGAGTGTGAGAAAGCAAATGTGTTGCTTCTTACCAACACCAATGTAGAGTCAATAAGTAAATCACAACACTATATCACCAAAACATCTTCGACAATTTATGAAAGTCAGTCTCTTGTTATTGCAACGGGAGGTTTATCTATCCCTAAAATAGGCGCTAGTAAATTTGGTTATGACATTGCCAAACAATTTGGTTTAAATGTAATAGACACACTTCCAGCTTTGGTTCCTCTTACATTTAGCGATGATATATTAAAAGAATGTAAAGAGTTATCTGGACTGTCTGTTGAGTCGCAAGTTTCTTATAAAAAAACCTTTTTTGAAGAAGGGATGTTATTTACACACCGAGGTTTAAGTGGTCCTTCAATTTTACAAATATCCTCTTATTGGAAGTTAGGAGAGCATATACAAATAAATTTATCACCAAATCAAAATATATTTTCATTTTTAGAAGAAAAAAAACAAACAAACCCAAAACAGGATATTAATTCTATCTTAAGTGAATTATTGCCTAAAAGATTAGCAACCATGATTTGTAATCAATTAGAAATTTCAGGTAGAATTGCTGATATGTCAAAAAAATTAATAAGCTTAATTAGTGAGTTTATTAATTCATGGACTATAAAGCCTACAGGAACAGAAGGTTATAGAACGGCAGAGGTAACTTTAGGAGGAGTAGATACCAATGAACTGTCATCGAAAACAATGATGTCTAAAAACAATGAAGGCTTATATTTTATTGGAGAGGTTGTTGATGTTACGGGTCATCTTGGTGGATACAATTTTCAATGGGCTTGGTCTTCAGGGTATGTAGCTGGATTATATGTATAATTTTTTTTTAAAAAAAGTTTTATAATTAATACTTTTTATTTTTTTTTAAAAAGATAAAGTAAAATTATCAGTGCAAAAAATTTTCCTTATATTAGTATTTACAATTTACAGTTTTTCTTCTTCAGTATTAGGACAAGTAATATTAGCTGAAGAAGGACAAGAGATGTTTGATGATCATGTCATGCAAAGTACACTCTTAAAAGTTCCTCTTCCTCAAGATAATAGGATTATAAAGGATTATGAGCGATATAAGAACTACCGAACAAATATTCTTGCAAATAATTATCATTTCACAGACAACATGTGGAAGCAAGAAAGTCACACAGGTAAAACTTTAACAAAAGATTTCTGCATGGATATAATTGCAGACTTTAAAGTACCAACTACTCCTAAACCTGAGTCTGAAAATTTTATTAAATGTTTAACTGACTTAATGAATAATGCTGTTGTTAATTTTGATGATGGAATTAAAACTTACAGAAAGCTCCTTTTAAGAATAGCTAATTCTCAGGATGAT
>Ga0208127_1001966_pt1 | contig 10025 bp, 18 predicted proteins | sample ETNtaG_6_FD_185751 | JGI IMG/M metagenome (GOLD analysis project Ga0208127, IMG submission 185751) | Marine microbial and viral communities from oxygen minimum zone, Eastern Pacific Ocean - ETNP201306SV45 (SPAdes) (version 2) | ecosystem: Environmental > Aquatic > Marine > Oceanic ...
GCATTACTATCAAAAAAACATAGGGGACTATCGAAGAGACACCATGAACTTATCATTGCTAGAGCATGGTGTTTATATGACTTTGATTGACCACTATACTTTAAATGAAGAGCCTCTTTCATTAGACCAATTAGATATTTGCTGGACTATTGGTGCTAGAACTGATGATGAAAAAACAGCCGTGTGCTTAATCTTAAGTAAATTTTTCATTGAAACAGATAAAGGATATTTTCATAAAAGATGTGATGAAGAAATAGCTAAATACCACGCTAAAAGCGACATAGCAAGGGTAAACGCTAATAAAAGATGGGACAGCAATGCAAACGCAATGCAAACGCATAGCAAAGGCAATGCTAACCATAAACCAATAACCAATAACCAAGAACCATTACCCAATAACCCAATACCCAATAAAGAACATACTAAACTCTTTGATGACTTTTGGGAAACCTACCCTCATCGTGAAGGTAAGAAAACTAAAAAGCAATCGTTAGCATGGTGGAGTAAACAACCATTAGATACCCTAACGATGGTTTTAGAAGCAACAAAGAAGTATAGTAAATATTTAAAGCAATGTAAAAAAGATGGTACATGGGTTGCTAGTCCACCTGACCCTATTAGATACTTAAAAAATGAACATTATAATGATGAGTTTGATGTTAAATCTAATGCAGTAGATAGGGTTGCTATTAGTAACATACTTTTTAAATTAGATAATAATTTTTATACCAAATCAAAAGAAGAGCAATCAAAATTAATTAACAATTATATAAAGGAGAATGCGTAATGGAAAAGATTCAAATTCAGGGTAAAGATTACATCACAGTAAATGAGCGTGTAAAAGAGTTTAGAAGATTACATCCTCAAGGTCAGATTCTTACACAGATTATGGCTAATGCTGATGGTCAGATATTGTTCCAAGCCAAAATAATAGTAGATGGAGTTCTTGTTGCAACAGGCCATGCTTATGAAAAAGAGGGATCAACCTTTATCAACAAAACTAGCCATGTAGAAAATTCTGAAACATCTGCAATAGGACGTGCTTTAGGTATGTATGGTATAGGAATAGATACAAGTTTAGCTTCAGCAGACGAAGTAGCTAATGCAGTTAAACAACAAAAGGAGGACTTTAACTTATGAGTAAAAAGAAAAAAGTAGTAGAAAAAAAAGTGCATGTAGATAATTTTAGTGTGTCGTATGGGTATAATGCAAGTGACCCTGACTCAATAGATAAAATGCTACATCCTGAAAATTACACGGAGGAAGAGTTAATGTATGACTATCAGGGGAATAGAATATGAGTAATAAAGAATTAATACAAGGCTCTGATGAATGGTTTAAAGCAAGGCTCGGTGTCATCACTGCTAGTAGGTTAGGTGATGTAATGCGTAAAACTAAATGGGGTGAGTCTACTTACAAAGAAAGACTTAGGCTTGAACTTGCAATTGAGCGTATTACAGGTAAATCAGCCTCTAATGTAGTTATGAATAAGGCTATGCATGATGGTATAGAAAGAGAGCCTGATGCTCGTACGCTATTTGAGGCAGCAACAGGTAAAGAGGTTGCATTGTGTGGTAGCTTTGACCATCCAACTATACCTAATACATCAGCGAGTCCTGATGGGTTGATTAGAGGTGAAAATGCTACGCTAGAGATTAAATGTCCTACACATACGACACACGCTAAAAACTTAATGTCTGATGCCATGCCAAAGAATTATATATACCAAGTGCAACATCAGATTCAATGTACAGAAAGTGACTATGCTTATTTTGCAAGTTACCATCCTGATTTCCCACCAAAGCTTAGGCTAAAATGGGTTAGGGTCGAGAGAGACGACTCAGTGTTAGAATCTCTTAACAAAGAAATAAGGATCTTTGATGCAAGTATCGAAGACTTAATAACTAAAATTAAAAAAGGAGCAAATTGATATGGCAGAGCAATATGACAACACCAACTCATTCGCATTATTTAAGAATGAGAAAGGTGACAACGAGGCAAGACCTGATTATACAGGGACTGTAACATTGGAGGGTGGCAAAGAAATGAGAATGGCATGTTGGGTTAGGGAGTCAAAGTCAGGAGTAAAATTTCTGAGTGGCAGACTTTCTGAACCACAAGTTCAATCTTCTCAAGCTGGTAGCAATGCAGCAGTAGAGGGTGAGGATATTCCTTTCTGATGAAGGAATGTATAATCTGTCATGACACAAAGACCTTAGACAGTTTCTACAAGCATAAAGGTATGAGGGATGGACATATTAATAAGTGCATCCCTTGTGCTAAAAAACAAACTAAAGACAGAAGGTTTGGAAAAGATAGGCAAAAAATATTGGCTTATGATAGAAAAAGAGGAAACAGACAATCTATAAATTATACTAAAGAATATAGAAATAAATTTCCTAAAATATATCAAGCTCATCGTGCTGTTGAAAGTGCTATTAGAAATAAAAGTTTAATAAGGCAAGGTTGTGAAAAGTGTGGTAAGGATAAAGCTCATGCTCATCATGACAACTATAATAAACCATTAGAAGTTAGATGGTTATGTTCTGAGCATCATCAAGAATGGCACTCTAAACATAACCCAATATTATAGGAGGAGCTTTATGTTAATCCAAGAGGTGCTAAACCACTTTGATAATGTAAGGGAAAGCGGTGCGAACCAATACTCGTGCCGTTGTCCTGCACACACTGATAAAAGTAATTCGTTAGGAATTAAACAGGGGGATGAAGGCAGGATTTTATTGAACTGTTTTGCTGGTTGCGATGTTAAATCAATACTAGATGCAAGTGGACTAAAGTGGTCTGATATATTACCTGACAACAAATTATATCAAGCAGAGGGTAGTAAGTTTAATCCTTACTCGGTATTGAAGATGTTGCGTGATGAAGTATTAATAATAGGACTGTCTAGTGTAGATATCAGAAATGGTAAACCACTTAACGATAAAGAACACAATAGATTATTAGAGGCTGTAGCAAATGTTAGAGATGCATACAGGCATACAAAATAAGGATAGTCGGCAAAGTTGGAGAGTTGCGGTGGACTGTAAATCCATTACCTCAGGTTGAGTAGGTTCGATTCCTACACTATCCACCAACATAGGAGATGAAAATGGTAGTATATAAATTATCAAGCGGTGTTAAAGACTACTTAGTAACACCTTGGGTTTTAAATGCATTAAAATGCAAATCATATCTTCAAGCCAGGGGAATAGATTCTCAAATTACTAAGTATCAATATGTAAATAAGAAATGGAAAAAAGGGAGGACTAGATGACCGCACAAACTTTAGAGGACATAATTATAACCAATAAAGAAATTGAGGGTTATGTAGAGTCAAGAGATGTAGGTGAACTTAAAAAAGTCAAAAGTCCTAATGAATATTTAGAAGATGTAAAGTCTTATTTTAATGATGACTTAACAAGTGGCCTAGGATTACCATTCCATAAAACTCACACAGATTTTAGAGTAAGAAGTGGTGAGGTAACTTTGGTAACAGGTTATTCAGGTCATGGCAAGTCTGCATGGCTCAATTATGTAATGCTACATCTGTTGCAACAACAAAAAGCAATGATAGGATCTTTTGAGATGTTACCTAAACAAACATTGTCAAGAATGTGTCAGCAAACAGGAGAGGCTATGCCTAACGATGAATACATTACAGACTTTGTAAATAAACTAGAGAAAAGACTATACTTGTATGATACTGAGGGGGAAACAACAAATGCTAAAAAGGTTATGGATGTTGTTTTTTACTGTGCAGAAAAACTTGGCGTTAAACTTATGGTGATTGATTCACTCATGAAATGCGGTATCCCATCTGAAGACTATGCTGGGCAAAAAAAGTTTGTTGACGAACTGTGTGTAGCTGCAAGAGATTTAGGTATTCATATATTTTTGGTAGCTCATAGTAGAAAGACTGCATCTGAAGATGAGGGTAGTAGTAAGTTTGATGTATCAGGAAGTTCGGACATAACTAATTTAGTTGATAATGTTATTTCTGTACATAGAAACAAAAAGCGTGAGAGAGAGTTAGCTGAGGGTGGTATTGATGAGAAAATTATGCAACAATCACCATGTTCCGTTTACTTACTTAAGCAACGTCATGGACAAGGAACTGAGACTCGCTGGGGTTTTGGATACAAACCTAAAACTTTAGAATATACTGAGACTTGGTGATGATGATTAAAGACTTTATCAAAGAAGTAAAGAAAACATTTGGGGAGGATGTAGAGTTTAAAGCTACATCTAAAGATGGTAAAATTTATAGGAGTAAGGGATATGAAAAGATTCAAAGTGACATCAACAGAGGAGTTGGAACACGTCAGAAAGCAAATTGGTGAGTTAGACTTATCAAAAGCTTGGGAGGTAGAAGTTAAACCTTTTTCCTTTAATAGAAGTGTTCAACAAAACAAAAAGTATTGGGCATTAATAGGTGAGCTTGGTTCTTTTCTTGGTTATGAAGAACAGGAAATGCATGAACTTATGAAGTATAAATTTCTTAGTTACAAGCAAGAAATGTTAGGCGATGAAATGGTGGTTGTGCCATCAACATCCAAACTTACTGTTAAAGAGTTTGTAGAATATTTAAACAAAGTAGAAAACTTTGCAATAAGCTTAGGTTTTCAAGTTGATTTATCACCATATGGCTATTAGGAGAACATATGAATTATTTATCTGTATGTAGTGGAGTAGAGGCAGCATCTGTCGCATGGAAAGATTTAGGATGGACTCCGTTAGGATTTAGCGAGATAGAGAAGTTTCCATCTGAAGTATTAAAGCACCATTATCCCAATGTGCCTAACTTAGGGGATATGACTAATTATAGGAGTTGGAATTTTGGAAAAAGATCAGTTGACCTTATCGTTGGGGGAACACCATGTCAATCATTCTCAGTCGCTGGACTCAGGAAAGGAATGGAAGACCCAAGAGGAAATCTTGCCCTCACATTTTGTGCAATTCTTGATAAATTTAGACCCAAGTGGTGGATTTGGGAAAACGTGCCAGGTGTCCTCAGTAGTAACAAAGGACGAGACTTTGGCTCCTTCCTCGGGGCGGTGGCTGAACTCGGGTATGGTGCATCATACAGGGTGCTTGACGCTCAAAACTTCGGAGTCCCACAAAGACGCAGAAGAGTCTTTGTTGTCGGACATCTTGGAGACTGGAGACCTAGCGCAGAAGTATTATTTGAGTCAGAAAGCTTGTCGTGGGATTCTGATAAGAGCCGAAAGAAGAGGAAAGACTCTTCCTCCATCCCTCAAGGAAGCACTAGAGTTCAGGGCAAAGGAGTAGCAACACCATTGTTACACCAAGACCACATAGATGCTTTGTGTGCAAGAGACTATAAAGGGTTAAACTCTGACAGCCTAGACAAGAAAGCTATTGTTGAGGTGTTTGAGAACCATGCACAAGATAGCAGAGTAAAAGAAATGGGAGACACTTGCCAAACAGTAACATCAACATGGGGTACAGGTGGTGGAAATGTTCCGTTTGTGTTAGGCAGTCAACATCCAAACGCTGCAGTAACAGAAAATAAATCTCCAACATTAACTAATGCTATGGGAAGTGGTGGAGGCCATGTTCCTGTAATAAACGAAACTTTTGCATTAGCTGAAAATACTATAGGAAGACAGCCTCTTAACGGAGGTAATGGAGATGGATACACTGAAAAAACACCTATGTACACATTAAATGCTACAGGAGTTCATGGTATAGCACACACCTTTAAGATACGAGGTGGTTGTGATGGTGGAGGCAAAGGATATTTAGGGCAAGATGAAAAGACTTACACTATATCTACAACTCAAGATCAACACCTGTATCAACATCCAATGGTAAGAAAATTAACCCCTATCGAATGTGAAAGACTACAGGGATTCCCTGACAACTACACCAACATCAAGGATAATTGTCCTGATGGTCATAGGTATAAAGCTATGGGTAATAGTATGGCAGTACCTGTAATGAGATGGATAGGAACTCGTATTAATAACTATAAGGAGGATACAAATGCAGTATAAAAAAATATTAGTAATTGGTGATATGCACATACCTTACCACCACAAAGACTCTATAAATTTTTTAAGAGCATTAAAAAAGAAGTACAAGGGTTTTGATTTGGTGGTAAATATAGGTGATGAGTTAGATCAACATGCTATCAGTATGCATGATAATGACCCTGACTTGCCAAGTGCTGGTGATGAGTTAAAATTAAGTAAGGCGTATGTTAAGGACTTAGAAAAGATATTTCCTGATATGACTTTGGTTGATTCTAATCATTCATCGTTAGTATATAGACGAGCATTAAAATATGGATTACCTAAAGCTTATCTTAAACACTATAACGAGTTCTTAGGGGTAGGTAAGGGTTGGAAGTGGGTGCAAGACTTAACTGTTACTCTTAACGATGGTTCTAGGTGTTTCTTTACTCATGGTATGTCAGCTAATGTTTTGCAAGTAGCTCAGAAGATGGGTATGAATTGTGTACAGGGTCATTACCACTCAAAAGCTAGTATTCAGTATTTCAGTAATCCTGACCATCTTGTATGGGGTGCGCAGACAGGTTGCCTTACAAATCAAAAGTCTTTAGCCTTTAGCTATGCTAAGAATTTTAAAGACAGGTTTGTAATGAGTAGTTTAGTAATTGTAGATGGACAACCTAGAATACATCCGATGATTATAAAAAATGGTTCATGGATAGGCAAGGTTGTCTGATGAAAAAAGCAGACAAACTTAAAATGCAAAAGATGGTAGAGTTTGGTTGTGTAGTGTGCAGATGGTATGAGGGGGTAGAAGATTTACCTCCTTGTAACATTCATCATATCAGAGATAAGACTGGACTAGGCATGAAAGATGAAGAGATGATACCTCTTTGTTTTTATCATCATCAAGGGCGTATGGGTATTCATACTATAGGCAAAAAGATTTGGGAAGAAAGGTATGGAACTCAGCGTGAATTACATCAACGAATGAAGGAGGAGTTAAATTTTGACATCGATTGATTTTGAAGTAAAAAATCCACTAAAGGAACAGGTAGGTGGAGATCATTACAGTAAGTTAGCAATACAACCAGCAGTGTATGCTCAACGCAACAATTTAAGTTACTTGCAAGGTAATGCGATTAAGTATATTACTAGATATAAAGATAAGGGAGGTGTGGAAGACTTATATAAGGCAATACACACTGTTAAACTTTTAATAGAACTAGAAAAAGAAGGATTACATAGGAGGGGTAGATAATGGCTTACTTAGGATACAAGAATAAAATTTTCATGGAATATAAAAGAGAGCAAGAAAGAATCAAAATGTGGAAAGCAGAGTATAAACGCAAACAACTAAAACTAAAGCGTCAGAAAGATGTATTTAAAGCTACGGCAGTGATGACACTTATTGCTGCGTTAGTAGTATTATTCTACATCGGTGTTGGGCTATCATTAGTAAAAGCTCAACCAATAGGCGTAGGTAATTTTGTCATGGCAGTAAGTTACACAGATAGTTATAAAGATTTGCAGTATGTAGCTAACTTTCCTAACTGTGACATGGCTCAAGATTACTACAATCAAAACTGTATAGATGCAAAGATTATGATGTGTCAGTTAGAGCAGTATATTCAACTTCCTGAGTCATACAGTGAAGAATTTACCTATGCATCTAAAGATAAACAATCATGTGGCTTTGTTGGTGTTCAACAAACTCACACTTTTATAGAGGAGTAAATATGGAAAGACGAGATGAAGATTGGGTAAATCCACCTGAACCTAAAATGGGTTACAACGGATATTTTTTTGAACTAGACGAGGAGGAAGACGATGGGTAAAGGAAGTGTACGCAGACCTAAAAACATTAGTGATGAAGAATTAGAAAAGGCATGGAATAGTATTTTTGCCGGACATCCTAATGATGGACAATTTGAAGAGGAAGATGATTATGGAAATGAACTACCTAGCAATGTAAGTAGTAAAAATCCACCACCAAAACCTCACAAACAAAAAGACCCTGATAAGTTTATTGACGATTTAGGAGATGCATAATGGCTACAAGTCCAACACAACGAACACTAAAGCGCATGAAAGAAAGTGGAGACTATAAATTAGTACAGGTAGTTGAGCGTTGGAATCCATTTGCAAGGGTAAGACAAGACTTGTTTGGTATTGGAGATATTATAGGTATTTCTATTACCGGTGAAACCCATTTACTGCAAGTCACATCTTATGGAAATATGAATGCTAGAATTAAGAAGTTGGAGGATCATGATTCAACTCCACATTTACGAGATGCAGATTGGGTTCTGTTGGTAGAGGGTTGGAAGAAAGAAAAGAATGGTCGCTATAAATCTTATATAGCAGATTTATCTTAACGAAAGGAGATTTTATGAGAAAGGAAACAAACTTGGACAACTATCAGAGGTTCATTCATGTATCACGTTATGCAAGATATTTACCTGAGTTAAAAAGGAGAGAGACTTGGGATGAAACAGTTACTAGATTAACTGATTTTATTCGCAAACACAGACCTGAGCTAGGTAAGGATGTAGATAAAATACATCAAGCAGTGTTAAGTTTGGATGTTATGCCAAGCATGAGGTTGTTAATGACATCAGGTGAGGCTTGTGAGCGTGATAACATATCTGCTTACAACTGTAGCTACTTAGCTATGAATAACAAAAGAGCATTTAGTGAGGCTTTATATATATTAATGAATGGCACAGGAGTTGGGTTTAGTTGTGAAAGACAAGAGATTGATAAGCTACCGGAAATACCATCAAGCATTAATCCTTGTGATGATATTATTGTTGTTGGCGACAGCAAACTTGGGTGGGCGAAAGCGTTTAAAAAACTACTATCTAGTTTATGGGAAGGCGACATACCGACCATTGACTACTCTCGTGTTAGACCAGCCGGTGCTAGACTTAAAACATTTGGTGGTAGAGCATCAGGTCATGAACCACTAAAGAGACTTTTTGACTTTGTTACTGATACATTCGTTAATGCTAAAGGTCGTAAGTTAACATCTATTGAAGTCCATGACATTACATGTATGATTGGTGAGATAGTTGTTGTAGGTGGTGTTCGTAGATCAGCACTGATATCTTTGTCTAATCTTACTGATAAACGTATGAGAGAGGCTAAGATAGGTGCTTGGTATAACGAGAATCCACATAGGGGTTTAGCTAACAACTCAGTGGCCTATACTGAGAAACCTGACATGGAAGTATTCATGGAAGAATGGTTATCTCTTGTTAAGTCTAAGTCAGGTGAGCGTGGTATCTTTAACAGGATAGCATCACAAAAACAAGCAGCTAAATGGGGAAGACGTTCAGATTCATTAAGTTATGGGACGAACCCATGTTCCGAGATAATTTTGAGGGATAAGCAATTCTGTAATCTAACAGAGGTGGTTATTAGAGCTGACGACACTAAAGAAACATTGCTAGAGAAAGTAAGGTTAGCAACTATACTAGGTACTTTTCAATCAACCTTAGATAAGTTTCAATTCTTATCATCTGAATGGCATAAGAATACAACTGAGGAAAGATTGTTAGGTGTATCATTAACAGGGATTATGGATAATAAGTTTATGGCTAATCCTGACCCTAAATTTTTAGAGGAGATGAGGGATGAAGCAAGAAAAACAAACCGAAAGTATGCCAAGCTCCTTGAAATTCCGGAGTCTGCTAGTATTACTTGCGTTAAGCCTAGTGGTACTGTTAGTCAGCTTGTTGACTCCGCTAGTGGTATTCATAGTAGACATAGTGATTATTACATTCGGACTGTTAGAATTGATAAGAAAGATGCTCTTTATGAATTCCTCAAAGGGAAAGGAGTTGCTGTTGAAGATGAAGTCTATCGTCCTGACAGCACCGCAGTCTTTAGTTTTCCTATTAAAAGTCCTAGAGGAAGCGTTACACGCAACGATAGAACTGCTATTAAAGAACTTGAAACTTGGCTAATCTATCAAAGACATTGGTGCGAACATAAACCATCTGTAACGATTAACGTTAGAGAACATGAATGGCTAGAGGTAGG
>Ga0208127_1001969_pt1 | contig 10016 bp, 5 predicted proteins | sample ETNtaG_6_FD_185751 | JGI IMG/M metagenome (GOLD analysis project Ga0208127, IMG submission 185751) | Marine microbial and viral communities from oxygen minimum zone, Eastern Pacific Ocean - ETNP201306SV45 (SPAdes) (version 2) | ecosystem: Environmental > Aquatic > Marine > Oceanic ...
GATTCTCTGATGAGCATGCGAGAATTGAACTTTCAATACCTGGCCCCACACCGCGCCAGCCAAGAAACAAAGGATAGCGAGTGAGTAGGTGATGAAAATGGCCTCACCTGATATACCGAGTATGTCATGCTGCCCTGCAGATAGAACCAGCCCAGCGATGAAGGGGATTAATCCCAAAGATCCAAGACCGTATGTAACTTTGGTGAAGCTCATGGACGATAACTCTGATTTTATAATTTAAAAACGTATCTCTAGAGTTTTTAGATCTTATAAGTCTGACGCACGGAATTTCGCGTTTCTATTGATTCAGCTCAAAAAAGAGGAAGTGGCAATTGAAAAAAGTCTACCGCTCAGTATTCTGGATTTTGGGAGACCAACTTAATAGTAATCATTCATGGTTTGAAAACACTGATGATACTCGACTTTTTGTGATTGCTGAGCTAAAGCAAGAAGCCTCATACTGTCATCATCATGTGCAGAAAGTAGCAGCTTTCTTTGCATCTATGAAAACCTTTGCTGCTGCGCTGCGTAATTCCGGGCATCACGTTTTGCATCTGACTCTGGATGAGACCGTGGGTTTTGAAGAGCTACAAAACCTAATTGCACACACAATGAGTAAATTTTCTGCTAAACAATTTAACTATCAGCGCCCAGATGAGTACAGGTTATTAATGGATATGAGGTCCCTGTCAGGTCAAATGGATTTTGAAGTAGAGGAATTTGATACAGAACACTTCCTCTTTCCTTATGATCAGATTGAGAGTGATTTCGTCCGTGGAAAGGCTCATCGAATGGAAAGCTTTTATCGCAAAATGCGAAAAAAGTTCGATATCTTAATGGAGGGTGATAAGCCAGTCGGTGGTGCTTGGAATTATGACAAAGAGAACCGGGAGAAGCTCAAAAAAAACGACCTCACTGACATTCCTTCTCCAAAAATTTTCCAAAATGATGTATCCGAGATTTTAGAAAGAATTAGGAAGCACAAAATTGTCGTAACAGGTCAAGAAATGAACCCCCTTATTTGGCCCACTAGTCGGGAACAAGCTTTGGAAATTCTGGATTTCTTTTGTGAGTACTGCCTTCCTTCCTTTGGCCGCTTCCAAGACGCAATGACTTGTCAAACTGAGCATAGTTGGAGCTTGTATCACTCTCGACTCAGCTATGCCCTAAATGTCAAAATGTTATCTCCGCGAGAGGTCATTGCAAAAGCACTAAAGTGCTTCCAGTCTCGCCAAGATGAAATTTCTCTATCGCAAGTGGAAGGCTTTGTCAGACAGATACTTGGTTGGCGTGAGTTTATCCGAGCAATTTATTGGATTAACATGCCAGACTATTCGACCAAAAATTATTTTTCGGCTGATCTGAAACTTCCTGATTTCTTTTGGACCGGTAAAACCAAAATGAGATGCATGAGTAGCGCGATTGGAGACTCCCTTAAATACAGCTATTCCCATCATATACACCGTCTGATGGTGACAGGAAATTTTTGTATGCTTGCAGGCATTGACCCTGAAGAAGTTGATAGTTGGTATTTGGGTATCTACATCGATGCGGTTCAATGGGTCGAATTGCCTAATACGCGAGGTATGTCTCAATATGCTGATGGCGGTATAGTAGCTTCTAAACCGTATGCTGCGAGTGGAAACTATATTTCAAAAATGAGTGACTATTGTTCCAGTTGTCACTATAACGTGAAGGAAGTGACAACCGAAAGAGCGTGCCCCTTTAATAGTCTGTATTGGCACTTTATGCATAAGCATAGAGATGTGCTTAAGCAAAACCCTCGCACCAACCTTGTGTTCAAAGGCTGGGATAGAAAAGCAGAGGACGAACGTGGTTTGGTGCTTCAAAAGGCCCAAGAAGTTATCCATTCTCTTGAAACGCTATAGAGATTTTAATTTATAGTGTCAGCTATTCTTTGGACCTCATCTAGCACTCTTAATAGGTTGCCGCTCCATAGTTTACCAATCTGAGTCTCGGAATATCCTCTCTTCACAAGTTCCAAGGTTATGTTGAAGGTTTCGGACGCATCGTTCCAACCACTAATGCCACCGCCACCATCGAAGTCAGAGCTAACACCTACGTGCTCAATGCCAATCAGATCGATCATATATTCGATGTGATCCACAAAATCTGCAACCGTAGCGGGTGGGGCTTGATCAAACATGGCTGAATTTATGCGTGAGCGTAATGTGGTATTAAACTCGGCAATGTTTGCATCGTACGCTAGCTTTTCTTCTGCAGAGAGCATTTCAATATCGGAGTCTGATAAAATCTCGAATCCGATTTCGCTTAAAATTTGAGCTTCCAATTCGGCGCGGCTTTCAATTAAGAAGGTTCTTCTTTTTTCATTTACATAAGTACTGAAGGCGGTGGTTTGGACTACGCCGCCGTTTGATTTCACGGCTAAGAGCATTTCATCATCAAGGTTGCGGCTATGGTTCGTAATCTTCCTCGCGGACGAGTGAGACGCAATTACTGGTGCTACACTAAGTTCAAGCGTTTGCATAATGGATGCCTTCGAGGGATGGGAGATGTCTATCATTATCCCCAGGCGATTCATTTCAGCAATTGCCTCTCGGCCCATATCACTCAATCCGCCGTGCATGTAATCGTTATTTTCCTCTCCCGTGTGGGAATCTGAAAGTTGATTGTGTCCATTATGTGCGAGAGACATATACCTGCCGCCACGATCGAAAAATTCCTCTATCCTCGAGAGGTCATCTCCAAGCGGGTAGGCGTTTTCGATACCTATCATGGCAACTTTTTTCCCGAGTTTTGTTATTCGTTTAACATCATCTGATGTGTAGGCTATTTCGATTTGGTCAGGAGCGATTTCCTCTGCCAATCTGTGGATGGCCTCGAACTTGTCGATCGCGTTGGCGTAAGCCGCGGCATAACCTTCGTCATTCAGCTCAGCCTGTCCGGTATAAACTATAAACCATGCCACGTCTAAACCCCCGGCTTCCATTTTTGGGAGATTAACCTGAGTATCGAGATCCTGCGTGTAGTTTCTGCTTGCAGTAAAGTTTCTTGTATTTATATCGGCATGAGTGTCCAGTGTAATTACACGATCGTGAATACCTTGAGCCCGTTCTATTAATTCCTCTTCAGTTTCAAGACAGCCCCCCAATTGAAAAGAGATAAGAACCGCTAAGGTCAATTTAGTAAAAGGAAATTGATTCATACATGCCACCATCAAATTGTCACCCGACTCTGAAAAGCTGAAGAGATGTTTGCTTCATATAGCCGTCAACATACCACTCGGGTTTCGTGATTAATACCCTACGATGTCTCATTTCTCTCGGAATTATTTAGGTTTCCCTTTGTTAATCAGGCTAGATTGTTAAAATAGATTAACGCAAGATTTGCTAACGCTGATCAGCATGGATAATATTCGCTTTTTATGAGGATCGCTTTTGATTTCAAGAGTAAGAATTAGTTGCGACAGGGGAGAGTCACAATGAAGAAAAATACAAGCAATTACGGGTTTATGGGAGAATCATCGATTAGGGCTCTTTGTCTTTTTTTAAGTATTTTTCTTTCTACTGTAGCGTTTTCCGAGGGTGGTCGAACTCCAGTTCGGGCCAAAAATGGAATGGTTTCGAGTGCCTCAAGACTCGCTTCAGAAACTGGTGTGCAAGTTTTGCAGCAAGGTGGCAATGCAATCGATGCAGCTGTGGCAACCGCTTTTGCGCTTGCCGTAACCTGGCCCAGCGCAGGGAATATCGGAGGCGGCGGTTTTCTCGTTTATCACGGGCAGGATGGGCATGCGACTACGTATGATTTCCGTGAAAAAGCTGCGATGGCGGCTACCGAGGAAATGTATCTCGGGATAGATGGAAGGGTTCAAAATAATTCAAACCATATTGGGATGTTGGCAATAGGCGTGCCAGGCACGGTAGCTGGTCTATACAAAGCTCATCAGGAGTTGGGCTCTCTGCCATGGGCAGAGCTAGTGGCCCCAGCGGTAAAGATGGCGCGAGAAGGAGTCCCAATCACCTACTCTCTACAAACTGGATTCGAAAGAAGCGCGAACAGATTTCGGCAGTATCCGTCTTCCGCAAAGAAATTCTTCAAAAGTGATGGTTCATTTTATGAGTTGGGAGATGTATGGGTTCAACCTGACCTTGCTCACACGCTTGAACTTATTCAGAGAAATGGCAAGGATGGGTTTTACAAGGGAGAGAATGCAAAAAGGTTTGCAGATTTTATGGCAAGTAATGGTGGTTTAATTACTGAGGAAGATTTGGCTAGTTATCAAGCCGTCGAAAGGGCACCCATTAGGGGTTCCTATAGGGGCTATGACATTATCAGTATGCCGCCTCCAAGCTCTGGCGGCGTTGCCCTCGTAGAAATGTTAAATATATTAGAAGATTACGACCTCGCTGAGATGGGACACAACTCGGCTGACTACTTACATGTATTAACTGAAACAATGAGAAGGGCCTATGCAGACCGTGCCGAGCATCTTGGAGACCCGGACTTCAACGAGGATATGCCGATTTCTCGTTTAGTAGATAAAGATTATGCTGCAAAATTACGATCGACGATTAGCATGGAGAAAAAATCTAACAGCAGTCCTACTGAATTTGCTCAGGCATATGAGAGCGAAGAAACTACCCACTTTTCTGTCGCTGATAAAAACGGGAATATGGTGAGCCTGACTTATACCCTTGAATTCGGCTATGGCTCAGCGATTGTTGTAGAGGGTGGCGGTTATCTGTTGAACAATGAGTTGGGAGATTTTAATGCGGTTCCTGGTTTGACAGACGAGCGGGGCAATATTGGCACTTCTCCAAATCTTGTTGCTCCTCAAAAGCGCCCACTTTCATCAATGACCCCAACGATTGTTGCTCAGAACGGGAAGCCTGTTTTCGCAACTGGTAGTCCCGGCGGTAAAACGATAATAAACACGACCATGCAGACCATTTTAAATGTCATAGATCATGGTTTTAACATTGCCGAGGCAATTGAGGCAGGTCGTATCCACCATCAGTGGTATCCAGACGTTACTCGTATTGAATCGAACTTCTTCTCCGCAGACACGATTGAGCTCTATGAAGCGAAGGGACACAGGATAACAGAGAGAAGCTCACAAGGGGCAGCAATGGGCGTTTTCTATAATCGTGATGAGGACCTATTTGAGGGGGCTTCTGACTCTCGTCGCGGAGATGGTGCCGCGGTAGGTTACTAGGAGGAAAGTTACTATGAAGTCAGTAATATTGGGTTTTATCTTACTTTCAAGTGCCGCTTTGGAAGCGCAAGATCTTGAATCGATGAAACAGAAATTTATTGGCGACTATGAATTGGTGAACTATGTGACTTTTGGTGAAGATGGCACTGAGCGAGACATGCACTACATCGGCAGACTTAGTTATGACCGCTTCGACAATATGGCCGGTTTAGGCATGCCCATCGACCTTCCATTGAGGGCTGAAAATTCTTCAGAACGCACCATCGGTGGGTTCGGGTATTGGGGAAAAGTCTCATGGGATCTTGAAGCCGGGACAGTAACTCATCATGTCGTCGGTTCTCCTATGGTTCCGCAATGGGTTGGAGGCGATAATGTCCGCTATTTTGAATTCCTAGAGGATGATCTTCTCGCCTTATCTATTAAAAACTCTCAAGGAAGGATAACTGGCACCCTTACTTGGAGACGACTCAAGTAAAACTAATTTGCCTCTAAGTATTACTAATTTAGTATATTAACAAAGTCTTCCCAAGTTCTTGGCTCACCGTGAATAGGTACAATTGTTTCAACATCAAGTCCAAGGCGCTGAACATGGTTATAAAGGCTTTGGTTTGCATCTGAAGCTTCGCCTTCGCTAGGTTCAAAGGAATTGAACAAATCAGCTTCGATAAGCATCTTCTGATCTGGTAGGTAGGCGACTAGCATTCCCTCGACGTGCGAAAGCGGATGAACGTAAGATAACTGCATCATACGTTCTCCATCAGTTAGCACATAGTTTTCCCTAACAACTTCATACTGGTATCCCTCTGCAAGTTCGGTAGGTGGCCATAGGCTTACCATATCTGGGTCCAATGTTCGTGGGGAGTAGTTTAAAACATCCCGTGTGTAGAACTCATAATTTTTCCAGTGCGTGATAATGGTTGCCCCAATATGCATGTAAGTCCTGAGTCCTCCTATAGAGTCATGGTGTTGGTGGGTGTTAATTAAAAATCGAATCGGTTTGTTAGGAATATGTTTTACGATTTCATCAATGACTGCGAGATTTCTACTCTCATTAAGTGGGGCCTCGATCACTGCAATATAGTCGTTGAATTCAATTACAACACTGTTGTGTGATCCGCCTCCATATAAATAAGTTCCATCTCCCAAATCACTAATGTCCACTTTTTCTGAAAAGTCGGCGGTAACGACAGTTGTAGGAACCTCAACCTCACCCGGGCAGACATTTGCCGCGATGTTGTCTTGTCGACCCCCGAATGCATTATGTCCCGCATTAATACTCTGAGCCTGATAATTATCGTCCCATCCAGTATGGTGATGCCAAACTGTTGGAAATTTTATGCCATTACCAATATCGATATAATCAGAATTCGCGAATTCATGCTCATAATTTGCGTCACCTAGAACTGGGTCTGGGACCCAGGTGTGGATTCGCTGTAATAGATTCTGAGAGTTAATCGTGGCATCGACTCGATACTTACCCATGAGTGTAATAGACACTATAGTCACTTTTTCTGGACTAACTGTAGCTCCGTCACGTCCCATCTCGCCAAGCTCCCAACGCCAGGTCGCGACAGGGTTGGCGCCAGGAAGGCGGGCGGCTTTAAGAAATCCGTGAGGGGTCAACCACATATCAAGCTGCCATCGCTCGGCATCGATTGGATGAGCGGCAACGGGCAGCCCGTCATCCCCATCCTGATACCACGCGTAGGCGCCATTTAGGCTGAAAATCTGGTGCTCGTTTTTTTGAACAGGCATTCCGCTGTCCCAGCCCAGACCGTACTTCCACGAGGCTGGGTTATGTCCTGGCTCGCGATCGAATGTTTCGATCATTCGAACATTTTCCCAATCGATCACGCGACTATAGTTCCTCAGCGGCTTCCCTCTGGGCCAATCCACTTCGTAAGCATTTATGTATTGCTGTCCAACCATTCCCGTATAAGCAGAACCTGATATAGAAATACAAGAGAGCCTATCCTCTCCAATGGCCGCTGATGCTGCAGCTAAAATGGGTTCCGGGTCAATGTAACCCGGCTCAAACTCCTGAGCTAAGGCAAGAGCTGGTAGCGCAAAAGAAAAAATGAGTGCGTTTGTTCGAAAAGTTATCGATGTCACAGAATTTCTCCTCGGTATTATTATTTTGGCACTATGTAGACATTAAATGAGCGAGTCCACTAATTCAATTGAGATTTCGATTTTGAAGACAGTTTGAGGAGTTGAATGTAACAGTGCGAGCCAGACTTGTTTATGTGGTATAAAGCCGATTGTTTCGTCTTTTTTCAGGCAGATTGAAATGACTAGCCGCAGTTTGATTAATCGACTTACCAAGGAAATAGAAGGAGAGTTTCTCTCTGACAACTTTAGTCGTGGGCGTTACAGCACCGATGCATCTATCTATCAACTTATGCCGGTTGGTGTGGTCGTCCCAAAGAGTATTAATGATGTAGAGGCAACAATAAAGATTGCCAGAGAGGAGGGCCTTCCTGTTCTACCGAGGGGTAGTGGCACCTCGCAAAATGGACAGGCAATTGGCGAAGCGCTGCTCATTGATACAACGCGACACTTAAATCAGGTTATAGATTTTAACGCAGAAAAAAACACGGTTTGCGTCGAGCCCGGACTTGTTCTTGATCAGTTGAACCGTTTTTTGAAGCCCCATGGACTGTTCTATCCTGTTGATGTTTCTACTGCCAATCGAGCAACACTTGGAGGGATGACTGGAAACAACAGTTGCGGTGCGCGATCTATTCGTTATGGAAATATGGTCCATAATGTCCTCTCCATCGAAGCTCTTCTTGCGGACGGCAGCAAGGCTCACTTCAAAAAATTCGGTGAGGGCAGTGAGAATGTTTCAGAGGTACTGTCAACCCAACTTTTAAACCTGGGTAAACGCGAATCGAAGGAAATTGATGAGCGTTTTCCAAAACTTCTCAGGCGCGTGGGTGGATACAACATTGATGAACTAACGAAACAGTCACCAAATCTGGGGAGATTGTTGGTAGGTTCCGAGGGTACACTGGGATTCTTTCAGAAAATTCATCTACAACTCCAACCGATTCCTAAAGAAAAGGTCCTTGGGGTGTGTCATTTTCCAACATTTTATGAGGCGATGGAGAGCACACAGCACATTGTCAAGTTAGATCCTGCTGCTGTAGAGCTGGTGGATCGCACAATGATTGACCTAGCGCGAGCCATTCCCCTGTTCGCACCTACAGTTGACCGTTTTGTGCAAGGTGAGCCAGATGCACTGCTTCTTGTTGAGTTCGCTGGAGAAGACAGGGCAGAACAGCTTAATAAACTTGCTGATCTAGGAGAATTGATGGCAGATATGGGGTTTCCTGATTCAGTGGTGGAAGCTACAGATGATGAGTTTCAGCCTGCAATCTGGGAGGTTAGAAAACAGGGTCTTAATATCATGATGTCTATGAAAGGAGACGGAAAACCTGTTTCATTTATCGAAGATTGTGCGGTCGATTTAAAGGATTTAGCGGAATACACGAGAAGGTTAACCGAAATTTTTAAAAAAAATGGGACAACGGGTACATTTTATGCGCACGCCTCTGTTGGCACCTTGCACGTAAGACCAATTTTAAACATGAAGGAGGACTCGGGCGCAAAAAAAATGCGGGCTATCGTAGAGGAATGTCTTGAAATGGTTCGGGAGTATAAAGGGTCCCACTCCGGAGAGCATGGTGATGGAATTTCACGCTCAGAGTTCCATGAGCCGATGTTTGGAAAGAGAATGGTGGAAAATTTTGAGGAAGTAAAGAAGGCGTTTGATCCTGGGAACCTTTTCAATCCCGGTAAGATTGTTAATCCGCATAAGATGGATGACCGAAGTATCATGCGATTTGCGCCGGGTTATGAGCCAATCAAGCTTGAAACGAGGTTGGACTGGTCAGAGTGGGATGGATTTAATCGGGCAATTGAAATGTGCAACAACAACGGCGCGTGTCGCAAGGCAAATGTTGGTACCATGTGTCCTTCTTATCGGATAACAAAAGACGAGAGACACCTGACTCGGGGTCGAGCAAATACTCTCAGATTGGCAATAACAGGGCAGTTGGGTGCGAATGCGTTCACCTCAGAAAAAATGTACCAGACGATGGACTATTGTGTCAGTTGCAAAGGTTGTAAACGGGAGTGTCCGACAGGCGTGGACATGGCGAGAATGAAGATAGAATTTCTTGATCAGTATCATCGTCGCCATGGCCTTGGTCTTCGAGAAAGGCTCTTTGCATATCTCCCGCGTTATGCAGCTTTACTCAAAAGATTCGCAGTTCTGCTAAACCTGCGCGATCAGATACCCGGATTGGCCAAGATTTCTGAATGGGTTTTTGGTCTGACGAGCCAGAGACCGCTGCCAAAGTGGCGAAGCGATGGCTTCAGTTGGACGGGCGATAGCGTCTCAGGTTCAGGGACGAATGGGGATGTCGCCCTCTTGGTTGACACGTTCAACGGATGCTTTGAAAGTGAAAATGCGTATGCGGCCCTCGATGTGCTAAATGCGTCTGGTTACCGAGTTCATATTCCCCAACCAGTCAACGGTGACGGAGCGCTTTGCTGCGGCAGGACTTTTTTGAGTAACGGACTAGTTGATGAAGCGAAACTGGAAATCGATAGGATGATGCAGGCGCTTAAGCCGTTTGTTCAGAGGGGCATTCCAATTGTTGGTCTTGAGCCCTCGTGTCTGTTAACCCTTCGCGATGAATACCTGGCTTTGTACCCAGGCCTAGAGGCTGAACAGTTATATGGATTAGATATAACTTATGATCGTTCTAATTTATCTGATTGGTCTTTTTCTGGAAGCACCTTTTACTAT
>Ga0208127_1001971_pt1 | contig 10004 bp, 7 predicted proteins | sample ETNtaG_6_FD_185751 | JGI IMG/M metagenome (GOLD analysis project Ga0208127, IMG submission 185751) | Marine microbial and viral communities from oxygen minimum zone, Eastern Pacific Ocean - ETNP201306SV45 (SPAdes) (version 2) | ecosystem: Environmental > Aquatic > Marine > Oceanic ...
CATTCATCTTCGGGCAAATCACTGTTCGGAATCAAAAAGGTCTCAGAATATGCTTTCACTTCTCATTTCAGCGCTGATCGCTATCGCATTGGCTAGCGCCTTGATCGCTTCGCAAGTTAGTACCGGGATGACGGTTTTCCTAAGCCTTGCCGGATTTGCTGGCTCGTTTTTCTTGGTCGGATTCCTGGTTCGGAAAAAATTGTCCAAGGCACAAGGCGCGATTCAGCAACACATGGAAGCGGGTCAGAGGCGCATGCAGCGGAAGGTGCAGCAGTTCCAGAACAAGCCAGGCGGCAACGTTAAGCAGATACAACGCCAGCTCGAGATGGATCAAAAGGTCATGCTAAAGGAAGCGCTAGAGCTCACCAAGGGGCTCGAGCCTTTCCGGAAGTGGTCCGTTCTCATGGGGCGCCAGATCGCGACCATGCGCATGCAGTTTCACTACCAGCTCAAGGAGTTCGAGCAGGCGGACGAGATCCTTGCCACCTGCGGTTTCCTGAGGGGCCCGATGATGATGGATCCCATGGCGGCGGCCATGAGGATGGCCCGGTGTTATCAGAACGACGACTTGGAGGGCGCGAAAAAAGTCTACAAGCGCCGGATTAGGTGGTCTTGGGGCACTGGCGGCACTATACTTTACGGCTTGATGTCGTGGATCTACGTGCAAGTTGGCGAGACCGATGAAGCCCGTAAGGTATTGCTGAAAGCTAAAAAGGCCACTGGCGACCAAACCTTCATCAAAAACTGGGAACATCTATCCAACCAACGTGTAAAGCGTTTCTCCAATGCAGGATTGGGGGATGCCTGGTACAGCCTCTTTTTGGAGACTCCTCGTATGCCTAAACAGCAGCGAGTGCGCGGCAATCCGCGCAATACGCGCGGGTTCTAGGGAACTTAATCCTAGCCTGCAGCAGGACAAAATTATCGCCCTCCCCCACAATGCGAAGCAGATTAATAGGACCTGTATTGAACTGAAAGCCCCTGCGTCCAATAGAAGCAGCCAGAGGGATGGGCACGAATTGCGCGCGACATGAACCGCTATGCAGGGACTATTGCGTAGACGTGAGCGCGAAGGTCAGCCAGGTTTACCCTCCTCAATATCCACCTCCCCTACCCTCGATCCATTTTTTCTGGCTCCCAATAAAATGAAAAAGCGATTACTCATAATCTTATCAATTCTACTCGTCCACTGCGGTTTGGCATTCGCCAACGAGAACGATGCAGAGGGCCCCAGCCATGGCCTCGTCGGCTTGCGCCCCCTCCCTCGCGATGAAGCCGATTGGAAATCGAACCACGGCGGCAGCTGGAGAAACACGCCCACCTATGAAGCCCAGAAAGGGCAGTACCCTTTCGTTGCCGAGCACATCGACACCATAAAAGGTTGGCTCGATGGCGACTTCAAAACGAAGCGCATGTTCTTCGAGCATTATTGGGGATCCGCCGCCAAATTCGATGACCTCGACCCCAAGAAGAACCAGCTCGTCGGCAAGATAAAGGGCTGGGAAGATAAAGGCGGCATCGTCGAGCGCATCCTGATCTGCCGCGAATACGATCTCGTCATAAATCGTGGATACAAGGATGCAGTGCCCGGCCCCTTCGAGGAGGACACGCGTATCCTTTTCGAGAAAGACATCGACGACATCCGTGCCCTCTTCAAAAACGCTCACCGGCAGGGAATCCTGAAGAAAGACAACTACAAGCTGATCCAAATGGTGCAGCACCCCGATTTCTTCGCGACCGACAAACGCTTCCAGCCAATCATGGATAAGGTCGAAGGCATCGCTTACGAATCTCACCAATTCAACCGTCACTGGCCGCGTGAAACAGGCTGGGGAAATCCGGAGAAGATCATCCAGGGAGCGAAATGGACACTCGCTCAGCGAAAAGAATACATCTTCTACTACGGCCCCATCATCTGGAAAGCCGACGAAGAGAAGTATTATGAGTTCGTAGAGCGCGACTGGCTGATCAAGTTCTGGGAAGAAGGCCTACCGAAGCATCACCCCAAGATGCACTACTTCCTGAACATTTTCCCTCACGGCTCAGGCCGCATGCGCCCCTGCGGCCCCGAAACGGATCCTCACTCCAAGCTCGGCTTCACCAAATGGCTGATCGAGGAAATCAAGATGAAGCCATAAATGAAAACAATTGTTTCACGTAACTTAGAAAGCGTCCAATAAGTCGATATTTTGTAGGGTCGGCGCTTGCGCCGCACCGCGTTAGAAAAGCTTTATCCTCCTACGCGGCGTGGCGCAAGCGCCAGCCCTACATTGAAAATACGACATGTCGACTTATTGGATACCCTCTAACTCGACTTCGTTAAATGAAAGTGTGAGATGAGATTGCAGAGCAAGAGGTAGGGAGGACCGAGCCGGTCCTCCGAGAATGCCACCAAAGCGGAGGACCGAGCCGGTCCTCCCTACCATCGTCTTGTTATTTAAAGAAGTAGAGCTAAGGTCCGGGAATTTCTCCTAGCGCCCTGAGCAGCTCAGCGCCGTGTTCGCTGTAGGTCTTGAGCATCTTCGTGTGTAGCTTCTGACGAGCCTTGGCGATGTTCTTCCTTAGCTCGGGTGAATCCTCATAGCCTGCTTGAATGAGCTCCCGAATGGCGTCGCGTTCGGCTGTCGTAAACAAACTGAATGCGTTTCCGCTTTCTTTGGCAAAGACGACGGCAAAGTCCTCACCCGCTAGGTGATAGACCTGTTCTCGCCGGCGATCGAATTGGGCGGCAGCGCTATTGCGTTCGTGGACAGTTATCCACTTCTTTTCCCATTTGGCGACTGCTTGGTCGAAGGCGGTTTGATTTTTCGGATCGCCGAGAGCTCTCAGAACTTGCTTGTGGGCGGAGAAGGCGCGGCCATGACCGGTGTTCTTCTTGATCAGATGATCGTAGTCGCCACTTCGCAGCTTCACCTGTTGCTCAGGGGTGAGGATGGCCCAGACCTTGCGTTGGAAGCGTTCTTTAACCACGAACTCTTGAAACATGTACTCGAGTCGAAGGTCATTCCAAGCGAGCCATTCTTTATCGAGTCTCGCGACTTCGTCCGCATCCCTCGCTGCAGCGTATTCCCAGAGCGTCAGTAGTGACTGAACCCTTACGATGTTGCGGGCATCGTGCCAATTGATGGGACTGTCGTTTCGGGCGGCAATGAGAGCTTCCAGTTTTTGGATTTGGGCATCGCTGAGAATTCCGGACTTCGGTTTCACGAGTGCCCAAATGTAGGGACCGAATTTCGTTTGAGGATCCCGGGTCTCGGAAATCTGGGCACGCGCGCTCTCGTAGTTCTCGGGTGGTTCCACAGCTTGCTTATAGACGCTGTGTTGGTCGAGGTAGTCTCGGGCGGCCTCTAGACCGTTTTCGCCATGGACCGCGTTCGAAAGCGAGAAAAGGGCGAGAAATGCGAGAGCGGTTTTCATCGGGTACGGAAGGATTCGCTTTGCACAACTGCCACAATGAGATCGGCGAAACCATTGCCTTTGGCTTTCACATCGGCGACGATACCTTCGATGACTTTATGGTCGCCGAAGTTCATGGGGCGCCCGGTGGCGTAGGTAAGGAGTTTGTCGGCGAGACAGCGGGAAAAGATGTCGATGTTTTCGGTGAGGTAGCGTTTCAGATCCGTCACGTCGTTGAGGGGCGTGCCATCGGGCATGACGCTGACGGCATCAACGGGCAAGCCGTCTACGGTGACCACTCGATTCCCCTTCTTTTTATAGACTGGGTAGAACTCGCGCCAGCGGCCGACAGGGTCGAAGTTTTCGAGGGCGAAACCAGGCGGATCGATTCTCAGGTGACAGCGAGCGCAGCTGGCGTCTTCTTTGTGACGATCCAGTAGTTCCCGAATCGATTTGGCTCCACTGGTATCCGGTTCGATGGCGGGAACGTTGGCCGGGGGTTCCGCAGTCGGCAGACCGAAGACGTTTTCGAGCATCCACGCGCCGCGAAGAACGGGTTGAGTATCGACGCCGTTGGCAGTGGCCATGAGCACGCTGGCTTGGGTAAGGATGCCGCCGCGTCGACCGCCACGGGGGATTTCTACGCGGGTCATATCGTCGGTATTGGCGAATTTGATGTCGTAGAGCTTCGCGTTGCGTTTGTTGAGGTAGATGAAATCAGGATCGATAAAGGTCTCCAAGGGGTGGTTTTCGCGGAGGATCTCGGCGACGAAGAGCTCGGTCTCCGCGGTGATGGCTTGAAGGTCTTTGTCGTTCCAATTGAGCAGGCGCGTATCTGGCATGATCTGAGGGAGCAAGCGAAGATCGAGCCACTGGCCAGTGAAGGAGTCGAGGAAGCGCTTCACCTTGTTGTGCTTGAGAAGACGACGCGTTTGTTGGGCGAGGATTTCGGGATCTTCGAGCTGGCCGGACTCGGCGAGCTTGCGCAGTTCGAAATCGGGCGGAGCGCTGGAGAGGAAGTAGCTGAGGCGCGAAGCGAGGTCGTAGGCGTCCATGGGACCTTCGCGGTATTCGCGATAGAGGAAACGCGTGGAGCAAAGGGCGGCCCGCAGAGCGAGGTGAAGCCCATCCTCGAACCGGTAGCCTTTCTCGGTATGGTTGAGCGCCATCATCACGTAGCGATCCAGTTGCGCATCGGTCACAGGACGACGAAACAATTTGTTGAATACGGGACGGAGCGTATCCTGAGCGTAGGTCCTGTCGTCACGGCCATTGCGTTCTTTGAGAAAGCGAGCGGTGCGTTTTTTCTGAGCAAGAGTGGCTTCATCATCGATAAGGCGGATGGGACCTCTAACGCTCATTTGGTGAACATCGACACCGGGTCCTTTGAAGAAGTGCACGCAGTCGATCGTCTCCATGATGTTGGTACCGCGTTTCGCCATTTGATTGACGAAGGCCTTGACCTCGGGGGATTCGGGATCGAAGGAGGCGACATCGAGTCCGCCTCGTTCGCGGATCTTCTGAATCCGATTCCACCAGGACCAGCCTCGGTCGGAACGAACGTAGCCCGCCTTCATCCAAGCGGCGCCGAGTTCGGGGTCGTCGCGGAAGGCGTCCAAGAGCAGCTTGGCGATGTAGGCGTCATATTTAGCCCTTCCTTTGCCAGTCTCCACAAACTCCCGGTCGCCCGCCACGGGGCCATTTTCGTAGTGAATGACGACGGTTTGGCCGCGTTCGAGCGCGACGGAAGCGCGGAAGGTCTGCGGGGCGTCGCTATCGATTTCAAAGGTGGCCAGGTTTTTCAGTTCGTAGGTCCTTTGGAAGGCGCTAGCGGCAGTGTCACGCGCGAGTAGGTGAACAATGGGTACGTGACCTTGGGGCGCATTGAAGGCCGAGAGATCGATCTCCACTTCGTAGATGCCGCTGGCTTCGGCTTCGAAACGGTTGGGCCAGACGGAGCTACGAGCCAAAGGAGTTCTCGAATCGGTCATACGCAGGATGCCGTCGATCTCGTGTCCGGTGGTAAAGTTGAGAGTGAAGTCGCCCGGGCCGATGTCGTAGTTTTGAGCGGCCACTTCTATCGCCTTCTTCGCTGGGGGCAGGAGCAGGTCTGCTGCGGCGGTCGCCAGTTCGACGTATTGCTCCATCAACGGCGGGGAAAGGATGAGCCCTTCGCCAATGTTGTCGAAGCCGTGGAATTCGGTGTCGGGGGGAAAGGAGTTGGGTACGGAGAACGGAATGCCGAGCGCCTCGCTGACGGTGTTCTCGTATTCTTCGCGATTGAGGCGTCGAATGACCGTGCCTCCTGGCTTCACATTTCTCGTCAAGGTAGCGTCGAGCCACTCAAGCATGGCGGCCCGTTCCGCCTCGCTGGGCTGATCCTCGTCGGAAGGAGGCATTTCGCCCGCTTTCAAAGCGGCATGGACTTTGGTCCAGCGCTCCGCCGCATGCCAATCGTTCCAGTCGATGCTGTCGCCATCGATGACGATATCGCCCTTGGCGCTTTCATAGTCGTGACAGTCTATGCAGTAGTTGCCGACGAAATCGAAGGCGAGGTCTGGAATGGGCTCGGAGGCAAGCAGCGTCGAAGCGAGCGCTATGCTCGCGAGGCTAGAGAATCGTATCCGTTTCATGGAGGCGTATCCTCTTTAGAGCAGATAATCGTTCATGTTGCGATTCGCCTTGGCGAATGCGCCCTCCTCCACTCCCATGGACTCTAAGAGAGTGAGAAAGAGGTCGCCGAGCAAAGGAGTCGATTTCGAGGCATTGTCGCGATCGATCGCGTGGTGAGCGCCATGCTTAAAGGGTCCGCCTGCCAACACAACGGGGAGTCGACTATTGTTATGCGTATTCGCATCGCCCATACCACTCCCAAGGAGAACGGCAGTCGTATCGAGGAGCGGTTTACCTTCGATGTCCTTCTTCTCGTTCAATTGGCGAAGGAAGTTGCCGAAGCGGATCACGTGTTCCGTGCCGACACGGTTGAAGTCCGCGATTTTGGCTGGGTCGTTGCCATGATGGGAAAGGCCGTGGTACCCAGTGCCGAGTTTTTCGCCGTCGAGAGTGAAGACTTGGCCTTGTCCAGGCAGGAGGAAGGAGATGACGCGGGTCGAGTCCGTCTCTAGCGCGAGGGCTATGAGATCGTACATGATGCTTTCGCATTCGAGAGACAGGTCGGGGGCGATCGGGTCGAATTTCGGCAGATCGAAGTCTACCTTCGGCGTAGGGACCTCGAGCCAAGCGCGGCGCTTTTGAAGCTTTTGCTCCACCTCGCGTACGGAGGTGAAGTACTCGTCGAGTTTCTCAGCATCCCGGGAAGCGACGTTGCGTTGCAAAGCGTTGGCTTCCTCCAACGCCAGATCGAGCACGCTGCCTCCGCTCTCGAGCAAGTAGTCCATACGAGCCTTGTCGGCGCCGGAGCTAAAGAGTTTCTTGTAGAGCACGCTGGGACGTCCGATCGCTGGTAGCGGGATGCCCTCTTTCGTGAAGCTCATCAGACTATCGCCGAACGAGCCGCAGGTGACCTGCAGCGATTCGAATCTCGTTTGATCGCCGACTGCCTTCGCCGCGATTTGGTCGAAGGAAATGCTAGGCGTGCCTTTGCCGGTCAGGTAGTTTTTCCAATTCTTGTGGCCGTTGGGCGCACGGTGATCGAGGCCGGAGAAAATGCTGAAGTCCTTTCGCAAGTCCTCGAGTGGCTCGAGCACGGGCGACATCGCGTATTGGCGGCCCGTTTCGCTCGGGTTGAAGCTGGGGGTGTGGAAGCCGAGGTAACTGCCAATCGTGACCAATCGCTTGGTCGGCGCTTGAGCTGCGGTGGCGGCGAGAGCGCGCAAGGGCGCCAGCGACTCCAGCATCGGGAGGGCCAGAGATAAGCCTGCGGTTTTGAGGAAAGATCTACGTTGCATGGGGAATATTAGGGAAGCTTAGGGGATTGCCGCGGATCGCTGATTAAGGAGAAGCATACATCATCTACGAATTGTTGTGTATGCGGAATTTCAATCTGACCGCCGCTGCGATCTGCCTGGAAGAGTTTCAGCTCGATCACAAGGAAGTCGGCCTCGGGAGGAACAAGGAGTTTTCCTGAAGCCATCTGCCAAGTGGACACATTGTCGTCATCAAGCGCTTTGCTCACGCTGTGGGCGAGCTCTTGATCTTCGCGCTCAGCGAAGGGGCGCTCCAAGATGGAGAGTTCACCTGAATACGCTCTCACATCGACTCTAAAGGTAGTGTTGCGAGGATCGGCTTGGGGACCGCTGTTGAACTTGGCGGACCATTGGGCGAGCGCGTTACCGTCTTTCAGTTGATCTCGCCATTCGCGTAAGTCGACGATCTGAGCAACCTTCGCAGAAGAAGTGATGGCGCCCCAAGGCGCGCGCTTTGGTATGGAAGGGTGAAATTGCAACATTTGCGATCCATCAGCCGGACTTACTCCCGAGCGAGTTGAAACAATCTCGCCAGAACCATTCCAGACTCCAAAACGCTTTGCGGTTTCAGGGGACAATCGACTCATCGAAGTCTCTTCGAAGGTCGGATTGAACAAATGAAGTCCCAGTAAAACAGGCTTGGGGATTCCCAAGGCGAAGGCTACCGATGCGCTGAAAAGACCGACCACCAGCCCAGCGGCGGCGGCAGTGAGTGGGATCCAAGAGAACCAAGAACGCGTTCTTTGGCGGCTTGCGGTTTGAACGAGGGGCTTTTGTTCCGGCAAGGAGCACTCGATATCCGAGTAAAGGAACCAGAGTTGCCTGGCTTCGGCGTTGGATTTCAGCAACGAGGCGACTTGCCCTTTCTCAGCGTCGTCGAGTTGGTCGTTGAGCGCGGCATTGAAGAGCCGATGCCATTCACGGGAATCCTTTGCATTCATGAGCTTGCCTCCATCATTCGACGCTGCACGCACTCGGCGAGGGCGCGGCGGATGAAATTTAGTTTGTTGTAAATCGTTTTGGGAGCGCGGCCCTGATCGCGGGCGACTTCGACGGCTTGCTTGCCCTCTGAGTAGATGGCGTGAACGAGATTTCGGCTATCGGAATCCAGTTTTAGGATACATTGCTCCAAAGCGTCGGAACGTCGACTCCAGTGGCGGACATGCTCCACTCGTTCGGCGGCCAGGGTATTCATCAATTCGTCGTCGAATTCTAAGCGAGAGCGACCGGCGATGCGTTGAAAGTTGCGCGCTTCGTAAAAAGCGATAGTGGTGGCCCAGGCGGGAAAATCAGTACCGGCCTCGAAGGTGTCGAAACGACGCCACATCACCAGGCTGGCCCGTTGCAAGACATCCTCGGCATCATGACGATTCGCTACCAACGTCATCACGTATCGGAGAAGCAGTCCGTGAGCTCCGTTCAGCAGCCGCACGAACTCCTCTTGCCGCTCTGCAGAAAGCGGTATGGACGGGTCGGAAGGCGCGGAATCGTCAGACATCAATCAAGGTATGTACCGCAATCGCCAAAACTTCCCGACTTTTTTTGCAGATCCTTATACCATTTCCGGAAACGGTTTTACTCGCCGCTTTCCTCTTCCGGCCATCCATACCCCGAACCTTGCCGCATAGGTTAGATTTTTGAGACGATATCTGGGCTGTAAATTATACAGCCGCGTCTTTCGTCAGGCGAATCTGATTCGAGCATCGGCGATAGCTGAATCCATAAAATCTACAGAGAACCACCCCTACCCTTCCGTCAACCCAATGGTCTTAACCATTATGAAGCAGGAGCTCCTTTATTTCGGTGGGAGACGAAGTCTTACTGCCGCCTAGGTTCGCGCCAGTAATCCACCAATACATCATGCCAGCGTCGGAACAATCGAACTTGTTCGCTTGGAACGAAACAACTCCGTCTTGCTCTGCATAATTTAGGTTCTCCCATATCCAAGCGATTCCCGGTTCGGTGTGATTTCTAGCCCAGTCCCATTGAGTGACGCCGGTTTGCAGGCCCACGTTCTGATCGTCAATTTGATGCTCGGTAACGCCGAACGCAAGCACCTCGGCCCAGGTAAAGAAGTCGCCGCTATTGTCATTGGCGGGGTGGTGAGATACGACATGGACGAACTTACGCTTCAAGGCATCGGACGCCTGAAGAGCGTAACCAATGACATCGGGTTCACCCGCTTCGATAATCCAAAGTGGATCGGCCTTACTAGAGGCGTTGATCGCATCGCGTAGATCGTTGATAGCGCCCTCTTGATCGGTGCGGCAATTGAAATAGCGTGGTAGGTTTTTGAACGGACCAAAATGGGATATGCCTTCACCGGCGAGAGCGTGTAGCTTCTTTTGCCGGCGCAGTTCATTAGATGCATCTATTTTTTGAATACCCTTATTTCTAAAAGGATCCAAATCACACGAATGCGAAAGGTGAACCAAGCGGTCACTCAACCCTGCTTTATCCAGGATGCCCAACATGACGGCCGTCGCTCCGATATCGTCCGGGTCAGGCGAATTCCCATCCGCGACGTAGGCAAGACGACCCGCAGGCGGATTTAGCGGAATATCGCGTTTCGTCCCTTTGGAATTGGTTGGACCCCTCAGTTTAGCCCGGTTTAAATGAGAGATTCTCGACGGGTTTCTTGTTTTTGGGTTTGGGTTTAAGCTGCCTGAGGCGGAGATCGCC
>Ga0208127_1001972_pt1 | contig 10000 bp, 13 predicted proteins | sample ETNtaG_6_FD_185751 | JGI IMG/M metagenome (GOLD analysis project Ga0208127, IMG submission 185751) | Marine microbial and viral communities from oxygen minimum zone, Eastern Pacific Ocean - ETNP201306SV45 (SPAdes) (version 2) | ecosystem: Environmental > Aquatic > Marine > Oceanic ...
TTTTTCTTTCATCAAGCAAGCCCACTAAGTCTTCGAGCTTTGATGGATCGTCTATATTTTTAGATATCTCTAAAATTGTTTTATTTTTATCTTTGCTTTCTAAATACAGCCAAACAAAGACTCCAAGTGGAACTATAATTCCACACATTATTCCTAGTACCGGTATTATTACTTCTGGATTATTCATCTTTCTATCCTATTTTTTTTCAAAGCCTTCAACAGCCTTGTTAACGAGTTCAACTTCATTCAACTGCTTGTAACCAAAAAACATACAAACAAAACCCAATGCAATAACTGCTAATCCCATGCCTCTAAATAACAACCCCAGCGGATCATATAAAACAACACCAAACAAACTTATTCCTATACCTAAATATATTGTTAAATTTCTTCTTCCATTCATTATTTACTCCTATTTTTTTTCAAATTTTTCAACCGCTTTATCTATTTCTTCAGTGTTATTTGGATATATGTAACCAGCAACCAAAGAACCAAAACCAACACAGATGACTAAAAGACCAACCCCCTTTAATATTGAAATATTAATCAGGCCAAAGAGGTACAAACCAAAACCAACAAATATAGTAATCACACCAGTTCTTCTGTAGTCTATTGGCTTTTTATTTTCTTTAAAATTTTCTAATAAATCTTCAACATCAGAAGGATCATCTAGGTTTTTAGCAATTTCTACCATAGCCTCGTATTTTTTTATTTTTTCCCTTGTTGCGTAATAAAAAATTACCCATAGAATTAGAGCCGGCATCAAAATAGCCACCCACCCAGTTAATGAGGTAATCAAATGTACTAAACCATCAATCATGTAAACTCTCCAATTTAATGTAACGCAAACTTATCATCTTTGCTATGAGAAGTAAAGGTTACATTTAATTATTTTTCAAAATGTTGAATTGGGTTTAGAATTGAAGCATGAATAAATTAATAAGTTTTTTATCTTTAAGTCTATTATTTTCTTTTTCTTCTATTAATTCGGCCCATGATCTTACGGCTGCAATTCAAAGCGAAGACAGAAACCCCAAAAATGTTTTACGCGATAAATACAGAAATCCTGGGGAAACATTAACTTTCTTTCAAATTAAACCCAATATGAGAGTTGTTGAGCTATCACCAGGAGGTGGGTGGTATACAGAAATTTTAGCCAACTATTTGCATGATCCTGGTGTTCTTATAGCTGCCCATTTTGATAAAAACTCAGAAAGGGAATATTTTAAGAATAGCAGGGCCAGGTTTGAGAAAAAAATTGTAGAAAACCCAATGTACGATAATGTTTACATTGTTAATCTTAGCTCCAGCTTGGCTGAAGAAGAGAGTATTGACGCTGTTATTACATTTAGAAATTTGCATAATTGGTTGGGCCCACAAATGGATGCAATTTTTTCAAATAGCTTTAAAGCTTTAAAACCGGGAGGAATTTTTGGGGTTGTAGAACATAGAGCCGAGCCTGGAACCTCTATAGACGATATGAAAAAAAGCGGTTATGTAACAGAAGAATATGCAATCAAAGCTGCAGAAAAACATGGCTTTACGTTGGTAGCGAAATCAGAAATTAATGCAAATCCTAAAGATACTAAAGATCACCCAAGAGGAGTTTGGACCCTTCCGCCCAGCCTAAGGCTGAAAGACATTGACAGGGACAAATATATTGAGATTGGCGAAAGCGACCGCATGACATTGCTGTTTAAAAAACTTTAAGAGATAAAAATGCAATACAGAAAACTTGGAAACTCTGGTTTAAAAATTTCAGAGCTTTCTTTTGGTTCATGGGTTACTTTTAACAAACAAGTCGATTCAAAATTGGCTGAAAAAATGTTTGGTCTTTGTTTAGATTCCGGTGTTAATTTTTTTGATAACGCTGAAGGATATGAAAGGGGAATGTCAGAAATTGTTATGGGCGAAGCTCTCAAGTCACTTAACAGACCCAGAGATTCATATTGTGTTAGTTCTAAGGTTTTTTTTGGAGCACATGACAACCCCCTTCCAACTCAAATGGGTTTAAGTAGAAAGCATGTAACAGAGGCTTGTAATCAGGCGCTTAAAAGATTACAGGTTGAATATTTGGATTTATATTTTTGTCATAGAGCAGATCCTGATACACCCATAGGAGAAACTGTATGGGCTATGCATAATTTAATAACCCAAGGAAAGATTTTGTATTGGGGCACTTCAGAATGGGCTGCTCATGAAATCGAAGAGGCATATAAATTTGCCTTACAAAATAATTTAACTCCACCAACGATGGAGCAGCCACAATATAACTTATTAGACAGAGAGAGATTTGAAATTGAATATAAACCAATTTTTGATAAATATAATATTGGAACAACCATATGGTCGCCTCTTGCATCTGGTGCATTAACTGGAAAATATCTAGAAGGAGTACCCGAGGGTTCCAGGGCATCTCTTAAAGGTTATGAATGGTTAAGAAAACACATGATTGATTCTGATAGGGGTCAAGAAAGAATGAAGAAAGTTTCAGCATATATCGATATAGCCAGAGAGTATGCTCTAGACCCAATAAGGCTTGCTATAGCTTGGTGCCTGCTTAACAAAAATGTTTCCACAGTAATACTTGGAGCATCTAATGTTAATCAATTAGAAAATAATCTTAAGTCCTTGGATTATGTTGAAAATCTTAAAAATAAAGAGCTCATTAATAGTTTAAACAAACTTTGATTTGAAAACAGGCATTGCAAAGGTAATTCACTGGGTAGGTTTTATTATATTTTGCTTTATGCTATTTGCATCAGCGCTTGATGAAAGCAAAGATGAAATTTTTATACATCTTACAGCATCCAGCATACCTCTTGTTTTAGCAATTGTTGTTCGTTATATAATCACCAGAGAGTTTAAGGTAATGCCATTCGGTAAGCAGCAATCATGAACTTTAAGCATCTTTTGCTGTCAATGAGTTATAAGGGAGAGAAACATGAATGAAAAATATGTACAAGCAGCAATCCTAGGGTCTTTAATTGGAGGAGCAATTTTATTTGATGATTATGTGACCCCAGAAAAAGAAAAAACTATAAAAAAACATATGATCATTAAATCAGATATTCAAAGCAGTGATGTTACTGATTTAAAAGAAATTCAAGAGTTAGATTTGCTACAAAATATGGACGTTCTTGAGGGATTAGACCTTGAGAAATTAGAAGATCTGGATAATGTCGACGTTCAAATAAAAGTAATAAAACATAAAAGCAAAGAAGAAAATTAATATATAAAAAAATAGTTATATTTTTTATAAGTAATTTCTTTTCTAAAAACACAAATATATTTTTTCGCTCTATATAATCTAGTAAGCACATAAATTATTCTTGGGAGAGGAAAATGAAAAAATATATTCTTGCTTTAGTACTAGTTCTATCTGTTGGAGCTCATGCATTTGAGGTCAACGGCGATCATTTCATGGGTAAATTTAAAATTGACTCAATGACTGTTGGTGAAAATGAAGTAACAGTAAATGCATCAAGTGCAGCAGCAGATGTGGGGCAATATGGAAAAGTATACGTATCTTATACTTTTACTCAAAATCCATATATTCCCGGTTCTGGAACATGGAAGGGTCATGGTAGAGGCATGAGTCCAGATGGACAACTTCAAGCTGGTATCTTAATGGGCGTATGGAAAAGAGACGGAAGTGTTTTTCATATGAAATCTGTTGATAGCGTTACAGATGGTATTAATTATGTTCAGGGAACAATGGATGTTTTAACTGGAGATATAGATTTAAAAATATATCCTGTAAAGTAATAACCATTTTGTATTTATAAGCCACTTAGAGCAAGTGGCTTAAATAATACAAAATAAAGACCCTGCTATGAATAAAGACACGCTTAAATCGCTGGTACTGATAATTCTTTTGTCCTCTTGTGGAGGAGGTGGAGGCGGCAGCAGTGATATACCCCAGCTAGATGTTAATTATCCGCCAACAATTTCTGGAGAGATTTCAGACATCAGGGTAGGAGAAACCCTTTCTTTCACACCAACATCATTCGATAGTAATGGAGATAGTCTAACTTTTAGCATTTCAGAGAAACCAGAGTGGTTAACATTTAATACTGCAACAGGATCTCTTAATGGAGAGGCACCTGAAACAGCCTTAGGCGAAAATTATGCTTTTACTATTGTGGTTTCAGATGGCCAGAGCCAAGCAAGCCTAGGACCATTATCATTTTCTGTTACATCCCCTATATTTTTTATAAGCCTTGAACTAAATGATATGGATGAATATCGAGATATGGATTTCGAATTAAAAGGCTGTTTTGAAAACCAGGATACTAATGAATGCGCCGAATCAGAAGAGCTTATAACATTGAATGAAAATGGCGTTTATACATTTAGTAGCGGAATAAAAACAGGAAATTCGTTTGAAGTTAAGGTTGAAAGAGATCCGGCAAGGCAAGAGTGCTCACTTGAATTATCAGAAGGAGTTGTTGAAGCTCAGGATGTAACTATTAAAGCTGACTGTTTTCAAGATGAGTCAGCTGAGTTATTTTCACTTGATAAGATGCATAAAATTCGTCTGACAATGACTATTGATGAATGGCAAAGATTTGTATTGGATACAGAAAGAGCAAATTATACGACGGGTGATGCAAATGGAAATATAACTGAGTGGAATACTTGGACTCACAGTGAGGTATACAGACAGACAGATTTTGAATACTTAGATGATGCTGGAAACACATTGAGCACAGCTGAAAAGGTTGGCTTTAAGATGAAAGGAAATACTAGCAGGCAATGGCCAGAAGAATATAACGATGAGAGCGGTAACTGGGATCCAAGACCAAGAAGATTTAGTTTTTCAATAAAATTTGATGAAAAATTTGACGAAGATGAAGGAGTATATTCATGTATAGACAGCTCTGGAGTGCCTGCAGCTGTTGAAGGCCATCCTTGCTGGTCCAGAGTTGGAAAAGATTTAGATGAAGTTCCAGAAAATGATGACAGAGAATTTATGGGCCTTGAAAAAATATTTTTTAGGTATAACAGAGATGATCCATCATATCAAAGAGAGCTTCTGGCTCATGATATTTTAAATTCTCTTGGTATACCGCTTTCAAGAGTTGCCCATGCAAATGTTGAGTTGAAGATTGTAGGAGAAGGAGATTATTTTGGAAAACCCTTGCCAGTTACCTATAACATGGGAGTTTTCCAAATGGTTGAACAGGTCGATAAACCATTCTTGAAAAGGTTCTTTGGTAAAAACGGTTTTTTGTTCAAAATTGGTGGAGGTGACTTAGCCGGCTCAACTGAAATTGATCCTCTTTGTGTATTTTATGAAGAGTCTGATAAATATGTAGACGCAAATTTTTGTCAAATTGGCGTTGAAAAATCTGATCCTGAATCCAGAGAAGAGTGGCTTGGAACAGAAAACTATTTGAACCCATCTTTTGTGAATTCTGATATCAATGATGGGGGAGAGGAATCACAATTTAGACCCTACAAACCAAATTATGATTTAAAGTCGAAAAAAAAGAGCATCGATGAAGGAAGAATCATGTTGCAAGATTTTATTCGATTTGTACAAACTAATCCGAGCGCCTCAATATTAGCAGAACAGTTCGATGTAAGCGGGTTTATTAAAGCTCAAGCTGCAGAAATAGTCATTGGAGCTGTAGACCATTATGTAAGAGTTGCTAATAATTATTATCTTTATTTTAATCCCCTTACTGAAAAGTGGGTTTATATGCCAAATGATTTTGATTTCACTTTCAGGGATCATCATCCGTTGGCATGGGGAACCCCGGATTGGGCAGCTGCTTTTAGAGATATCACCGGTACTTATGCTTTTCCTGAAAGCAATAAAGTGCATTGGGCTGGCAGAGAGCTTGGAAATGTAAATCCAATACTGTGGGATATAGTTTTTTCTGAACAAACCAACAAAGATCTTTTATATGAAAATATAAGATTTATTATTGATAATTTTATGCAATGGAATGATGTTTCAGAAAAATTATATTCTCGAAATAATTTAGTAAGGGACGCCATAATCAACACCGATGCAGCGCCACCAGGTGGCTGCGAGGTTACTTATAACCCCCAAGCAATAGATGCAGCAGACACAAGTCAAATGTGTGATTCAAAAGATATTTCAATTAGTAAATTTATTGAGCTGAGAATTAACGCCTTAGAAGAAGAGCTTTTGAATAGTGGTTTTTAAGCTAGCATGATTTAATAAGATTATGATTAAGGCTTTAGATCATTTAATTATTGCTGTATCAGATTTAGATTCAGCTGAAGAAAACTATACCAAAGTCTTTGGAGTTAATCCTGTATGGAGAGGTGAGCATAAGGAATTAGGCACTGAAAATTCTTTATTTAATTTTCAAAATACTTACTTTGAATTATTAGCAGCTAAAGGAGATGGTCTGGGGGCGGCCTTGGTAAATTATTATCTTCAAAAAAGTGGTGATGGGTTGATTGGAATTGTCCTCGCAACAGAAGATATAAACGAGTGTTATAAGGTCTTGCAAAGCAAGGGATATGCGCTTGGTGAAATTTCTGAGGGCGAAGGAGTAAATACTAAAGATGGCGAAATTAGAAAATGGAAAAATCTTTTTTTACCAGCCGAATTAACAAGAGGCATTTTTGCATTCATTATTCAACATACCAAAGGAAAGCTTGAAAATTATAAGAGTGATGATAAGTCTGCAGTAAGTAAATTAGATCATGTGGTAATTCAAACAAATGATCCTGATGGTTTTATTGATATTTATAAAGACATATACGGCATTAGGCTCGCACTCGACAAGCATGTTGAGTCATGGAATAGCAGAATGCTATTTTTTAGATGTAATAAGACAACAATAGAAGTCATTGAAAAAAAAGAAGAAGCAGAAGTAATCGATAAGCTTTGGGGCTTGTCATGGGAAGTTGATTCAATTAAAGACGCTCATAAAAGGCTTTTAAAGCATGGTGTTGAGGTAACCCCAATAAAAAAAGGCATTAAAGAAAACACATTGGTTGCAACCATAAAATCTCATACAAATAATGTACCAACATTATTGATAGAGCATTTATGAGGCTATTTCTTAAGAATTGCTACTCAATTTATTTCACTCTATATTTATTATGGGTTCTATCAGCAGCGATTATAATTTCAGATGAAGGGTTTAATTTTGCTAAAGACATACCCTGGTTTTTATTGTTTACCTTTTTATTGATAATCTTTTGGGTTATGAAATATTTTTTTGCGAATGATTCAAGAATTATTTTTCATCAAAATATTGCTACTCTAAATGTTGTCTCTCATCTATTATTTATTGTAATTATGAGCATCACCATGGTTTGTTTTAGATGAAACTAGCTATTTCTAATTCGATTAATTTTTTTCTAAATAAAATTATTAAGTGGCCCTTAGCATTTTTGTTAATTTTTTATATCAAAGAAATTTTTTTCTTTTTTATGCTTAGCTTTGAATTATTTATTTCTTCATCAAGCATGCTATATATTCTTGGAGCAATTATATTCTTTGCTACCAATTTTTCCTATTCAAATAGATTTCTAACATTTGAACATGAACTTACTCATGCAATTTTTTGTTTTTTAACATTTAAAAGCAACATCAGGATAGACATGAATCCTCCAGAGGTTTGGGCAATGGGGATGTGTCGCTATACAGGTGGAACAAACTGGTTGATACAAATTTCACCATATTTTTTTCCAACATTAACAATATTTATATCTTTGCTATACCTTCTTCCAATAAGTGATTTCTATCCATTCTTGGATATTTGCATAGGGTTTTCTTTGGCATATCATCTAAAATCTAACTACATGGAATTTATTGCTAGCATGAGGGGAACCCCGCATGCTGATACACAAAAAGCAGGCCGGGTATTTTCTTTGGCTGTTATTCCTATACTAAATTTAATAGTTTTTTCTATTATTTTTAGATTAATTACATAGTTTATTTGATATGAGATTTGAAAAAATGAAAGCTACAAATTTTTTTCTACTCTGGGTGTTTGGTTTCTTTGTGTTGCTTTCATTTGATTTATTTATGGAGGGTATTGTATTCGAGTATCTTGCATGGAATGGCACAACAAAAAATGATTGGTTCTTTGCACTATGGTGGGGGCTAGTTGTTACGTGGTTTTTATACGGCCTTATTAATTTTTATAATAGGAAAAATCTTAAGTGACAGATATAACTTATAACCAAATCTATGCGATTGGACTTCCTATAGTTCTGTTTATGATATTTATAGAGGCTTTTGTTTCAGGCTCGAATAAAAAATCTTATTACAACAAAGGAGATACTTTATGCACAATCGGCCTATTGATAGGCAATATTATTATGGTTTATGGACTTAAGGGTCTAACGCTTGCCCTTCATTTTTATGTTTACCAATTTAGAATTTTTGATATTTCACAAAGTATACCTTTGTGGGCCAATTGGGTTCTGACGTTTATTTTAATAGATTTTGTTTTTTATATTTATCATCGAATGTCGCATAGAGTTAGATTTCTTTGGGCAATTCATATGAGCCATCACTCAAGCGAAGAAATGAATTTTGCAGTTTCTTTTAGACAAGCGTGGTTTGGACCAATTTCAAAGATACCTTTTTTTATTCTGCTTCCTTTAATTGGCCTAGACCCAACAATTATTGCAGTTGCAGGAGTAATAAGCACTCTTTGGGGCATCGTTGGACATACACAAATTATTAATAAGCTTGGACCCTTGGAGTGGGTTTTCAATACTCCCTCCCACCATAGAGTTCATCATGGATCTAATGAGCAATATATTGATAAAAACTATGGAAATCTTTTAATAATTTGGGACAGAATGTTTGGAACTTTTGAACCTGAAAAAGAATCAGTAAGATATGGGCTAGTAAAGAATGTAAACACATTTAATCCTGTAACAATAACTTTCATGGGCTGGAAAGCAATTTTGGAGGATATCAAACAATCAAAAAGCTTTTCACAGGCATTGAATTTATTTTTTGGTCCTCCCAATACTAGAAGCAAGGAGATGTTTTGAAGATTTTAAAAGAAGAGGCGGTATTTAATTGGGCAGCTATTAAATTATGGAAAATATTATCTGATGTAACACGCTGTGACTGGATAGATACTGTTGATAATATTGAGATGGAAGGTGACTGCAGAGTTTTTGAGATGGCTGGTATGGGAAAAATTAAAGAGCGCATTATTAAGTTAGACAATGCATCTATGGAGCTGCAATATTCGGCAGTAGAGACGCCGGCACCAATAAACCATCATCTAGCAACTATTAAAATTTCTGAATCAGGCGATAATGAATCTCTATTATGTTGGACAACCGAAATCGATCCAGAAATATTTGCAGACGCTATCCGCCAAGGAATGTTAATTTCAATAAAAGGGCTTAGAAAAGTTTTAGAAGAATCTTAATTATCCTCAAAACCAATATATTTTACAAAATCACTATTATCAGCTCTTACTGAGCGTACATGGTTGGCTGGAAAGTCCTCATCAGGATAGCCCATGGCTATACATATCATTATATTTTGATCATCGGGTATTTGTGCATGTTCTCGAACAACATGAGATTGCATAATTCCTTGACCATTAATAACACAACCTATTCCTCTCTCCCATGCAGCTAATACAATTCCATAAGCTAAAGATCCCAGACCAAACTGACTGATTGCTGCTGGTTCTAAATATTTATCATAAGTAAGAACCAGAGAGACAGGAGCATCAAATTGTCTAAAGCCTCTCAACATCCAATCCATACGTTTTTCTTTATCATCTCTTTCAATTCCCATAGCCTCGAAAAGCTGTATAGCAACATCGATTTGATTTTGTCTATGGACACCTTCGTATTCTTCTTTATAAGGAAAGTCTCTAACATGGGGTTTGCCAGCCATTGTTTCTTCAATGTTACCCTCCCTTATTTTATTCAACACATCACCAGCAACTGCATGAATATGCCATGTTTGAGTGTTATATGAAGTTGGAGCCCACTTGGCAGCATCAATAATTTCATCGACTAA
>Ga0208127_1001973_pt1 | contig 9995 bp, 7 predicted proteins | sample ETNtaG_6_FD_185751 | JGI IMG/M metagenome (GOLD analysis project Ga0208127, IMG submission 185751) | Marine microbial and viral communities from oxygen minimum zone, Eastern Pacific Ocean - ETNP201306SV45 (SPAdes) (version 2) | ecosystem: Environmental > Aquatic > Marine > Oceanic ...
GTGGAGGCAATTATAAATGGAATGACCCTGATATCTGGAAGTGGCAAAAAAGCGGCACCAATTAAACCCAAGACCATATGGCCCAAAGCAACCAAACCAATAGCTATTGTTTTATCACCAGTACCCTTAATTACTGCATTCCAAATGGCATGCAGAGCAGCCGCCAATAAAACCAGACTAAAGACCAAAATGGTCATATTTTTTTCTCAAACAAAAATTGTAGAATACTAGCTCGGCCAGGGCAGCGAATAAGTCTTTACATTTGTAAAGAACTTCATAGCTTCAAGAACCCCTTCCTTCACACCATTACCAGAATCTTTTATGCCACCAAAAGGAGACATTTCTATTCGATATCCCGGTTGTTCCCAAATATTGACCGTTCCAACATCTAGTCCTTCAATATAGTTAGTAGCCCGAATTAAATCATTTGTGCAGACGCCTGATGACAATCCAAACTCAGTACTGTTTGAAATATTCATCACTAATTGATCATCATCAGGGACTCGAACTATTGGCACAATAGGACCAAATGTTTCTTCCATGACCAAGTCACACTCATGCGGCACATGATCTATTACTATTGGTGGTAGGAGGGCACCATCACGACCAGGGTGATATAAAATTTTAGCGCCTTTGGCTTCAGCCTCAAAAACTCGCTTCTCAAAGAGTTCGGCGGCTTGAGCATTAATAACACAACCAAGTTGAGTATCTGGATCCATTGGATCTCCAAATTTAATAGCCTGGGCTTTTTCAAGTATCAGCGGAACTACTTCATCCGCTATACTTTCTTGAATTAATATCCGCTTAACCGCAGTGCAACGCTGGCCCGAGTTGCCTGTTGCACCCGCTACTGCAATAGTAGCCGCTTTATCAAAATCACTTCCCTGAAGGTCATTCAATATAATCAGAGGATCATTACCCCCTAACTCTAATGCAGTTCTTTTGTAGCCTGCTTTTTCAGCAATCATTTTTCCCACTGGGACACCACCCGTAAAGGTAATGATATCAATATTCTCGTTTGTTATCATTTCGTCGCCAATATCTTGGGGCAGACCCGTTACGATTTGAAACATTTCTGGTGGCAAACCAGCCTCATATAATATGTCAGCCAAGGTTATAGCCGTTAGTGGTGTCTGCTCTGTAGGCTTACAAACAACACAATTGTTTGTTGCAATAGCGGGAGCTATTTTATGAGCGACCATATTTAAGGGGTGATTGAAAGGAGTAATTGCCGAAATACTACGAACAGGTTCTCTTTTCGTAAAAATTTTCCGGCTTTTTCCGTGAGGTGTTAAATCACATGAAAAAATTTCCCCGTCATCTTGGATAGCGAGTTGTCCTGCTAAAGTAAAAACATCATATGAACGCCCAGTTTCATATAGAGCATGTTGTTTGCATATTCCCAGCTCAAGAGTTAGCCAATGGGCGATATCTTCACGTCTTTCTCTGATAATTTCCGCAGCTCGAAATAGTATTTGTTGCCTTTCATACCGGGTTAGAGAAGGTTTATAATTTGCAGCAATTTCAAATGCCTGCTTTGCGTGTTTTGCTGTACCAGCAGGCACCGTTGCTATCACTTCTTCAGTGTAAGGATAAGTCACATCGACCGTTGTATCAGTAAAGATTTTTTCTCCGCCAATGCGCATCGCTTCCTTACGAATGGTTTGTTTTGACATAATGAGTGGTCTCCTTAATTTGGGACTATATTTTTTTTAAGGCAGTTAGTGCATCAGCTGTTTGCCGCAATACTTGCATAGAAAAAGGCATCGAAATTTCTTAAATCTGGCACCTTGGGTAAATCAATTTTACGGTTCACTATAAAAGGAACTTCTTGTTCAGTTAAGCCACCATGACTTCTTAGAGGCTCTTTCAAAGCAGCAAGATCGTGGCGATCAATGGAAGTGCCCAATGTCATATTCTCCGTAGAAATAATAACAATGTCTCCTATTCTATCTGGGGGAAGATCAAATCTTTTTACCGCTTCTGATTTATTAACTACCAATAGAATTCCATCAATATTAGATAGCTTCGAAGTAATTTCGTTAGCGTCTACTTCAGATGGCAAATATGCGGTTGCAAAAGACCCAAGTGCACCATGATGAACGACATATGGATCAGTTATTGGCAAAATTACTCGCGCCTTCTTTATACCCAACCAGTCATCCAAAAGATCTTGTACGTATATAACTGAAGGCTCCCCATTAACGTCGTGTTTTGGCTTCATCCCATGATCAGCTGTTACAACCAACGCAGCACCTAGAGCATCAAGTTCCCCAATATATGCGTCCGCCATGGCATAAAAATCTTTGGCTCCCTGTTGATTAGGCGCAAATTTGTGTTGGATATAATCCGTGGTTGAGAGATACATAACATTTGGCGACCATTCTTTTAAAATTTTGACACCTGCGGCCAACACAAATTCTGAAAGATCCGCTGAATAAACTTCAGGAACTGGACGACCGAGCCACTCGCTCGCATTTTGTATGCCATTGTTACCTTTTGTCGCCTGGTCAGCTTTCTCAGATGAGAAACAAATAGCTCGATCTTCATCAAATTTCAGACCATCACCGAGTAAAGCCCTGAGTTTGTCTTTTGCGGTCACTACAGCAACTCTAGATCCACCTTCATAGTACTTCGAGAATAAAGTGGGCGCGCGCAAGAAACGCACGTCATTCATCATAACTTCTTCACCAGTCTCAGGATCAAATAAAAAGTTTCCACAAATTCCGTGAACCGCCGGAGGGCGTCCTGTAGCAATAGACATATTGTTAGGATTTGTGAAAGAAGGAATAACAGAATGCGCAAGCGCATCTGTGCCCTCAGATCGGATACGTTTCAAGTTGGGCATTAAACCTTCGGATATTGCTACATCAAGATACTCTGGTTCACATCCATCCAAGCAAATTACTACCGCACAATTTGAAGCCGGATTATATTTTCGCCCATTTGCTTCAACCTCAATTTCAATTCCCATTAAGAATTCCCCTTATTCTTGTAATTCTGATAAACGTTGTCTTTCTAAAAGTGCAGCCTTAGGTGGTGCTGCACTTTTTACACCCATAGTTTCAAGAGCATTTCGAGCAGCAGATACAACACCCTGCATAACATGGGAGTCCATTCTTCCTATGCAGCCAACTCTAAAACTGTCCACTATTGTTAACTTCCCAGGATAAATAATGTAGCCTTCATTTTTCATAAGGTCATAAAATTTTGAAAATTGAAATGCAGGGTCTTCTGGACAAAAGAAAGTCACGATGATCGGCGAAAGCCACCTTTCGTCAAGTAAAGTTTCAAAGCCTAAATCGCGCATCCCTTTTACCATGACATCCCGATTATTTGTGTATCGAGCGCCACGACCAGAAACTCCACCTTCGGCTTCATGTATTTCTAAAGCTTTCAAAAACGCTGCTACAACGTGAGTTGGTGGCGTAAATCTCCACTGGCCGGATTTCTCCATTGCAGACCATTGTGCTTCAACATCAAGGCTAAGAGAATGGCAATTACCCTTTGCAGCCTGAAGCGCCGAAAGCTTCGCAAAAACAAACCCAAACCCAGGAACTCCTTCAATGCATTTATTTGCAGAAGAAACCATGGCTTCGAAATCAACCTTTTCTGGATCTACTGGTACCGCCCCAAAAGCAGACATACTGTCAATCAAAAGTTTACGGTCTGCGGTTTTAACCACTGCGCCTATTTCTTCTAGCGGATTTAAAATCCCAGAGCTTGTTTCACAATGAATAACCAAAACATGAGTTATTGCCTTATCTTTTTTCAAAATATCGGCCACTTCACTACCTCTAGGAGGCAAATAGTCTCCCTTATCAAGCAAATGATAGTCACGATTTAAATAATCCATTGTTTGAGCAGCCCGAAGACCATAGGCACCATTTGCCAAAACCAGAAGCTTCCCATTTTTAGGAATGAAAGTACCCAACATCGACTCAACTGCAAAAGTTCCAGAACCTTGAATTGGAACACAATCATAAAAACTTTTGCTTTTCCCAAGTAGAGAAAGAAGACTTTCCCGAAGTTTTTTCGTCAAATTTCGAAAGTCCTCGTCCCAGCTTCCCCAATCTTTCAACATCGCCTCTTTAACTTCGTAAGCAGTAGTCAATGGACCCGGCGTTAAAAGATAAGGCTCGCCAAATTTTGGCGGAGGAAATATTTTATCAGACGAAGACATTTCAATCACCTAAAACGATTTTTTCTTTATATAAAAATAAAAATCACCCATAAGTAAAATCGTTAGTTCTTATATCTTTAATCATTTTTTTTATAGGTTGAAAATGACATATTCACAACTCAGAGCGTTTCATTGCGTAGCCACTTATGGCGGCTTTTCCAAAGCAGCTGAAAAAACACAGCATTCTCAACCAGTTCTAAGTGGCCATGTCAAACAACTAGAAGAATTTCACGATAATTTGCTTTTCAAAAGAGAGAAAAAAAGGATTTCTCTCACCACAGCCGGTAAGGAATTGTTTATCCTTACCAAGCAATTTTTTGAAGTAGAGGACCAAATAAATAGCCACCTGAACAAATCAAGCGCGTCTGTATCTGGCAAAATAAGAATCGTCGCCGACTCAGCAATCCACATCATAAAAATACTAAAAAGCTTTCGAAAAATTCACCCAGATGTAATGGTTGATCTTACCATAGGAAATTCCAGGGACGTTATTAACGCAATAAGAAATTATGATGCTGAAATTGGTGTTATTGGAAGTCCAGTTGAGGGCACAGATTTGCAAACCGTTACTTTGGGAACATCAAAAATAAAGGCAATTGCTTCAAAAAAGTTTTTTAATCCAATTCCCGAAACTCTATCATTTAAGGATTTGGAAAACCTTCCCTTAATTTTTCGAGAAAACGGCTCACACACGCGAGAAACTTTAATTTCTGAAGCTTTGAGACAAAAAAAAGAATTATCACCAGTTATTGAAGTCACCGGTCGAGAAGCACTTCACGAGTTGGTCGCAAATGGTTTGGGAATAGGCTTTGTATCACATGCGGAAATCGGGCAAGACCCGCGTTTGATTAATCTTGATATTGATACTGGCAAGGCAGAGATGACGGAAACACTCATGTATCTTACAGCGCGAAAAGAGGTTCCTGTAATAAGAGCATTTTTAAAAGCTGCAGAAAAACCTTAATTGCATCCAAAATTTCATGCTAGCGAGCGGACTAGCTCACTTTGCCACCACTTAAAACTATCCTTTTTTGTTCGCTGTTGTGTCTCATAATCAACATAAACCAGACCAAAACGCTTTTTATAACCAAAAGCCCATTCAAAATTGTCTAAAAGTGACCAAGCAAAATAACCCTTTATCGGTAATGTTTGAGCAGCCTTTGCAACTACATCCAGATGATCTTGATAATATTTAATACGATCAGGATCAGAGATAGATTTTTCAGAAGCCATTCCATTTTCGGTAATATAAAGCGGCATATCAGGTGCATATTGGGATACCAAGTTTATAGCGTCTGCCAGCCCTTTGGGTTCTATTTCCCAGCCCATGTCAGTTTTAGGCAAATTTCGATCAACAATTTCAACATAAGGAAAATCTTGACCGCCAGCCTTTAACATTTGGGTCGTGTAGTAATTGATACCTATAAAATCTATTGGAGCTCTTATTATATCCATATCTCTTTGCCAATTTCTTGGAAGGAGCGGCTCAAGTTCACTGAGTGCGGCATGCGGATATTTGCCCTTCGTTACGGCAGACAAATACCAAGTATTTGTTACTGCTTCATACCGCTCTAAAGCAGAAATATTGCTGTCACTTCTATTTTCCACGCGACCAGGTGTGAAATTTAGAACAATCCCAATAGGCTTGGCTGTTTCTGCACGCGCCGCCTGAACGCCCAGCCCATGTCCCAAGCAAACAAAGTGATTAGCGCTTGCTGCACTATTTAAATCTTTTAGACCCGGCGCATGTTCTCCCAAGTAATGCGATAACCACGCAACACACCACGGTTCATTTATGGAAACAAGATTTTCTAACCCATCACCAAAAGTTCTAGCTATGAACCCCATGTAGTCACCAAAACGCTCGGCATTTTCACGAACAGTCCATCCTCCCAATTGACCAAGAGCTTGCGGCATATCCCAATGATAGGCAGTTCCAAATGGGCGTAGCCCTCGAGAGTTAATGGCATCTAGAAGTTGTTTATAAAAATCGAGCCCTTCAATATTCAGATTTTTTCCATCTGGAAAAAGACGTGACCAAGAAAATGAAAAACGGTAAGCGTCAAAACCTGCATCAACTAAAAGATCAAGATCCTCTTCAAAACGATGGAAATGGTCACAAGCTAAAGATCCATCATCTCCGTTTTCTGTACCACCATTTTTTGCAAAATGATCCCAAATACTTTCTCCACACCCGCCAAATTTACTACCTTCTATTTGGTAGGCAGCAGTAGCTGCACCAAAAATAAAATCTTTACTAAATTGAGAGCGAATACCCGGCATAAATATTTCTGTTTCACTAAAATGGACAAAAATAAAGTAAAATCAGTTTACTTTTAGGTTTTAATTAAAAGAACAACTTTTGGTTTTTCTTTAATCTAGAAAAATTACTTGCCCCTCTGCTGGGCATACCATGATATGGTCTCCTGATTTTATTAATTTTGTCACGTCACCGTCTTCAAACCGATCAACCATTGCCATTTCAGCGAGAGCAGCTCCTTGAGCCAATATTGTATTCGCTGTGTTAAATAAAATAGCCTTTGGTGCTATTTTCCTGGAAGCCATTTCATAAAGCATCCAGGCCGTTGCAACACCTCCTTTAGCCGTATTTAAAACTAGAATGACATCTTTGTAACTTTTACCAAACAATTGATGTTGGGGCCTACTGAATACTCCCTTTATGCGATCCAGATCATATCGAGCTGAAAAATTATCATGAGCCACTAGCGCGACACCTTCAACTTTTGGTCCTATTCCAATATGACACTTCAATTCCTTTTTCATGAAACAATTCTACCTTTTTCTGCAGACTCAATGCAGGCTTCCATACTCGCTAAAGATGGTTGATAACCATATCCACCTAGAATGTTTACAATCTTTGCTGAGTTGCTCAAAAGGCGTTTCCAACCATTTGCTTCACCAATCTCACGCGCATATTGCTGGTAAAAACACGTGCCTACCAAAACCCGACCACCAAAAGCCTCGATTTTATCGACGTAGCCCATTGAAACTGCGTCACCATAGACCTGCGCTGAAGTACAAACAATAACATCTGTTGTATCAGAGCGATGTCTTCCATTGCAGATATCAGCAAGCTCTGCCATCTCAATAATGCTAAGCTGAGGAGCCGCGAAAACCACTACATCAACATGCTCACCTACTGCGGTGAAAGGCTTTTTCAAATCAGATATGGCATCCATATCAACATTAATAATTTCAAGATCTGTACTGTATGCATCTACTAAATTTTGACTTTCGGGGGTTACACCGACAAGATGAAACAGAGGAACCGACCCATAGCTAGCCATTGCGGCACCAAAATGCTTCAGCTGATCTGAAGTGGGCGTTTTTTCTACTTCTTCTATGATTGGGACTTCCCAGTAGCTCCCGGCCATTCGTCCAATAGCGGCGCCCAGAACACCCCAATCCATAAGATCTTGAGGCTGGTCCATAATCCGAAATCTTTTTGTGGGTATCCGCTTATTGTCTAAATGTAATCCGTATCTTGGCGTTCTACCTGTCAACCCAGCTGCCAAAGCAGAAGGCCCACCCTCAAAATTGGATCTCGCTCCACAAACAGAATTTGAGTAAATTACCACTCCAGTATCACCAAAAGCAACGTGCTCCCCAAAGACTGGAGGCATAATGGTTTGATAATTTATGCAGGTATTGGTCATGGTAATACCCATATTTTTACAGGCAGCTATGAACCGACGCTCCAAATTAGCCATATTTTCAGTTTGACCGAGAGGTTCATAATAATTCAAATCGATACCGCGTGGATCAGTAATCATAGGTATGCGGACCTTGATATCAGTTTCAGCTAATTTTTCAGTAAAAGCGACGCCGGCCTCCCCTAATGACTCGGGGTCTGCCATCATATGTGCTTGGCTTACAGGAACCATATCTTCAGCATCAAACATACGACCAACTTGGAGTTGGTGCTCTATAGCCCATTTAATTGCTGGTCCAAACTCACCAGACAGCATGGCCTGTTCTTCTTTATTCAATCGCATCGATAGAGACTTTTAAATTTGGCTTAGTTTCGTTTAAACTTAACTAGCAATAAACAGCTGTCAATCGGCATTGAAAAGTAACCTCAAAATGGCCTCCAAACTGCTCTACACAGCCCATTCTCCTGCTCGAAAGACTGGTATAGCCGTGCCATCAAAATCAATTCCGTCAATATTTATGGTTTCAGAGCCAATCATCCAATCTACATGGATCATACTACTATTTCCACCATTCTTGATTATTTGATCTTTCGAAAGAGTATCACCATTTTTAAAACATTTTGAGTAGCATTGCCCTAAAGCAATATGACAAGCGGCGTTTTCATCGAACAGCGTATTATAAAACAAAAGATTACTTTGAGATATTGGGGAGCTATGCGGAACAAGTGCGACCTCTCCTAATCTGCGAGCTCCTTCATCCGTATCAATTAACTTTAAAAATACCTCTTCCCCTTTAGATGCTTTTGCTTCTGTAATTTTTCCATTTTCAAAAACTACTGCAATATCCTCGATTAAGGTCCCTTGGTGTGAAAGTGGCTTTGTAGATCTAACATGCCCATTAACTTTTAAAGCGTGAGGTGTCGTAAAAACCTCCTCAGAAGGTATATTTGGATTGCACGTAACTCCATTTCTAGATTTTGAAGCTCCCCCCATCCATTCATGTCCTTCTGCGAGGCCAACGTAAAGATCAGTACCTTCCCCATAAAAATGCAACGCGGAGAAATTTTTACCATTCAACCAATCAGTCCGAGTCCTAAGATTTGCATTATGCCTTTCCCAGTTTTCTAACGGATCGTCACCATCTAACCTCGATGCTTTGAAGATTGCCTCTGCAAGCTGTTTTTGGGCGTCATCATCCTCTAAATTTGGAAATACCCGTTTGGCCCATTGCTTTCCAGGCCAAGCAATTATGTTCCAGTTGACATCAAAGCGTGTAATTCTCTCACGCACCGGGGAAGAAGCCTTGGACACGGCTTGATTAGCCCGGCTGACATCATCAGCATTTTGTTCTGATAGAAGCATTGGATCTTCTCCGACTATTGCCAGGCGTGCCGTATTTTTATCAAATGCCGACCCCATGGCCTCAAACAACCAATCCGTAGCTTTATCAAAAGAGTCTTTATGAGCGTTTTGATAACGTAGAAGTGTCACCTCTGGGTCTGTGTATAAAGGTGTCACTATTCCGCAACCTTGTTTGTAAGCATGAAATGCCAGGCGCCGAACCAAGGGAGCAGCTTCTAAGGGAGCCGTAATTAACAGATCTTGGCCTGATTGAAGCGCTACTCCTGTTTTAATTGACAGTTCCGCTAACTTATCCAGTTCAGCTGATTCATCCCAGTATTTACTCACCATATCCTATGCCTTTTTATTTTCTGAGATCCCAATGTGCCGGTTTTATTATTAAATATCAACCAACTATATTCTTTTCTAACTATATTCTTTTCTAACTATTTGGGTCAAAAATTGACCAGAGCAATTAGAAATGAACTGATGTACTTAATTGATTCTTTAAACGCTTAATTTTAAACCAAAAAATAATAAAAAATAAGCAAAATCAGATGCTTAATATTTTAATGTCAATTTTAATTGACTCAGAGGATCAAATGAGTCTGACTAAAATTTATGCAAACTCTGATGAAAGGAGCGTATTCATGACGCTAAATAACTTTATAAAGGGTGCCTTATCTGCTGCTGCGATTACAATGGCTGGAAGCTTTGCTTATGCCCAGCAAGCTGGTGGATCACTGGTATTCTTAGTTCAACCCGAACCTCCGACAATGGCAGGATATGTTTCGACT
>Ga0208127_1001974_pt1 | contig 9995 bp, 9 predicted proteins | sample ETNtaG_6_FD_185751 | JGI IMG/M metagenome (GOLD analysis project Ga0208127, IMG submission 185751) | Marine microbial and viral communities from oxygen minimum zone, Eastern Pacific Ocean - ETNP201306SV45 (SPAdes) (version 2) | ecosystem: Environmental > Aquatic > Marine > Oceanic ...
ATTGTCTGGAGGACAAAAACAAAGAGTTGCTATAGCTAGAGCTATGGCTTCAAAGCCAAAAGTTCTACTAGCTGATGAACCAACAGGAGCTTTAGATTCTAAAACATCTAAAGAGGTTATGGCTTTGATTCAGCAAATCAATAAATCTGGAAAAACTATTTTGATTGTCACCCATGAAGAAGACATTGCAAAAATGTGTTCTAGAATAGTTAGGTTAAAAGATGGAGTGATCATGGAGGACAAAAAAAATAAAATGAAAAGTGCAATATAATGTTTAGTAGAGACCGCTGGTTAGAAATATTTGAAACAATAAATAAGAATAAGCTTAGAACTTTTCTTTCAGGTTTTACTGTGGCTTTAGGTATTCTAATCTTTGTGGTTCTTTTTGGTTTCGGAAACGGACTTAGAAATACTTTTGAAAAATTCTTTAAGGATGATGCATTAAACACAATATGGTTAAGTCCATCAAGAACTTCTAAACCTTACATGGGCTATGAAGCCAACCGAAGAATTGAGTTTGATAATGACGATATGGAGGATATTCAAAAAAGATTTGATTTTTATATTGAAGGAATGACCCCAAGAATTACTTTTAGCGGCAACGTAGGCTATAAACTAGAATCAAATAATTATACTGTAAGGGGAGTAGGTCCTTCTCATCAAAAAAATGAGATGACTATCATGATGAAAGGTAGATTTTTAAACGGATTGGATATTGAAAATAAGGAAAGAAATGTGGTAATTGGTAGACTTGTTGAGCAAGATCTTTTTAAAGGAGAGGACGGCATCGGGAAATTTATCAGTGGCGGCGGAAGGTCCTGGAAAGTTGTGGGAGTCTTTCAAGATGATGGAGGTGATAATGAAGAAAGGATCATATACGCGCCTTACACAACTGTTCAATTAATTAGAAAAAACACTGATAAAGTGGATCAAATAGTTATCTCATATAAACCTGAAATTGGCTATGCAGGAGCAGTGGCTTTTGAAAATCAATTAAAAAAATATATGAAACAAAAGAAATTCATTGATCCTACAGATGGCAGAGGAATTCGCGTTAGAAGTGCTTCAAGTGATTTAAAAGAGAACGATCAATTTGCATCAGTTCTTCAATATATTATTTCGTTTGTTGGTATTGGGACTCTTCTTGCAGGGATTATAGGAATTTCAAATATTATGGTTTTTGTAGTTAAAGAAAGAACTAAAGAGCTTGGTATAAGAAAAGCTATTGGTGCTACACCAAAATCAATTATTGGGATGATACTTCATGAAGCCATTTTTATAACTACAATTTCTGGATATTTTGGATTATTGTTTGGTGTTGGATTATTAAATTTTATTGGTGATAAATTAGAAGAAGAATATTACATAACAAACCCAAGCATAGACATATCAACTGGAATAGCAGCGACCATTTTACTCATTGCTTTTGGGGCTTTTGCTGGTTACTTGCCCGCTAAAAGAGCTGCTCAAATCAAACCAATTGAAGCATTAAGAGACGAATAGATGAAAAGATTATTTGACAAAGATACTTGGCAAGAAATATTTGGTTCTATTAAAAAAAATAGAACAAGAACCATAATAACTATGATAGGAGTTTTATGGGGAATCTTTATCTACATAACACTTGCGGGATCTTCTAAAGGTCTTGATAACGGGTTTGAAAGAGCATTTCAATCCATAGCATCCAACAGTATTTTTGTTTGGGCACAATACACAAGTCTTCCTTATGCTGGTTACAAAGCAGAGAGAGGAATTCAGCTAAAATTAAGTGATGTTGATGTTCTTAAAAAAAGAGTTCAAGGTATTAAGTTTATAGCACCAAGAAATGTAGCTGGTGTATTTGGTTCTGCTGGTGGAAACATTGTGAGAGGAACTAAAACAGGTACATATGCTATTTATGGTGAGTATCCGGAATACATTAAGATTGCAACCTCAAAAATTTACGATGGTGGAAGATTTATAAACGAATCAGATATCAAATATGAACGAAAAGTTTGTGTTATTGGAGAAAGAACTCAGGAAGAATTGTTTGAGGAAGATGAAGATCCAATTGGAAAGTTCATTAGTATAAATAAAATGAACTTTAGAGTAGTTGGAGTTCATAAATTTGTTCAAGGTGGTGGTTTTGGAGATGACGGTGATATTTATATTCCTTTTGCAACATTTAAAAAGATTTTTAATACAGGAGAAAATGTCAATTTTTTCATGATAGCTGCAGATGAAAATGCAAATGGAGTTAGAGTTGAAAAAGAAATAAAAGCAACTTTAAAAGAAATTCATAAAATACATCCCGATGATGAAAGAGCCATTGCAGGATTTAACTTGGGTGAAGTTTTTAGAAAGACAATGAATTTTGCAAATGGATTAAACTTTTTATCTCTTGTTGTTGGAATTACTACAATTTTAGCTGGAGTCATAGGAATTGGAAATATATTACTTATTTCTGTTAAGGAAAGAACTAAAGAAATTGGAATAAGACGTGCTCTAGGCGCAACACCGTCAGAAGTAAGATCTCAAATAATATTAGAATCTGTGTTTTTAACAACATTAGCTGGTGTGATTGGAATCATACTTGGATCTTTTGTTTTGTATGGAATTAATGCCGCTACAATTGACATGACAGATTTCCCATACACTAACCCAACTGTACCTATCCCGTATGTTATAGGAGCTCTTGGGTTTATGATAATTCTAGGAACATTAATAGGAATAATTCCTGCTCAAAGAGCAGTAAGTATAAAACCAATAGACGCATTAAGAGAAGAATAATTAAAAACAATTAATAACCATGAAATATTTAAAATACGTAGGACTATTTGCTTTAGGCTTTGGAATATTATTTTCAATTGCATTTTTTGTTAAATCAAATAGTACATCTGCAATTCAGTATGAAACACAAACTTTAATTACTGCTACAATCGAAGATAAAATAGTAGCTACTGGAAAAGTTTTGCCTGAAGATGAAGTAAATGTTGTACCTCAAATAGCAGGTATAATACAAGAACTGTATGTTGAAGAAGGTGATGAAATTTCCACAGGTGATTTGATTGCAAAAATTAAAGTTGTTCCAAACGAACAAACTTTAAATAGTGCTGAGGGAAGAGTAAAAAGTGCTCAGATTGTTATGAACAATTCTAAAATTGAATTTGAAAGAAATAAACTTCTTTATGAAAAAGAAATTATATCTGAACAAGATTTCAATTCTGCAACTTTGAGATATAATCAGGACATGCAAAATTTATCCAATGCAAAAAGTGATTTACAAATTATTAAATTAGGATCTTCCGGAGGTTCAACGATAACTAATACAAATGTTAGGGCAACAGTTTCAGGAACTATTTTAGAAATTCCTGTAGAAGAGGGAGATCAAGTAATTCAAGCAAATACATTTAATGCGGGAACCATAATAGCTACCATCGCTGATCTTAACAAAATGATTTTTGAAGGTCAAGTTGATGAGGGTGAAGTTGGAAAATTAAAAGTAGATATGCCTTTAGTAGTTACGTTAGGAGCTATTGAGGGTAAAGAGTATGAAGCAAAACTTAGACTAATTGCACCAAAAGGAACAGAAGTAGCAGGAGCAATACAATTTAAAATTGAGGGAGAAGTTTATTTGGATGACGAATATGTAGTTAGAGCTGGATACAGTGCAAATGCATCAATTGTAGCTGAAAAGAAAGTAGATGTTTTAGCCATAAGCGAAGCGCTTTTACAATACGATAATAAAACCAAAAAACCTTATGTTGAAATAGAAACTTCTTCTCAAAAATTTGAAAGAAAAGATGTTAAACTTGGAATTTCAGATGGAGTAAATGCAGAACTTTTAAGTGGGGTGTCCAAAACAGACAAAATTAAAGTTTGGAACAGAACTGAACCTGATAAAAGAGGTGATGTAGACAGTGAAGATGCTGGATACGATAATTAAAGCAATAAAAGAATTATGAAAAAAATTATATTAATATTTTTAACACTATTGCTTTCGGGTTATCAATATGCACAAGAGCCCTGGACATTAGAAGCATGTGTTGAAAGAGCCCTGGAAATGAATATTTCTATTAAGCAATCTCAACTTGATTATGTAAATTCAGAAATAGAAAAAAAGGGAGCTATTGGGAATTTTTTACCAAATGTAAACGTTGGAGGAAATCATTCTTGGAATGTAGGATTAAATCAGAATATTACAACTGGTTTACTTGAAAATGTTACAACACAGTTCTCTTCAATGAATTTAAATCTAAATGTAGACCTTTACAACGGATTACAAAATGTCAAAAGACTTCACAGAGCAAATTTATCTTTACTAGCGAGTCAATATCAGCTTGAAGACATGGCTGAAAATGTTGCTCTTCTTGTTGCAAATTCTTATCTGCAAGTTCTATTTAGTAAAGAAGCATTGGCTGCTCAAAAGCTACAATTAGAAATTACCAAAAGAGAATTAGATAGAACTAAAAAGTTGATAAGTTCTGGTGTAATTCCAAAGGGTGATGTTTATGAGGTCGAGGCAAACTTAGCTTCTCAAGAAAAAAGTGTAGTGGATGCACAAAATGCGTACTATCTTTCAAAAATTGCACTTGCGCAACTTATTTTGATTGATGATTATGAAAACTTTAAAATTGCTAACGAAAAATACGATATCCCAGTTTCAGATATTTTATCTAAAACACCAACGGAGATTTTCAGTTATGCTGTAGAAAATAAAAAAGATATAAAACTTATTGAAACTAATGTTGAAATAGCTAAAAAGGATTTAGAAATTTCTAAAGCTTTGTCAATGCCAAGATTATCAGCTTTTTATTCTTACAGTTCAAGAATAAGTTACAGTGATAGGATTGTTCCAACAGGAGAGTTTGGATTAAATACCATTGGAGTTGTAGAAAGTACTAATGAAAAAGTTGTTGCTCCTTATCCAATATATAAAACAGAAAAACCGTTATCTTTTTCAGATCAGTTTGATTTAAATAAGGGTCAAAATTTTGGACTCAGTTTGTCAATACCTATATTAAATAGCTTTAGTACCAGAAATAATATTGATAGGTCTAAAATTAATATTTTAAGAAGTGTTAACTCGCTTGAACAAAAAAAATTAGATTTAGAAAATACAGTTAACCAATCTTATAATGACGCAAAAGGTGCTATTAAAGCTTATCAAGCATCCGTAAAGTTATTAGCAGCAAGAAAACAAGCTTTTGAGTATGCCTCTGATAAATTTGAAATAGGAACGATGAACTCATTTGATTTCTCCCAAGCTAAACAGCGATATGAACTTGCTCAGTTTGAATTAATTAGAACAAAGTATGATTATATTTTTAAACTTAAAGTTTTAGAATTTTATTTTGGAGTTCCAATTTCGGTTAATTAAATGTGTCATATTCTAAACATAGAAACTTCTTCAACTAATTGTTCAGTATCGTTATCAAAAAATGGAAAGTTAATATCTATAAAGGAGGAAAATGATGAAAAATATTCTCACTCAACTAAATTACACCTGTTTATAAAGGATGTCCTTGAGGAGTCGAATATCAATGTAAATGAACTTTCAGCCGTTTCAGTTAGTAAAGGCCCTGGATCTTACACAGGTCTTAGGATTGGAGTAGCAGCTGCAAAGGGGCTATGTTTTTCGTTAGATATTCCACTGATTTCAATTTCAACTCTTTTAATTTTAGCCAAACAAGTAAAAATTGATAGTGGCTACATACTGCCAGTATTAGATTCCAGAAGTAATGAAGTTTACAGTGCTGTATATGATCATAAATTTAATTTGATTGAAAATGATTCACCTGTAACACTTAAAAAAGATTCATTTAAAAAATATTTAAAAAATAACAAGGTAAACTTGGTTGGTAGTGGACAGAATAAATGTAAGGATATCATTACTAATAGTAAAAATTTAATTTTTTTTGATACAAATACCTATCCTTCTTCAAACGAGATGTCTCTCCTATCTTTTCAGAAATATCAAAATGCAGATTTTGAAAACCTTGCATATTTCGAACCTGCTTATTTAAAGAATTTTATATTAGATAGTCTTAGCCATTAATAGCATTAACTTCAGATATTTTTCCAGGTAACATGTCTTTTAACATCGTTTCAATTCCACTTTTTAATGTAATTGTTGAAGAAGGACAGCCACTACATGCGCCTTGTAGAATTACATTCACTTTTTTTGTATCAGTCTCATAAGATTCGAATAGAATATTACCGCCATCAGAAGCAACTGCAGGCTTGATGTTCTCATCAATAATTTTTATGATTTCTTTTGAAACATCATCAATAGGAATATCAGTTTTAACTTTTGAAGCTTTTTTAATATTTTCTTCAAATACAATAGTATTGTTGTCCTGAATGAAAGACCTAATAAACTCTCTTACATCCATCACATTTTCTTCCCACTTGAATCCAGGTTTTTGAATAATTGAAACAAAATTAAAGTCAAAAAAAACTTCATTAACAAATTCAAATCCAAATAATGATTTCGCTAAAGGAGATTCAGATGAATCTTCAAGTGATTTAAACTCATAAATATCATTAACAATTCTTTTATTTACTACGAACTTCATAGCGTTTGGGTTGGGAGTGCTTTCAGCATAAACAGTCACTGGAGATGTTTTTTTAATTTGATTTTTACTTACAACTCCTCCGTTATTTAGAAAATCTTGTAGTTGAGAGCATAATTCTTCTTGAACATCTACCCATTCTAAAATATTAAGTTTTTCAATGTATATAGAATGCTTATTTAGAGTAACTTTTTTTATAAATGGTAAATAAAAAATTTGTTGAATTAATGGAAAATCGTTTGTTTCTTCAATTTTATTAAATTCAATTCTTTTTTCTGAAAGAAAGTTATTTGAGTAAAATTCAAGTTCTTCTTCCCTGCTAGTTTCTTTAAATTTAATAATATGGTTATTCATAGTTTATAGAATTTATAGTGTATCTATTATCTAACAAATTTTCTAATGTTTTTGTAGAAGAATTACAATAGAATTCGAATTTAGATGATTTTAATTGATTTAGTAAATTATTTTCTTTTAAAATTTTTTTCGTTTGTTTTGCTACAGCTTCACCACTTTCAAGAATTTTAACTGAATCTGGTAATATTTTTTCAATACTTTCTTTGATTAAAGGATAGTGAGTACAACCTAAAACTAAATGATCAATATTTGATTTAATCATTGGTTGAATATATTTATTTAATAGCTTTTGTAACTCATTTCCACTATAAATACCATTTTCAATTAATTCAACTAAACCATCTCCATTTTTTTCAATGATATTAATATTATCGCAATAATCGTTAGACGTGGTATTAAATAGTTGACTTGAAAGAGTCCCTTTAGTTGCTAAAACTCCAATTGAACCTGTTTTAGTATTTAATGCAGCTGGTTTTATTGCTGGTTCAACTCCGATAAAGTTTATGTCATATAGATTTCTTAAATATGAAATACTATTAGTAGTTGCTGTGTTACAAGCAACTACTATTAATTTACAATTTTTACTTAATAACCAGTCTGTGTTTTTTTTACTTAAATAATTAATTTGCTCATTTGATTTCTCTCCATAAGGTGAATTAAAATTATCGGATAGATAAATTATATTTTCATTAGGCAGTAAATTTTTTATTGCATTTAAAATTGTAATCCCTCCTACACCTGAATCAAAAATACCTATGGGTTGATTTTGCATGAGATAAAAATAAAAAAAAACTACCTAAGGGAATTAGGTAGTTTTTTTAAAATGTCTTTATTATATAGATTAGAATCCTAATTCTTTTTTCACATCTTCCATAAGATCTTTTCCGTCTGCTAGGATTAAACTTCCTCCTTGAGTTCCGTCAATAACATAATCAAAACCTTGTGCTCTTGCTACTTTCTGAATTGCAGCTCTAGCTTTTTCAATTAAAGGTCTTAATAAATCAGCTTGCTTTTTTTGAATGTCTTGTGATGCTGTTTGTTGATATTGTTGAATATTTTGTTCCATACCAGCCAATTCCTTTTGACGAGCTTGGTTAGTAACTTCAGTTTGATTTTGTGCGTCAGCTGAATAGGTTTGCAACTTAGTTTGATATTCTTTCATTGAAGCATCAATCTCAGTAGAATAAGTTTTTTGAAGTTTTTCAAGTTGAGCTTGAGCTTCTTTGACTTCAGGCATTTCACTTATTAGTGCTTGACTGTCAATGTGAGCAACTTTACTCTGAGCTGTAACTGTAAATGAAACAAACATAAGTAAAACCGCAGCTGTTAATTTCTTAAAAATTTTCATTTTTTAAATTTTTTAATGGTTATTTTTTTCTTCTTAATTTTAAAAGACTATCTCTTTTTTTTAAATAAGCCTCTCTTTTTTCTTCTTTTTGTTTTAAAATTAATTCCCTTCTTGATTTTATTTCTTCAGCCTTTTGTGCTTTTTTTTCTTCAAGAAGTTTCTTTCTTTCCTCTAATTCAGGATTTAAACTGTCTTCGTTAAACTCAATGTTTAACTTTTCTAATTTATCCTCTCTTAGAATACTTTTTAAAACTAGGTCGCTAATATCGTATTTTTTTTCGGAATAAAGCACAATTGCGTCAGCAGATTGATCAAAAATTTTATCAAATTTTTTTTGTTTTGCAATACTCTGAACAACATTTAATACCTGGTCTTGAATGGGCTTTATTAATAAAAGCTCTTGTGCTATCCAATCTCCATTGACACCAAACCTTTTTTCTTTATAATCATTTAGTTTTTTTACTTCAAAATCAATTTCAGACTCTCTATCTTCAATTAATTCTTTTGTCATTAGAGGTCGTTCAATTTCTAGGCTATCTTTTAAATTTTCAATGTATTTGTTTTGACTTTCAATTTCATTTTTCCACTCACCAATTTTTTCTTCTAGTTGTTCGCTAGCAGCAGTGTAATCTTCCATTTTAGATAAAATATATTCCATATCAATTATTCCAATACGTTCAGTTTTCTGAGCGTAAGAATCAATAGAAAATAACATTATTAGTATTGCGAAAAATATCTTTGATAGATTCATTTAACTATATATTAAGTTAAATATAAGTATTCTAAAAGTTTTGACCGATTACAAAATGTGTTTCCCAACCATGAGAATTGAGATCTCCAGCGTATTGACTATCAAATCCGTAACCAAAATCAATCCCTAAAAGTCCAAATGCTGGCATGAAAATTCTGATCCCAAGACCAGCAGATCTTTTTGCATTAAATGGGTTAAAATCTCTAAACTTATCGTAGCCATTTCCAGATTCTAAAAATGATAAAGCAAAAATAGAAGCAGCTGGTTTTAATGAGATGGGATATCTTAGTTCAAGAGAAAACTTATTATATATAGTAGAGCCATCTTGACTAGATAAAGATTGATTAGGATAACCTCTTAAACTAACCGTCTCTCTTCCATCCATTGCATATTGAGACATACCATCACCACCAAGAAAAAATCTATCAAAAGGAATTATTCCTCTACTATTATTGTAAGCTCCTAGGAATCCAAATTCAGCATGAGTTTTAAGTACAAACTTGTCAATTAATCTAGTGTACCAAGTTCCATTGAATTTAATTTTGTAAAACTCTAACCATTTAAACTTTTCTTGATCAATTTTAGCCTGATCTGGATTACCATCTTCATCTTGATATTCGGGCTGATTTTCTAAATCATCATAATCAATATCATTGAAAAGCGAATAAGGAAGTGAAAGTTTTGCACTTATTGAAAATTGTGATCCTCCTAAAGGAAATACTGGATTTACGAATGTGTTGTCACGAAGTAAATTAACTTCATAGAAAATATTATTTGATTTTCCATCTCCAAAGGTAAATAAGCCAGTATAGTAGTTACTTAAATTATAATATTGGTAGCCTATTGATTGTCTTAAAACAAAATAATCATCAGGAACTCTTAGTTTTTTTGCAAGACCAATTTGAGCTCCTGTTATTTCAAAGAATTGATTTTTGTTTGCTTGTCCAGTGAAATAATCGTAACGATATTGTTTAGTTCGTGAAATAGA
>Ga0208127_1001978_pt1 | contig 9975 bp, 10 predicted proteins | sample ETNtaG_6_FD_185751 | JGI IMG/M metagenome (GOLD analysis project Ga0208127, IMG submission 185751) | Marine microbial and viral communities from oxygen minimum zone, Eastern Pacific Ocean - ETNP201306SV45 (SPAdes) (version 2) | ecosystem: Environmental > Aquatic > Marine > Oceanic ...
CACTGCAGGAGCGGCGCCACCGCCACCGAAATTACCTCCCCCACTCTCTGCATTGCCACCGCCTTCGCCGCGGGAATCGAGAAATTGAAAGTTTTCGAGGGTCACCCCCATTTTACTGCGCTTCTGCCCGGTCTGCTTGTCTTCCCATTGGTCCAACTTCAGCCGGCCCTCAACCATTATCGGTCGTCCCTTTTTCAGGTATTGGCCGATAGTCTCGGCCTGACGGCCAAAGGCATCCACATCCACAAAGGTGGTTTCTTCCTGTTGCTGACCGTCCTGATTACGCCAGTGACGGTTGATGGCCATGCCGAGTTTTGCGATGGCGGTCCCGCTTGAAGTGTAACGCACTTCCGGATCGCGGGTCAGGTTACCCATCAGGATCACTTTATTGTAGTTCGGCATGGCGACAAAGGGTTTGGGTTAGGCTGCGACCGGATCGGCCAGAGTGATTTGTGTGCGGAACACTTCTTTGCGTTTACGAAGGGCTAACCTGAAACCTTCCAGTGCACCGGCTTCCAGCTCGAAGTGGAGGCTCACGTAAAAGCCGCCACTGTGCTTCTTGTCGGCCACGCGGGCAAACGAGCGCCGGTCGAGCTTCTGCTCATTGGTCACTTTACCACCGGCTTCCTTGATCAGTTCGCCAATGGCCTTGATAATGTCGTCCACGGTGGCACCGCTGGTGTCCGTGTCGAGGATGAACAAGCCTTCGTATTGTTTCACGTTGTTTCTTTCTCAGTTGTCTCGTCTGGGAGATCTATTTTTCCGTTAAATTCATTCATCGCCTTAGCGATGTCCCGCTGCAACCAGCATTCCACCTGTTGGCGAACCCGCTGGAGCACGCGCTCCAAGCATCCTGCTTCATCCGCCGCAAACCGGCCCAGCACATGCGCACTCATATCGCGCCCGGCGGACGGACGCCCTATCCCTATCCGCAAACGCGGATAATCCGCAGTGGCCAAATGCTGCTCCACTGAGCTGAGTCCGTTGTGTCCGCCGGTTCCGCCACCGGCCCGCAAACGGATTTGCCCAAATGGCTGTTCGGTGTCGTCCACGATCACCAGCACTCGGGTGGGGGTGATTTTATAATAATCACCCACAGCCCCAACTGCTTCGCCGCTGAGGTTCATGAACGTCTGCGGCTGGCAGAGGTGAATGGTCCTGCCATTCACCGCGGCCCGGCTCATACGGGCCTTAAATTTTTTCTCTTCAGACCACGTCCCGCCCCAAGCCAAGGCAAGTTCTTCCAAGACACGAAACCCGATGTTGTGTCGGGTGTGGTCGTACTTCGCGCCCGGATTCCCAAGACCAGCAATGAGATGAGCCTCGGCCATGGCTCATCCAAGCGGCGCTATTCGGCCGCGGCCTCTCCTTCACCCTCAGCGTCACCCTCAACCGCGGCTTCCTCATCATTGGCCTTATCCTTGCCAGATACGCGGGGTTTGGAGATGGAAATCACAGGGTTGCTCGCATTGCCCAACAGCTCGACGCCATCGGCCGTGGCCACATCGCTCACGTGAAGAGTTTGGCCAATGTCCAGAGCGGCAACATCCACTTCAATGGATTCAGGAAGCGAGGACGGGGTACCCTTCACTCTAATATAACGGAGCACGTGCTCCAAAGTGCCGCCACCGGTCTTCACGCCAACCGCTTCGCCCACGGGCACGGTCGGCAGGGTAACGATCACGCTTTGGTCGGGCTTCACTTCCCGGAAATCCACATGGAGCGGTTTGCGGCTTACGGGATGATGCTGCACTTCCTGCACAAGCGCCAAACGTCTGGCATCGCCCACCTTCAAATTCAACAACACGGTGTCGGAGGAGGCGCTATCCATAACGCGCCCAAAGGTTTTCTCATCCACTTCCACCAGTGAATTTTTTTCTTCGCCACCGCCGTAGACGACACCCGGGATGCGACCAGCCTCGCGGGAGGCCTTGTTCCGGTTGCGCTTTTTGGTTTCGCGTGGCTGTGCTTCTAATTCGACTGCGTTCATTATCCTATTCGTATCCCGTCAAACTCAAACAGCGAGGTCACCGAGGAATTCGTGTGAATCCGCTTGATCGCCTCACCCAACAAACCCGCCACCGAGCAGGTGGTGAATTTCACCCCTTCGATTGGGGGGCGAGGAACAGTATCAGTCGTAATTAGTTCGTCAATGTTAGATTTGCGCAATCTTTTGATTCCCAAATCATTCAAAACTGCGTGGGAAACCACCGCAATAATGCGTTTGGCGCCCCGGCGCCGTAGAATTTTGGCTGCGGAAACCAGTGTTCCAGCCGTTTCAGTGAGGTCATCCACCAAAACGACGGTTTTATCCCGAACCTTGCCGATGACCGATACGGTCTCGATTTCGGTGTCACTCATACGTCGTTTGGCCACGATGGCCAGATCGGCGTGCAACAGCTGGGAATAGGCGTGCGCCATCTTAATGCCGCCAACATCCGGGCTGACGACAGCGATTTGTTCGCCCAAATCCATGGTCTTGAGGTAATCGAACATCACCGGAGCCGCATAAAGATGGTCCACCGGAATATCGAAGAAGCCCTGGATCTGTTGGGCATGGAGATCTACCGTCAGCACGCGATTGGCGCCGGCGCTGACCAGCAGGTTTGCCACCAGCTTGGCGCTGATGGGAACACGCGGCTGATCTTTACGGTCCTGCCGGGCGTAGCCGTAGAAAGGCAGCACGGCGGTGATCCGATTGGCACTGGCGCGGCGAAGGGCATCGATCATGATGAATAGCTCCATCATATTCTGATTCACCGGCGGGCACGTGCTCTGCACGACATAGGTGTCCTCTCCACGGACGTTTTCCTCAATGCGAGCGAAGGTCTCGCCGTTTGGAAAGTCACGCAGTAGCACCTTACCTAAGGGCACATCAATAGATTCACAAATGGCCTCAGCCAATGCTCGGTTGGATCTGCCCGCAAAGATTTTCACCGTCGGTTTATTTATGGGTTCGGGTCTGCGTGTGGGAACGGCCCTTTCCTAGCCCTCCCACATCGAAGCCACCAGTAAAAAATTATCCTGCGCAAAAATTGTTAGACCGCCGGCAAATCCTGATTCGCCTCACCGTCAGCCGTCTGTTGCGTCCGAAAATCTTCGTAGGCCTTTTTGTACTCAGGATATTTGTTGCCGAGAATGGCCGTGGCGAGCAAAGCCGCGTTTTTCGCACCAGGCTTGCCGACCGCCAGAGTGCCGACCGGCACGCCGCCGGGCATTTGCACCATAGATAGTAGCGAATCCAAGCCTTCCGTGCTCCAGGCCTTCATCGGCACCGCCAGCACCGGCACCGAAGTAATGGCTGCGGTCACGCCGGCCAAATGGGCCGCGCCGCCGGCAGCAGCAATGATGACCTCCATGCCGTTTTCGGTTGAGGCATTCACCCAACGATGTAACAGCTCCGGGGTACGGTGCGCCGAAATGACCTTGGCCTCGTACGGCACGCCGAGGTCTTTAAGTTGCTTTGCACAGTTCTCCATCACGGACCAGTCTGAGTGACTGCCCATGATCACGCCAACCAGGGGTTTGGTTTCCTCGCTCATGATTCGGGCGGGAACCTACCGAAGGCCACCAATGGCTTCAACCACCAGTCATCAACAGCTTATCCACCCACCCCAATGGTCAGTGCTGGAGCAACCGTCTTGATCTGACCAGCCTGCAGATTGAAGAGCTGCGTCAGCAGCATGAATGTGCTCTTGCTCTCCAGATCATTGTCCGCAATGTAAAACCAGGCTCCACGATACGGCACGGCCACAAACGCATTGGCCGGCCGGCCCGTGGAAGAGCGCACCCGAAAGAGGCCTCCGGTCACTTCGTTCCAGTCAAAGACTTTGCCTTCGGCCGATTGCGTCTGAGTGACCAATCCAGCCGCCTGATGCGGCGGCGGCACTTCGGCGTTGTGCGAGAGATAAAACAGGATCCCCATCATCGAGCGCGTGCGTACGGCTAAGCCGTCCTTCGGACGGTTCAGGAAGTCATTGGTCAACCGCAGCTGATCGCCCGCGCCCTGCACGCCAAGCAATTCCTTGAGCCGCGCCACGCTATCGGCCGGGGCCCCGGGCTTAAGCTGCAACACCAGATCGTGTCCCTCCTTCATATGCCCATCTGCATCCGGCTCACATGTTGCTGCACCCAGTTCCAGAGCATCGGCCACCTGCAGTTCACGCAAGATCTCCGTCATCTCAGCAAACTGCTCGAAGCGCGGCTCGCGAGTCGGCGTGGGGCCCGAGGCATTACTAGCGTTGTCCAGTCCGTTCGCACGTTCCACGCACACGCTAACCACCCGCTGCACGCTCCAGCCGCTTTGTGTCAGGATCAACACGGCCTCCAACGGCACGGGTGACAGGATTTGTTTCAGGAATTGATCCCCACTGAGGGGCGAATACGAAATGGTCGGCGTTTCCTTGTACGTGATGCCGGCCGAGGGGGTCAGCGTGTCGCCACCGCGAATTAGCTTCACACTCGCACTGACGTCGCTCTCCACCGACTGTTGTGTGGTCACGCTTGCCACGCCAAGGAAGTACGGGTTGTCACGATATTTCAACCGCACGAGATTCAGCAGAAACTGCTCGTCGAGACTGCGCGAGATGGCGTGGTTATATTGCGGATGCGTTTGCTGCAGCGAAGTCGGCCCCACTGCACGGCAGCCCATTGCCACGCACAACACGACCGTCAATAAAACGGATTTGATCTGAATCATAATGGGTTCGCCCTCCCTGACGAAATCAGGGTGAAGGCTTACCAGCATTATCCAAAGCATCCAAGACAATTTGAGGTGTCAACATCACCGGCAATACCTCCGGTTTATTCTCACCCGGTGAATAAACCAGCACCAACGGAACGCCCGAGCGGCGGTGGTCATGCAGCACCTTGGTGATGCGCGGATCCTTGTTGGTGTAATCGCCCGTCATTGCCACGACGCCCTTTTCCTTCAACATGGCGCGTACGGATTCAATCTCGATGGAGGTCCGCTTGTTTGCCTTGCAGGTAATACACCAGTCCGCCGTGAAATCAATCAGCACCGGTTTACCCGCGGCCCGTGCCTCCTGCTCGGCTTCCGGGCTCCAAGCCGTCCATTTGATGGAATCATCCCGTGTCTGGCGCCAGTCTAATCCCCATTCCATCGCCAAACCGTATCCGGAAAACAACAACAAGCCGCAAGCCACCAGCGGCCCCATGCTCATTGAGGCCGCGCGTTGTTTAAACTCCCCAAACACCCACGCCGCCAACGCCACAAACACCAGCAACACTCCCAGCCACAACACACCGCCTTTGCCGTACATTGGTCCGGTGAACGATAGAATCCAAATACAGGCCGCCAACATCGGGAAGCCCATGATCATTTTAAACTGCACCATCCATTCGCCCGGTTTTGGCAGAAACTTCAGCCAATCAGGCCGGAAGCTCAGGATCACATAGGGGGAGGCCAAGCCAAACGCCACGGCGCTCATCGCCGCAATAATCGTCCCCTGCCCCTGCGTCAATGCCACGCCCATTGCACCCGCCAGAAACGGTGCCGTGCACGGGGTGGCCAACGCGGTGGCCAGCACACCATTAAAGAAGGCTCCCATAAATCCTTCCCGGCTGGATAACTCGCTAGCCTTAGTCATCGTGCTGCCGCCCAAGGCCACTTCAAACACTCCAAACAAGTTTAACGCCACAAGCACCACCACGAGCAATAGCACCAGATTGAAGTACGGGCTTTGCATCTGCATTCCCCACGACACCATTTGCGTGGAGTTCTTCACTGAAATCAACACGCCGGCCAGTGCCAGAAATGATGCCCACACACCCAGCGCATACGTCAGCCCCAGCTTGCGTACACGCTCAGGCGATTCCTGACTTTGCTGAACGAATCCAAGGATCTTCAAGGAAATCACTGGCAGCACGCAGGGCATGATGTTCAAGATTAGTCCGCCCAAAAACGCGCCGCCCAAAATTAACCAGATCGATTGAACCGGCTCCGCAGTCACCATACTGCCCGCCGTTTCCTCGCCGTCCCCGATCTGCACTTCGGTCCGATATCCCTGCACCGCTCCATCCAGTTCCACACGCAACACCCCGGAGATTACTGCGGGCCATTCGCCTTGCTCGCTCTCAACTGTTTTCCGGATCAACGTGTTCTCCGCCTCAATGCCCTGCACAGAGTCATGAGAAATCTTCCACGCCTTGCTCTCAGTGGCGTCCGGGATAAACGCCACCACGGCGCCTTTGCCAAATGGCGCCTCAATGGCAATCTCGCGCTTGCCTTCCACGGGTTTACCTGTCCAACGGGCCGAGATCGCCGGCAACGCTTTAGCGTCGGGCAGCTTCTTTCGCCAAGCCTCAAACAAATCCGCACTCAGCCCCGACTCGGCGTTCTTACCCACAACCAGAGTCGCCGACACTTGTTTATCACCGGGCAGACATGACTCCTCGCACTCCAGCCATTCCACTTTGCCTTTAAGCTCATATTCGCCAGGCTTTACATCGGCAGAAAGTTTCAAGGGAATCATCAACAAGACGTCGTGATGGTAGGCGTAGGTGAACATCCCCAGCCATTCCACCTTCTCCGGCACCGGCCATTGAATCGCGCCGGCGGTGATGCCTTCCGGAAGTTTCTCCCACGTCATTTTGGTGGAATCGCCGCTATCACCGGGGTTGTTCCAATAGGTATGCCATTTCTCGGGCATACGAAGATGCAGGCCTACTGTCACGATGGTATCCGGCTTGACTTCAGCCAGTTCCACCAACAAATCAACCTTAGTCTTGGCCGAGAAATCATCGTCCGGCGGCCCCAGCAAGGTGCCAAGCGCGTCCTGCGCATGGAGAACGCCAGCGGTCAGAATCAGAAATGAAAGCAGGAAGCGTTTCATCGGCGGAAAGCTTCCCAAAAAAGATTGCGTTTTGAAATGCTTTATTCATAGGGCACTCTGCCTTAAAATCCCCGCGTGCTTGCAGGTAAACGCAAAACCGAATCCAGTAGCGACGTCAAATACCGTACGGGCGACGAGCGTCTGGTGAAGCTGACCTCCAGCGCGGCGGATAAAGTAACCGCCCTACTCCAGCGCCAAGGCCGCCCTGATGGCGTTCTGCGCGTGGCTGTGATGGGCGGCGGCTGCAGTGGCCTGCAGTACAAAATGGATTTGCAGGATAGCCCGGCCAATCGCGACATTCTCGTGGAGAGCCGGGGCGTGCGCGTGGTGGTGGATCCCAAGAGCGCGCTGTATGTCACCGGTAGCGAGCTGGATTATCAAAGCGGTCTAGAGGAATCGGGATTCAAGGTCAACAATCCCAACGCCGCCACCTCCTGTTCCTGCGGCGAAAGTTTCAGCGCATGACCGACGCCTTCGCGCTGCTGGAGTTGCCACGCCAACCATGGCTGGAACCGGACGCGCTCAAGCAAGCCTTTCTAATACGCTCAACTGCCACGCATCCGGACAAATTTATGGACCCGGCCGAGAAGGATTCGGCCCAGGCCCGGTTTGCCGAATTGAATCTGGCGCACGACACCTTACGCGATTCCAAGCGCCGCCTGCAGCATTTGCTGACGCTCGAGCGCGGCCATAAACCGGAGGAGGTCCACGATATATTGCCCGAGACCGCCGATCTCTTTCTTGAAGTCGGCCAGCTCCTGAGGCCCATCGACACCTTTCTCGCCAAACGAGAGGCTGAGACATTCCCACTCCTGAAGGCCCAATCCTTTCCTCAAGCCCTGGATTGGCTGGAAAAAACCAACGCCTTGCTCAGTCGCATTCAGCAGGAATTACAGGCTCTCGACGCAGCAGCAAGCGGGCTCAATGCCCAGTGGGATTGCGAGGCCCTTGAGAAACTCTTTCACCAATACTGTTACCTGCAAAAATGGCAGGCCCAGCTCAATGACCGGGCCGTTCGGTTGGGACTGTAAATTGTGTGCAATTTGGTTGAATCCCTCCACGATTCAACGTATCCAATCACCAACCTTTGACCATGCGCACGACTTTCATTCTCCTGACGTGGACCCTAGGCCTACAAACTCTCTCCGCCCTCGATTGGCCGCAATGGCGCGGTCCAAACCGTGACGGGGTCAGCAAGGAAACGGGTCTACTAAAAAGCTGGCCGGCAGCCGGACCAGCGCGCGCTTGGATCTTCAGCAATGCCGGTGCCGGTTATTCCAGTTTCTCCATCGCCAACGGCAAGCTTTACACCATGGGCTCCCGCCGAGGCACTGAGCAGCTCATCTGTCTGGATGCCCGCACCGGCCGAGAACAATGGGCCGCCAACATCGGGCCTGAGCTCAAAAACAACTGGGGCGGCGGTCCGCGAGGCACACCCTCGGTGGATGGCTCCCGCATTTACGCCATGGGAGGTCAGGGCAATCTGATCTGCACCGATCTCAATGGTCGCATTCAATGGCAATCCAGCATGAACCGGCTTGGCGGCAAAACACCCGGCTGGGGTTATACCGAGAGCGTGTTGATCGATGGCAACCTCGTGATTGCCACCCCCGGCGGCAGTCAGGGCGCCGTGGCTGCATTCAACAAACAAACCGGCCAAGTCGTTTGGCGCAGCGAACAATTTAAGGATGGCGCCCAATATTCCTCGGTCATCGCCGTCAATCACAACGGCGCCCGCCAGTACATCCAGTTGACCCAACAAAACGTGGTTGGCCTCGACGCCCGCAACGGCAATGTGCTCTGGAAGTCCTCTTGGCCCGGCCGCACCGCAGTGGTGCCCACACCCATTTTCAGCAATGGCAATGTCTACATTAGCAGCGGCTACGGCGTTGGCTGCAAGATGGTGAATATCGGCGCCAGCAATCGTGTGCGCGATGTCTGGCAAAACAAGGTGATGCAAAACCACCACGGCGGCGTGATCCAACTCGGCCAGCATGTGTACGGTTTCGGAGACGGCCGCGGATTGGTCTGCCAGAAACTGTCTGACGGCGAAGAGGTCTGGACCGGCGACCGATCCCTGCGAAAAGGCGCCATCACCATCGCCGATGGCATGATCATTGCCGTAAACGAATCGGACGGCACGGTGGCCCTCGTGCCAGCCAACCCGACCGCCTTCCGAGTCGCCGGCAAATTTCGCTTGCAACCACAGTCCAGCATTCGCAGCCGCAGCGGCAAGGTATGGACCCACCCGGTGGTCGCCAATGGCCGCCTGTATTTGCGTGATCAGGAACACATCTACTGCCACGTCGTCGGCAGCAACGGTCTTGGCGGCCCCGTGGGCAAAACCCGCCCTTGGACGGCCAGCGTGAACGACACCTCCATTGACACCATTTATAAGGGCAAAACCAAAGCCGTTGTGGAACAAGTCTTCGGCAAGGCCGACAAGACTCAGGGCGGTTGGCTCGGCTACACGGGCATGAATGTGAAAGGCCCCAAAGGCGAAGCATACACCACTGTCTGGTTCGGCATCGCCAACGAGATTGTGCAACAAATACGGTTCGATAAATAACCCTTACCCATTTAACAAAACAAATATGCGTATTCTCACAACCTCTCTAGTGCTGGGCTTGACGCTCAGCGTATTTGCCGCCGACTGGCCCCAATGGCGTGGGCCGAATCGCGACGGCGTGAATCTCGAAAAAGGCTTGGCAGCCGAATGGCCAGAAGGCGGTCCCAAGCTGCTCTACAAGGCCACCGGCGTTGGTGCCGGTTTTTCCAGCGTCGTGATTGCCAACGACACCGTGTACACCCTCGGCGATCTGGAAGATGCCTGCTACCTGTTCGCTCTAGATCTTAAGGGCAAACACAAGTGGAAGAGCCGCATCGGCGAACCGAAGGGCCACCGTGGCTATCCCGGCCCGCGTTCCACTCCTACCGTTGCCAATGGGCACGTGTACGCGCTCGGCCAACAGGGTGATCTCGTGTGCGTGAGCACCGAAGGCAAGGAAGTCTGGCGTGTCAACATCCAGAACGATTACGAAGGCCGCATGATGAGCGGCTGGCGCTGGAGTGAATCTCCGCTGGTGGACGACGGCAAAGTGGTCGTGACCCCCGGCGGCGA
>Ga0208127_1001980_pt1 | contig 9972 bp, 7 predicted proteins | sample ETNtaG_6_FD_185751 | JGI IMG/M metagenome (GOLD analysis project Ga0208127, IMG submission 185751) | Marine microbial and viral communities from oxygen minimum zone, Eastern Pacific Ocean - ETNP201306SV45 (SPAdes) (version 2) | ecosystem: Environmental > Aquatic > Marine > Oceanic ...
TTAGTATAGGACAGTTTGCAACAGTGGAACAGGCCCTTGAAGTAGCTAAGGAACTACCAAAAGAACTTATTGACGATTACTTTATTACCAAAATTTAATGGCATTACCTATGACTCTATTTGCAAATTTATTAACCAGAACCTCTGCCTTTAAGATGCAAGATAGCGCAATGGTGGACACATTGACCAATATGATGGAACCGGAGAGTATTAGCTTTTTCGATCTAATGATTGAAGGTGGAATACTAATGATTCCAATTTTAAGCCTGTTTTTTTTGGCTGTTTATGTGATTGTGGAACGTTGGAGTGCCCTTGGGAGAACGAAGACAGATACATCAGCTTTTTTAGGAGCGATTGAATCTATGCTCAAGTCCGGTAAACAAGATCAAGCCATACAGTATTGCGATACCTTTGATAAGCCCTTGGCTCGAATTATTAAGGCAGGTATTAAGCGATTGGGTCGGCCGATTCGAGATATAGAAGATGCCATTGATAATGCCGGTAAAAAAGAAATTTTCTTTTTGGAAAAGAAAATGAATTGGTTGGCCACCATAGCTGGGGTAGCTCCCCTATTGGGTTTTACGGGCACGGTCACAGGTATGATAGAAGCCTTTATGGATATACAATCCTTGCAGGGAAATGTGAATCCTAGCGCGTTAGCGGGGGGTATTTGGGAGGCTTTAATCACAACTGCTGCAGGCCTTATGGTTGGCCTGATTGCTTTTGGGTTCTATAATTTTTTATTGGGCAAAATAAACAGGTCAATATTTGAACTCGAAAATGCCTCTGCCGATTTCATCGACCTACTACAAACCCCAGCCACCAAAAAGTAGCATTATTATGGCTAGAAATTTTCGTCGAGATGACAAACGCTTAGCCCCCTTATCGCTGTTTTCGCAGTCTTCCTTAACGGATATTGTTCTGTTGTTACTCATATTCTTTTTACTGACTTCATCCTTTGTAAGCAACTTTGGGATACAAGTAAATATTCCAAAAGCTGAAACTTCATCCGTTACTCAACAGGATTATATATCTGTTGCAATCACCAAAGATGGGCAATTTTACGTTGACGGCAATTTGACCGCTCAGGGAGAATTAGCCTTAGCTATTCGTGAATCGCGCAACGTTAAGCCTGACGGAATAATCGTCCTCCGGGCCGATAAAGATGCGAAGGTTGATGATGCAGTACGGGTATTAAATATTGGAAAAGCCCTACAATTAAAATTGGTGATGGCAACCGAACAAAGTTCATATTAAATGCAATCCGACTCCCTAAATATTGATGAACGCAGAGGATTAGCGGTTAGTAGTATTACTGCGTTGCTATTACTTCTTTTTTCTATCTGGTACAGCATTGATTTAGATCAGGGAATGCGGCCATCCTTTATAGAAGTTGAATTTGGAGAATTTCAATCTGGTCAACTTTCGGAATTTTCTGAGCAGCAAAATGAGCAAGTTGCTACCCGCCAAAACCCTTCGAAAACCCCGACCGAAGAACCGGTGGAAGATGCACCCGAGCCTGAAAACACCCCAGAAACATCCGCCCTTGAAAACACAAAGCCAGTAGACTTACCGGATGAAATAGAAGAAGTCATTGAACAGACGGTTCAAACTCCGGATACGGAGATTTTGGATCCATCACAGAATGCCTCAGAAGTAGCCGAAGAAGAAATTGAGATCCCCACTCAATCTCAAATGGATGAAGACCAAAGCGATGGAGCGGAGGAAAGTGGAGATCCCGATGGCAATCGTGGTGCAACCGATTCCAATCAGGGTTCAGGCACCGATACCGATGAAACAGCGCCTTACGAGTTAAAATGGGAGGGAGATATTGAACGAGCTCCGATGGTACAACCTTTACCTACCAATGTGGCCAATGCAGAAGCTGTTATAACGGTGCGTTTCGAGGTGCGGCCCAATGGAACGGTTGGCCGAATAATTCCGCTTCGAAAAATGAATGCAGAGTTAGAAACCGAAGTGCTCAGAACGCTAAGATCTTGGCGTTTTTCGCGTTTACCTAGTGGTGTACCTCAGCAAGCGCAGTGGGGAACCATTACCTTTCGATTCGTATTTAGTTAGTAGTATCTCATCTACTAGAAAGTATACCATTATTCAATGAAACGATTTCTGTCCTTGTGTCTTGGGTTATTGCTCAGCGTAGGTTTTTTTGTGCAATGTAGTGATGATCCAACCGGCGTAGGCAGTCAATATCTAGATGTGAACTCTTGGATACAGAATCAAATGTCTACGTATTATTATTGGAATTTTGTGGTTCCCCGTTTGGCCCCTGGAAATTTGGCACCTGAACAGTTTTTCGAGGATATTCTCTATGGAACGGACGAATTTTCTTACATGACAGATGATGCAGAGACGCTTCTCAATCAACTTAATGGTAGCCAGTATTCGTCTGGAATAAGTCCTGCAATCTTGTCATTTAGTGATCGAGATCAGTTATTTATGGTGGTGAAATATGTGTATCCAGATTCTCCCGCTCAGCAGGCAGGTTTGAAACGGGGTGACATTATTCTAAGCGTAAACGGGCAAAGTTTACGTTCTTCGAATTATCAAGAATTACTTCAAATTAACGGGAATGTGAGCTATGGATTGGGTAGCTATGCTTTAGATCAAGAGACTCAGAAGGTGAGCATCACAGACTTAGATAGTGTAGTGAGCGTGCAAAAAGAAGTTTTACAATTAGACCCAATCATCACCACAAAAGTGATTGAAACAGGAGGTAAACGCATCGGATACCTTTTTTATGCCCAGTTCATAGATGGTACAGCGGATTCATTTATAAATGGGTTAAATGAACGACTAGCTGAACTAAAAGCTCAACATATTGACGAGCTAGTTATCGATTTACGATACAATCCGGGTGGAAGAATTACGGCCGCCACACAGTTCGCAAACGCATTAGTTCCCTTAGAAGCGGCACAAAGCGAAGAGATTTTTGTTGAATTTGAATACAATTCCCTGTTAGAAAATTTTTATCAAACATCGGAAGGTGCCGATTCTGAGAATTTATTTTTACGTTTCCAAGAGGGCCCTGTTAACATGGGCTTAGATCGAATTTATGTACTCACAACCAACGAAACAGCCTCTGCTAGTGAGCTTCTCATCAACGGATTAAAGCCTTACATGGAGGTAATTACGGTGGGATCTAATACACTGGGTAAATATTATGGTTCGTTTGTGATCACGGGGACCTTCCAAAGCCCCCCTGTTTACTATGCAATTTTACCGGTGACCCTTAAATATTTAAATGCAAATCAGGAAACCGACTTTATAGATGGTCTTGAGGCTCAAATTGTTGCATCTGAAAATATTCTATCACCCAAGCCACTCGGTGATCCAGCAGACCCATTACTAGAGGCGGCTATTTCAGACATACTAGGTCAGTCATCGGCGGAAAAGTCCTTAATGAATGCCCCTGTATCAACTCTTAACTGGTATTCCACCTGGTCTAATCAGCTACAATCTAGTGCGTGGTTTATTCAAGATTAGGCATTGCATATATGCTTAGGGTTTCGGTACTTAACAACATTAACCCGCCAACGAAATAATTACGTGACTATGAGTTCTTTAAACGGAGTCTTTATGCCTTTTTTAGGTCAAAAAAATGGTGCTCAAACCTATCTAACGACTATTTTTATCTTGTTGATGTTGTTGTTCCCGCTAATGGATGCCGAAGCCCAAAGCCGCTCACGATCTTCTTCTGGGCCTGAGGTAATCTTTGGGCATGGGCAGGATATAGAAAATCCTAATGTTGATCCAGCAATATTGGGTGGGTTAAACTACAGAAATATAGGCCCGTTTAGAGGAGGACGTTCGGTGGCAGTTGCAGGTCATGATGATGAGCCATATACCTATTACACCGGATTCACAGGTGGTGGGGTATATAAAACAACCGATGGAGGAGCTACTTGGTATAATGTTTCGGACGGATTCTTTAAAACAGGCTCAGTGGGAGCTATTGATGTGGCTGATTCAGACCCCAATGTTATCTATGTAGGAATGGGGGAAACCGATATTCGTGGAAACATGAGTGCAGGAGATGGTATGTATCGATCCACGGATGCAGGTAAAACATGGACTTGGTTAGGTTTAGGTGAAACGCGCTTCATCGGAGATATTGAAATTCACCCAGAAAATCCTGACGTAGTATGGGTTGCAGCAATGGGTAAATTATTTGGCCCAGTTGAATCTACTGAGCGTGGGGTATATAAAACCACAGATGGAGGAAAAACATGGAATCAAGTATTGTTCGAAGATGCTAAAACTGGGGCCGTTGATATTGCCGTTGATCCAAATAACCCTAGAATATTATTCGCGGCTCTGTGGGAGGCCTACAGAAGTCCATGGGAGATGAGTTCAGGAGGTGAAGGAAGTGGCCTATATAAAAGTGTTGACGGTGGAGAGAATTGGACCGAGATCACTCAAAACCCTGGTATGCCAAAGGGCTTAGTTGGAAAAATTGGGGTTTCTGTCTCACCGGTAAATTCCAATCGTGTCTTTGCTATTGTTGAAAATGCAAGCGGTGGTGGTCTTTTTAGATCCGAAGATGGTGGCGATAACTGGCGCCGTGTTAGCGCGAATCGAAACCTACGCCAAAGAGCTTGGTATTATTCTAAAGTAGTGGCTGATCCTGGAAATGAAGATGTAGTCTACGTGCTAAATGTTGGTTTTTGGAAATCCAAGGATGGGGGCGCAAATTTTGACCGGATTGGTACTCCTCATTCCGATCATCATGATTTATGGATTGCCACAAATGATCCACAACGTATGGTAGTAGCCGATGACGGGGGCGGACAAGTTACCTATAATGGTGGAGAAGGATGGTCTTCATACTATACCTCGGCTACCGCTCAAATTTATCAGGTAGTAACGGATAATCAGTTTCCCTATATGATCTATGGGGCTCAGCAGGATAACAGTACCTTTGCCATACGATCCCGAACCAATGGTGGAAGTATTGGTGAGCGTGACTGGTGGCCAGTGGCAGGTGGTGAAAGTGGATATATAGCACCTGATCCAGAGAATCCTAACGTAACCTTTGGGGGCAGTTATGGTGGATATCTAAATAAGTATGATTCGGAATTAGGACTTAGTGATCGCATCGATGTTTGGCCGGATAACCCTATGGGTGCCGGTGCCAAAGACGCCAAATACCGATTCCAATGGACCTTCCCTATCGTGATTTCACCGCATAACTCAGATGTTTTATATGCTACTTCGCAGCATGTGCATCGTTCTACCGATGAAGGAATGAGCTGGGAGACCATTAGCCCAGACTTGACTCGAAACGACTCAACTAAGCAGGGTGAATCAGGCGGACCTATAACTAAAGATGATACATCCGTTGAGTACTATAACACGATATTTTCTTTTGTTGAGTCCCCGATTGAGCCCGGATTATTTTGGGCAGGTGCGGATGACGGACTCATTCACATAAGTAGAGATAATGGTCAGTCTTGGGAGAATGTAACACCTAAAGATATGCCTGAGGCGATGATAAGTATTATTGATGCCTCTCACCACGCCGCTGGGACTGCTTACATTGCTGCTACTAGATATAAGTTTGGTGATTTTAGTCCTATGTTATTTAAGACCACTAATTATGGAAAATCATGGACCAACATTATCACAGGCATTCCACCGATGGATTTCACCCGGGCTGTAAGAGAAGATCCTAACCGATCTGGGCTATTATATGCGGGAACAGAAACGGGAGTCTATGTGTCATTTAATGCTGGTGAACAATGGCAATCACTACAATTAAATCTACCCGCGGTACCTATTACAGATTTGGCGGTTCACAAACGTGATAAGGATCTGATCGTTGCAACTCAAGGTCGGTCTTTTTGGGTTCTAGATGACCTGCCGGTATTACATCAGCTACAGGATGATATTTTGGCTATGCAGCATCATCTATTCGATCCTGAAGATCCCTATTTATTTGGAGGACGATCTTGGGGTTCTAGTGCTACTTCCGGGCAAAATCCACAAGGTGGCGCGGTGGTATACTATTATCTAGCAGAAGACGAAGACCAAGAAATTAAGTTAGAATTTGTGGATATGCGTGAACAAGTTGTGCAAAGTTATTCTAGCAAAGAAGACGGGCGTGGACGACCTGTACGAGAATCTACTCTATTCCATGAGGATGAACAGCAGGCGCCTAGAGGCTCACTTGGTGATAAGGCTGGATTACACTCTTTTGCTTGGGGACTAGATTATCCCGGAGTGACCAACATAAATGGTCGTCAGATTCTCTGGGCGGGTTCAACGGCTGGTCCACGCGCGGTGCCTGGGACCTATGACGTGCGCATGTATGTGGGCGATGAGCTTGTGGGTGAACAAGAGTTTGAAGTCAAAAAAGATCCACGTTTAGAACAAATTTCACAGGAAGATTTGGTAGAACAGTTTGAATTAGTTCAAACCATAAATGCAAAATTAGACTCCACGCATAAAGCGATCAATAAGATTCGATCGGTTCGGGAGGAATTCCGCGACCAAATGGGAAGTTTGGGAACAGACGAAACATCTAAAGCTCTTCGCGAGCGTGCACAATCGATGATGAAAGCCATGACAGAGATTGAAGAGGCATTGGTTCAAACCAAAGCGGAGGCAACGCAAGATGTATTGAATTTTCCAATACGCTTGAATAACAAATTGGCGGCGTTAAAAAGCACCGTTGCTACCGGTTACGGTCGGCCTACAGCTCAGCAATATGCCGTCTATGAAGATTTGGCTTCAAAAACAGATGTACATCTTCTACGGCTTCAAAAGATATGGGATGGAGAGTATATTGATATCTTAGAAGAGATTGAAAATCCGGTTTTGCCTATTAATAATGACTAAGTAGATTTGTACTTTACAGGGTATGGTCAAAGAAGCATTCCCTGTAACTGGTATGAGCTGTGTCGCTTGTGCCTCCAGCGTCGAGAGTATTTTATCGCACACTAAGGGGGTTCAGCAAGCGGAGGTTAATTTTGCCACTGAGCTAGTATGGGTAGAATACGAAGAGAATATATCACCAAAAGATCTCAATGAAGCCCTAAAAAAGGTGGGATATGGATTGCTTTGGTCCGATGACGAATCTGGTGATGAGCTAGCAGAAGCACAGAAAAAAGCTCAGGAAGCGTATTATCGACAGGTAACGACCCGAACGATTGCGTCTATTTTATTAAGTGTACCAGTAGTTATTATTGGTATGGGTTTCATGGACTGGGAAGCTGGTCGGTGGATTTCGTTGGTGCTGTCAATACCGATATTGTTCTATTTTGGGCGCCATTTTTATGCAAATGCATGGAAACAAGCTAGACATGGTCAATCCAATATGGATACTTTGGTGGCTCTAAGTACGGGAATTGCCTTCGTGTTCAGTCTTTTTAACACCCTATTTCCTCAAGTGCTCTTATCCAGAGGATACGAGGTTCATGTGTATTACGAAGCTGCCGTTGTTATTATTGCTTTTGTCTCGCTAGGAAAATGGCTCGAAGAACGTGCTAAATCGAATACCTCTACCGCCCTAAAAAAATTGATGGGGCTTCAGCCTAAACATGTACATATATGGATGGCTAAGGAACGTACGGATAGTTCGTCCATATCCGATAATTTTGATGTTCAACGGGGTGAAGAGCAAGTGATACCATTAAAATGGGTAAAAGAAGGACAAATTATTATCGTTCGACCAGGAGAACATGTACCTGTTGATGGGCAGGTTATTTTTGGGGAATCGTATGTTGATGAGAGTATGATTACGGGTGAGCCCATAGGGGTGTTAAAAAAGAAGGGCGAACAGGTCTATGCCGGGACCATCAACCAGAAAGGAAGTTTTTATTTTATTGCTGAAAAAGTGGGTAAGCAAACCTATTTATCGCAAATCATTTCTCGTGTTCAGCAGGCGCAAGGAACTAAGGCTCCAGTTCAAAAATTAGTGGATCGGATCGCCGGCGTTTTTGTACCTATTGTTTTGGGAATAGCGGTACTGAGCTTGGTGGTTTGGATGGTAGTCGGTGGGCAGTCTATGCTTACTCAGGCTATTTTATCTGCGGTGGCGGTGCTAGTTATTGCCTGCCCGTGTGCATTGGGGCTCGCTACACCTACGGCCATCATGGTGGGTATTGGCAAGGGAGCGGAGCATCAGATATTGATTAAAGATGCCCAAAGTCTGGAGCTTGCACATAAGGTGGATACGGTGGTGTTGGACAAGACGGGGACGCTTACCCAAGGCCAGCCAGCCTTATCGGATGAAAAGTGGTTTTTAGATGGGTTAGAAAAGGAAAAATCGAATATAACTGCTATAATTTGGGCTATTGAACATCGATCAGAACACCCCTTAGCGGATGCTTTTTTGGCTCATTTTGAGTCTGATTACGATGCCAATGAAGATGAAATTGCTTTGACTCGATTCGAAAGTATTACGGGAAAAGGGGTACAGGCAGAAGATAAAAAGGGTAATCGCTATGCCTTAGGTAGTCTCTCCTATCTGCAAGATGGGTTTAACAACAGTTGGAATACCGGCATACTAAGCAATCACGAAGATCGTCTTAAACAGTGGGAAAGTCAGGCCAAAACGGTGGTTGGTTTTGTGATGAACGAAGAAATACGCGCCTTATTTGCCTTAGCCGATCCACTGAAACTCACAGCTAAAGGTAGTATTGATGCTTTAACCCGACAGGGATTGCGAGTTATAATGCTATCGGGTGACAGTTCTAAAACCGTTGAAGCAGTAGCGGATAAATTGGGAATTGAGGAGGTCTGGGCACAGATGTTACCCGAGCAAAAGGCAGAGAAAATACGGTCTCTTCAAGCTCAAGATCACATCGTAGCAATGGTTGGGGATGGGATTAATGATTCCGAAGCGCTAGCCGCTGCCGATGTGAGTATAGCCATGGGACAGGGTTCTGATATTGCGATGGATGTGGCAAAGGTGACCTTGATTTCATCCGATCCGGGCTTGTTGGCTAAGGCATTTAAGTTGTCTCATGATACAGTTCGAGGAATTCGTCAAAACCTTTTTTGGGCGTTCTTTTATAATATCATTGGAATACCCATTGCCGCAGGGGTATTATATCCAATTAATGGTTTTTTGTTAGACCCAATGATAGCTGGCGCTGCAATGGCTTTTAGCTCGGTCTCGGTGGTAACGAACAGCCTTCGACTGAAAATCAAACCACTTTAAGTCAACCAAATTCAAAACGATCAATTCAATCATGAAGGTATTCACATTTACATCAAACATAGCCTGTAATGCATGTCTATCGAAAGTAAAACCATTTCTAGACGAACTTGATGGAGTTACAAAGTGGGAAGTTGATGTAAACAACCCACAAAAAATACTAACCGTAGAAAGTGAGGAATTAAGCGCTGAGCAAATTCAAGAAGCGGTAGCTAAAGCAGGATATCAGCTAAAAGAACAATAACATTGGTCTAAGCTACGTTACATTTTCATTTTAGCTAGTATAAAATGAAAGATTTAGGGAACTCACCACCAAAGAGCGCTGTAACTTTACAGCGCAGAAAAAAAATTCGTAATTGGGCTATTGGTATTACCTTTCTCCTTTTGGTATTGGTGATTACGTTCGGCGCTACCCTCTCAGATTTTTGGGGATTTAGGGCCAAGCATCGATCAGATACTTCTACAACACTTACTCAGACCTATGACTTATTTATGGCCGATTTGGACTCTATTGTAGCTGGACAATTAGGCTCGTATGAAAGTCGTCAAGTTTTAGAGATAGACACCGATGGAATGTTTCGAGTTCAGGGATTGAATCCTGAGCGCGCTCCGTATTTAATTGGACAGGTAATTAGAAAAGAAAATGATCAGCTTTTCCCGGAACAGCTACCCAACCTGTTACGAGATGAACAGTTTCAAGATACTGACAAGAAATTCAATCAATTTTTCATAACAGAATATAAAAATCTTCTATCAGATAATAAAACAAAGCAAATGTTCACTCCTTACACT
>Ga0208127_1001981_pt1 | contig 9971 bp, 3 predicted proteins | sample ETNtaG_6_FD_185751 | JGI IMG/M metagenome (GOLD analysis project Ga0208127, IMG submission 185751) | Marine microbial and viral communities from oxygen minimum zone, Eastern Pacific Ocean - ETNP201306SV45 (SPAdes) (version 2) | ecosystem: Environmental > Aquatic > Marine > Oceanic ...
TCAGCACTTGATGGGAATTCAAATACTCCATCAGTATGTGAGAATCCTCCAAATGCACCGGTATATTCAGGAGAATAGTTTGTTCCAGACTGTGCACCACCTCCATAGAAGAAGATGTTGTCAAGATAAACAGTTCCGTTACCAGTAAGTTTCAATTGATCTACTTTAGTCAAATCTACAGGGTTGTCTCCTGTTGTAAAATGATCAAGAGAAATATCAACCGAATTCCACTCTCCAGGAGTTGTTTCTACATCAAATGAATACGCAACTTCATTTCCATCAACAGTACTGATTAAATACAGGTCTAAATCCGAGGCGTTTCCAGTGAAAAAGTCAACGTGAAGCTTGGTTTTAGATGAAACATCAAGTGCAGCTGAAAGTTGTGTTCCTTGGAAACCTAAATTGGCATACTTAAGGACTGTATTACCCGCAATGGTAACGGTTTCTGCACCACTATTTGAGCCCCAGTTTGTATTAAAGTCCGTTCCAGCAACATCTTCATAAGCATCACTGAAAAGAGAAATTACTTCAGCTGCCGCATACGAAGGTGTAGCAGGAGCATCCGTGGGATCAACAGCAGCCACAACTTCTTTGGGTGTTGCGAAATCGATGTTGTCAAGATATGCAATATTAGCAACTCCTCCATCACTTCTTGTGGGCATGATAACAAGGGTATTGTAAACACCGTCTGTGTCTTTCCCCTCGGGGAGATTGAATACAAGAGTTTCCCAACCAGTTCCTTCAGTTTCAGCATAGATGTCAGAAGTAGCTACTTTTCCTTCTGTTCCGTTTGCAAACTCATCTTCGAGTTTGATGGCAACTTTTGTTCCAGCAGCATTAGAATAATAATCCATTTTGATTGCTTCTTTGCCGTCAGGGAAATTAATTGCTTCACTGAGAGTGAAATAAAAACCAGCCCACTCAAAAATACCTTCGGGCTCGGTTATCTTAAGTACTCTGTCCGAGTCGTTTACGTCATCTTTTCCAGGATTATCAGCATATTCAATTTCGAGATGACCATCTTCGTCATTGCCTCCGAAGCGGCTCCATGTACCACCATTGGTTCTGGTAGCATCTTCCGCGTCTTCTTCTGCAAAGCTTGGACCCGTAACTTCAAATTCAATTGCTCCATCATTCAGATTAGGCTGGGCAGCAATAAAAACTGGGTCTGATGGGTCAGGACCAGGGATAACAATTGTTCCTCCCCCGTTGTCATCTTCTTTACATGAAGTAAAGACTAGTAGTAGTGAGAATAAAAAAATTAGTCGATTTTTCATTTGTATTAGGATTTAAATTATAATTATTGGTTTATTGTGTTTATTAATTAATAGCCCGTATTTTGAGGGTAACCCTCACCTAATAAATCCAACACACCTTGTGGAATTTTTAGGTTTACCATGTGGGGTTCGTACACCTCTACTGGGTTGACATGCGCCTTTTCGTAATATTCATTAAGAAGTGGAGAATTCATATGATCAATCAGATAATCAAACAAAAGTCCCTTTCTTTTTAAAGTATACCAGCGTTGTCCTTCAAAAGCGAGCTCTCTGGCTCTTTCTTCAAAAATAGTTTCAATGGAAACAGTCGTTGCTGCTGGAATTCCAGCTCTTGTACGAACCTCATTCAAATAATCAAGAGCCTTAGCAGAATTACCTTCTTCAAAATGAGCTTCAGCACCAAGCAAATAAGTTTCAGCCAAACGATAAATCATAATATTTTTAAAGTGATTACGGTCTGTAGGCTCAACATTAGCATCCAAAAACTTTATAACACCAGGTGCTTGGGTTTTGTAGTATTCGAAAAAATCATCTTCATCGTCCCTATCGTATCTATCAAGAGGGTCTCCAATGTTTTTTCCAGCAGGAAGGGTAGCAGGATCATTATATAAGTATTCAAAAATATAATAGTTGCCAATTCTTTTGTCAGCTGGGTTTTCGTTCAACAAATCGACAGCATAAGGGTTGAGGGAAATAAATCCAAAACCATCACCTCCGTTTTCAACAGACTGTTTTAGGCCTTTTTCAGAAGAATAATGTGCTACTGTCTGCCAGTTCATCTGGTGCCAGTCTCCACCTCCGATGGTGTTCTTTTCGAAATTAATGGCAAAAAGCGTCTCTGAGTGCATCAACTCTCCAGCAAAAACTTGCTCAGGATCAACCAAAGCATAGGGTCCGTTTGCAAGAATGTCATCAACTATTTCAGCTGCTGCTTCATAGCCTGTAGTTCCTTCATCATCGATTTCGTCATCTCCGTACCACATTTCAACTTTTGCTCGTAAGTGATCGACAGCTCCCTTGTTCCACCGTCCAAATTGAGATGTTGTATAAGAAAGATTGTCGCTGGCATACTTTAAGTCTGCGCGAATCAAGTCGAAGATTTCGTCTTTAGTTGACTTTTCTGAAACCCTATCGAAAGCCGTTTCAGGGGTTGTAGGTTCCATTTTGACATAAATGTTTTGAAACATCCTGTACAGAGTGAAATAAGCGTGTGCTCTAAAAGTTCTGGCTTCTGCCAAACTTACAGCGAGCTCACTACTTGAGTTCCCAGCCTGCACAAGTGCATCACCTCCTTGGATTATAGAGTTGGTAATATCTATTATCTTATAATTGTGTCCCCAGAAGAAGCCGAATGCTGCTTCGGTTCCGTAATCTCCATCGAGGCCACAGCCCCAAAAACAGTTGCTAAAGAGAGAAATTTCTCCATCAACTCCCGCGGCAATATCACTCTTAGCCTGAAGGATTAAAGGAATGGCACCGTTAAACCAATCACGAACATAAGGCTCACGATTTAAAGAATAGAGTCCCACGACAGCGTTCGAAATCCCTTCAGAACTGCTGTAAAGAAAATCCACAGAGTTATTAGTGAGAAGTTCGTCTTTTAGAAAGTCATCTTGATAGCAAGAGGTTACTACTGCCAAAGTCAAGGTTATATAAAGTAATCGAAAATTTTTCATCTTGGTTTTTTAAAATGTTAGGTTTAATCCAACTGTAAGATTTAATGTTTCTGGGAATACGCCCTCTCTTAAATCTTGCTCAGGAGAATATGATAAAAAGTCTGTTACAGTAATTAAGTTTGTTCCTGTAAAGTACAATCTTCCCTTCGTTGTATTCAAGAGCTGATTTAAACGTTCCCCAAAATTATATCCAACAGATAAAGTTCGTAAGCGCATATAGGAAGCGTCTTGAGCTGCAAAAGAGTTCAAGTGCTTTAACCAAGCGGGTGCTGCATTGGCTTTAGGCCATTCTGTAGATGGGTTAGCATCGGTATAATAGGGTACCACAGGCCCGTTGAGCGATGCTTTCCAAAACTCCCCATTAGACAACACAGAGTTGATTCTTGTAACACCTTGCACAACATACCAGTCCATGAAGATGTCAAAATTTTTGACTCGAAGAGTGGTATTAATAGATCCAAACCAATCAGGATCAGTGTTTATGAATATATTGTCATCGTCGTCGATTTTTCCATCACCATTTTGATCAACTACACGAATGTGACCTGGCTTTGCCCCCACTTCAGGTGTTATTGGGCTGCCATCCATAAAGTCGGACTCTTGATAAATTCCTGCATATTCTGGAAGCCATATGTTGTTTATAGATTGACCTATGGACAACCTTCTTCCATTAGATTCTGTGATGTCGATAAAATACGTTTCTCCAGTTTCGGAATCAACCTGAGTTTCTCCAGTCAATGCAACGATTTCGTTTTCATTTGTAGACCAAGTAAATCCTAGGTCAAATGAAACGTCCTTTTTTTGAATAATAGAATTGTTCAGTGATAATTCTAAGCCTGTATTTTGAAGTTCACCAACATTAAAACGTGTCACACTATATCCAGTTGATGATGCCAACTGTCTGTCCAACAAAAGATCGGTTGTGTTAGCCTTATAATACTCAAAAGTACCTCTAATCTTGTTGTTGAGAAAAGCAAAATCAACACCCGCATTAAGAGTGGTAGTTGTTTCCCATTTCAAATTTGGATTTCTAAGACGAGAGGATGCAGAAGAACCGCTTACAGTAGAAGTTCCAAAAACGTATGGATTATAATCAGCAACCCCAAGAGATTCTAAGGGGTTGATTCCTTGATTTCCGGTAGCACCGTAACTTAGGCGGAGCTTGAGTTGGTCGATTGCATCTATTTCTAAATCTTCCTCAAATTTGTATGCAACAGAGACTGCAGGGAAGAATCCCCATTTGTTGTTTTCGGAAAATACAGACGCTCCGTCCGCTCGCGTTGTAAACTCAAGAAGGAATTTGTCTTTAAACGAGTAGCGAAACCTTCCCATGAAGGATAAAACTCTCCTTCTCCAAACGTCTCGATTGTTTGCAAGTAATTCAGAGGCGAGACCGTTGTACGAAAGGGCATCATTTACAAAATCAGATTTTACTAGCTCATTGAACTTAAAATTTTGTTCGTCATAAGCATGAACCCCTGTAAAATCAAGATTGTGAATATCGTTTTTTAGAATATCATAGTTCAAGATGTGCTCAATCAATAATTGCTTGTACTGAGTGTCGATTAACACGCCAATTCCATTGTTTCCTTCATCACCAGAGGAATGCAAGGAGGAACGATAAGTTCCTTGGTCGGTGTTTCGGTTTCTGAAAAATGATTTAAATGAATATGAAAGTTTTGGTGATATCTGATAATTCAAACGCAAACTAAAATCAGTCAGATTGGTCTCTGTTTCATCAATAGATTCTCTTTGGTCCCACAAGGGATTTACAGCAACAGAGTTTGATTCACCAAAGTAATATTTTACCAAATTTCCATTATCGTCATAGGGTTTGGCGATGGGGCTTAAACTTGAAAGAAATAAACCCCCTGTTTCACGACTTTGATTGGCATTTTGAATATTGATTATCGCTTCCATGCTCAACTGGTCGGTCAATTGTTGGCTAAAGTTTAATTTGTATTGCAATCTGTCAAATCCAGAATTTGGAATAATTCCGTCTTGTGAAAAGTAGTTTATACTTGAATAAACTTGAGTTTTTTCAGTTCCAGAAGAATAACTCAAAGAATGATTTGTCAACAATGCATCGTTGAGGGCCAAAGTTTCCCAATCAACAAAATTTTGGTTTTCAATAAACTCTAGTTCAAAGTCATCCCATACAAAACTTAAAGGGGGGTTAGGAACTCCTGTTCTAGCCCTCCATGCATCCATGCGGTAATTGAAAAAACCAGGAGCGTCGTACATTTCAAAGTTCTTGGTGAGGGTTTGAGTGGTTACGTATGCAGAGTAATTAAAGCTTTTGTAACCCTCTCTAGCCTTTTTGGTGGTAACCAAAACAACTCCGTTAGAAGCACGAGCACCATAAATTGCGGTTGAAGCAGCATCTTTTAAAATCTCTACACTTGAAATATCATCAGGCGATATATCGTTTAGATTATCATAAGGCAATCCGTCTACAATAATAAGTGGACTGTTACCTCCGGCTACAGAAACATTTCCGCGAATAACAATGTTAGAATAACCCCCAGGGCGTGCATCACCAAGGTTGACTTGTACCCCAGCAGCCCTTCCACGTAAGAGCTCAGTAACATTTGTGGTAGGAATTTGAGTAGCTTTCTCTACGTCAATGGTTGCAACAGACCCTACAAGATTGCTTCGTTTTTGAGTACCATAACCAACTACGATTACTTCGTCTAGTTTGTTGTCTTGTAAAAGTTGTATTGTTAATGGGTTGGAGTCATTAATAACAAGCACTTGTGTTTTGAACCCAACGTAGTTTACAGAAATAGAAGCCCCTTTGGCAGCCTCTAATGAAAAATTACCATCAAAATCAGAGGTGGTGCCGTTGTTCGTACCTACAACTAGAACAGTAGCTCCAGGTAAGGGTTGACTTGTGTCGGCATCATAAATAACACCAGAAATTGAGACATTCTGAGCAAACCCAAAAAATCCTAGGTTTAAAATCAAAAATAGATTGAGAATTTGTTTCATTATGGTTTGTTTAACATGTTTAGAAATGATGTCACAATATAAACGAAGGTGATTGTTAATCCTTTAATTCTACACTATACAATTTATATACTCGACAAAAAAATAGATCCAAAAGAGAGAATTACGTTTTTTAACCTGATAGATTTTATTAAAAAGGCAGAAATATTCCTTATTGTATAGGTGATGTTAAGGTCGTTGACGGTGAATTGAAAAACTATACAGAAAGAATATAGCTTATCAAATTGGTTTTATGGTCCAAATTCATCCTTTTTCGGAGTCTGTAGCGCTTGATTTCAACACTTTTTGAGGAGATGTTTAATAGGGATGCAATCTCTTTTGAAGAGAGATTTAGACGTAGATAGGCACAAAGGCGAAGGTCATTCGGGGTTAGTTTGGGGTGTATGTCTTTTATTTTCTTTAAAAAGTCTTTATCCGCATTGTTAAAAGCTTCTTCAAAGAAGTTCCAATCATCTTCATTGTTGATATTGTTGTCTATAGATCTAATCACAGATTTGATTTGAGAAACATTTTCAATCTTAACAAGATCGTCTTTGATAGAGCCCAGAAGGGTATTCTTTTTGATCATGCTCATTGTTGAAATGGCCAATTCACGATTTTTATTTTCAATGCGTTGGTTAAGCTGTTCGTTTTTTGCTTCGACCAATGCTTTGGTGTTAGCCATTTCTTTCAGGGCGAGTTCTTTTTGGGTGTCTTCAATAAATCGCGACTGTTGTTTTTTATAGTAGTTTGTGTACAGGTTGTTAATCGAAAGAGATAATAAGATCAAAATCAGAAAATAACTTCCAATAGCTGTGTATGAAAAATACCATGGGCGATTGATTTTGAAAGGATAATTAAGGGTATCTCCTAGTAACTGCTGACCACTTCTGGCTTTGAGGTTGAAAACATAAGAACCAAAGTCAAGATTGCTAAACGCTACTGAATTGTTTGATGACCAGTCAACCCAGTCCTTGTGATATCCATCAAGTTTCCATTTGTATTCGATGGCGTTGAGTTTGCTGTAGTTAGGGACAGAAAATTTAAAATCAAGATTGTTAAAAGAAGGTTGTAAAGAGATCTCTTCGGAAAGGGGCAGTTGCATCTGAGATTGACTTCGATTAAAAGCTTTAATTTGATTCAGCATCACGCTAACACTCGGCGTTTTATATTGATTAAGGTTCAATACTAAAAACCCTTTAAGTGTGCCTAACAAATAGGAAGCATTAGATAGGAGTTTAATGTTTTCAAACCCCAAATTGGCTTTGCGATCTTCGTATGGAATGGGTAGTTTTTGAACACTAAAGCTCGCGTCAAAAATGTTTTTATCCAAAATCACAATGTTTTTATTAAAAAAGCTCCAAATTCTGTTTTGCTCATCAACGACCATTTTACCACTTACATATTGATCACTTAAGAACATCTCAGTGGAAACTGAAACGAGTGTAAAATCTTTTAAATCATCTTCATATCTAAAAAACCCATCTGGACACAGAAAGTATATTTCATCATTGAGCTTTACCAAACTTGAATGTCGTGGTCTTTTGATATTGATTTTTTGAGTTTCCTCAACAGATTTCAGATCCTCGCTTATAACCAAGCGAAAAACCCCTTTGTATTCGTGACTTACCAGTATATTTTTGTCATTGGTGATTTCGACATGGAGAGAAGAAATGTCAAATCCTTCCAATTTGTGACTGTAACGCCATTGGCTCTCAATATATTTAATGATGTGTAAGCCAGAGTAGGTGCCCACCAAAATGGTTTGATCATCTATTTTCTTGTGAGTCCAACTGCCATACAGTGTTTCTATTTGTTTTGCCTTGTCTTGATTGATGACATATGTTCCTGAGTCGTGACCACAAAACAAAGTGTTGTTTACCACTTGTAGGCTCCAAACTTGCCCAGCAAGTCCTTCAATTGGCGTAAACATTGCTTCTTTGTCAACATCTGATCGAACAAAAAGTCCCCTGTTAGTTCCTACATAAAGAAGGTCCTTGTGTCTGACAGATGTGTAAACTGCACCCAAAAGATCGTCCCGATCATTAAATACTTCGAACGGCGCTTTGATGTTAACACAGTTAATTCCGCTGTCTAATCCCAACCATAGGTTTTGATCAAGATCTTCAAAAACAGAAAGGATGGTATTGTTAATCAGTCCTTTTTGAAAATTCATATGTTTTACAGATTGATCTTCTTTGTTTACCACAAAGACACCATTAGAAATGGTACCGAGTACATAATCCCCAGTTTGTGTTCTAATTGCACTATAAACAACATCATTTTTGACTAGATTGTTCATGCTGGGCCATGTTCTGAGGCGTCCTCGACTGTAAGTAAAAAAACCGTTGTTTGAAGTCAGTAATCGGAAACCGTCACCATAAGAAAACATATTGACCACTATAGAGTTTCCAAAGTTATTGTTGACAATAAAAGGCAGGATTCCTGACGGAGTTAGTTCAAAGATTCCAAGTCCTTGCTGCTGGAAAAAAATACGATCATCAACCAAGTAGGACTTTAAAATTGTGGGGCCAGGGTGATAAGCTTTGATTTCCTTGTTGGTTTTATCATAGAGCAATAACCTATCTAACGATTGAAAAATTATCGTATTGTCGAGAGATAAAATATTCCAAAATTGTTCATCCTCTAAAAGTGGTGTTTCTAATTGTTTGGATAAGGATGTATAAGTAAGGGCTCCTGTGCTATCACGTTCCCAAAACCCAAAATCCATGTAAGAACCTGAATACAACATGCCATCTACATAGGCTACAGACCTTAGTATAGAGGGCGTTTGATATAATTCCCAACGGGCTGCGTCATAAACAAGTAAACCTTCATTGTTGGCAAAATACATCTCTCGGTTGTCGCCCTGAGTAACCATCCAGTTTTGACTCCCTGCAGCGTATACTTCCATGGGAAAAGACTGTATAGGAGGGATCTGCTGAGTGTAAAGTTTACAAGTAATAGCTAAAAAGCTAATAAACAGCGCTTTAAAAAAAAAATTTTGATTCAATGTAGGTGTATTTGAGCATCAAAGTTAAAAATTATAATTAACCTTCAAAAGCTCAAAATCCTATACAGTCTATTTTTTTACTCTATTACTAGCTTTTTATGCAGCTTACGACCCGAAACAATTGCCTCCACAATATAAATCCCTGCAGGAAGATCTAGCGTTAAGAGAACCTCATTGGTGTTTGGGGTTTGATGCAAGAGTTTTTGTCCTGAAATAGCATAAATCGACAAAGAAGACATGGTGCTTTTAGAGGATATCGACGCGAGGCGGTTGGTAGGATTAGGATATACTTGTAAACTTGGTAAATCGTCAAAATTAGGGGAAGATTGTGTTTGTTCTTCATAAACACGTACATAATCAATCTCCATAACTGCAGAGCTAAAATTAGGATCTATACCCCCACCTAGAGATCCGCCCATAGCCACATTGAGCAGAATAAAATGATTGTTTTGAAAATATGTCATATCAACTCCGTTGGTATTGTGAAACTCAACACCATCCACCATCAGAGATATACCGTCTGCAGTCCAAATCATAGAATATTCGTGCCAGGTGCCTTCCGTGTCAGTCACAGAAGTATGGTTGGTTGTAAAGGTGTGGTTTCCTTGTGCGTCTGGAAAATGAAAGGCTCCTGAGGTTATGGATTTATCGGAGTCTTGCTCCATGATATCGATCTCTCCACATGCTGGCCAATAAGTGGTGCCATATCCTTCTATTTGCCAATAGGCACCCGTTTCAATTATGTTTTGGCCTAGTGTCCAAATGGCAGGCCATGTCCCTTGTTCTGAGGGGAGCTTGGCACGGACATCCATACGGCCGTATTGAAAAGCATATTTGCTATTGAGCCGCGCAGAGGTATAGTTCTGTGTAGAACCCGTTTGGGGGTTTGCATACGTTTCTTTGATGGCTTTAATCTTTAGTGTTCCATCACTAACATAAGAATTGACAGTACGGTCTGTATAGTGTTGTTGTTCGTTGTTAAACCATCCATTACCTCCATTGGCGGGATAGGTTTGG
>Ga0208127_1001982_pt1 | contig 9971 bp, 12 predicted proteins | sample ETNtaG_6_FD_185751 | JGI IMG/M metagenome (GOLD analysis project Ga0208127, IMG submission 185751) | Marine microbial and viral communities from oxygen minimum zone, Eastern Pacific Ocean - ETNP201306SV45 (SPAdes) (version 2) | ecosystem: Environmental > Aquatic > Marine > Oceanic ...
AAGACAGAGGCGTATTTGGTAAACTATGCCGAAGAGTTCATTTATTCGACATACTTGGCTCCGTCAGCAGCCTGCGCGGCGATAGCGGCGATCGAGCGTCTGCGCAGCTTGGAAGAGCAGCGCCCATCCTTTGCCGCCGAGTCGCTGTTCTTTCGCAAGCGATTGGCTGAAAAAGGCATGCAAGTGTACTTGAACGATTCGCCAATCGTCTCGATCCATTTGGGAAATCCTGAATGGGCGATTGAGGCTGCGGACCGGTTGAAACGGCAAGGAATCCTAGTGGGTGCGATCAGGCCGCCCACGGTTCCTGAGGGAACGAGTCGATTGCGAGTATCGCTAAAGGCAACGCTATCGAGAGAGCGATTGGCAGAGGTGGCGGATAAGGTGGCTCGCGCGGTGGGGGCGGTATCATGAAAATCGCTTGCTTAGGAGGATGGAGTATGGGCGAGCAGGAGACGCGCGTCGCATTCGAAAGCCGTTTTCCGAATGGGGAAGTAACTGCGATCGAGTCGGTTCCGGGATGGGACGAATCTCTGGAAGCTCTGGGCTCTGTTGACTGGCTCTTCGGATACTCGTTGGGAGCGTATCTGACGCTTATGGAGAAAGAACGCCTTTCGTCGCTGGCGAGGCGGGTCACTCTGCTCGCGCCGTTCGAGGACTTCAAGGCCGAGGCTGGACGCGGCGGTCGTACCCGAAAGGGACAGCTTGGTTATCTGTTGAAGTGGCTCGACCGCAACCCTGAGGAAGCGATCGCTGACTTCCGAAAACGCGCGGTCTTGCGGGAGAAGAGTCCTGACCTCGAACGGAATGTGGAAGATTTGAAATGGGGAATACGAATTTTAAAGGATACCGCTTGCGAGTTCGGATCGCTTTCCGGCGTCGAATGCTATGTTGGGGAACGCGACCCGTTGCTGGATGCGGAGCGATTGAAGGAGTTGTATCCGAGCATGGGCGTGATTGTCGATGCGGGTCATGAATTGGAAGCTCTGCTAGAAGGAATCGAGGAATAATGAGATTCGATCGAAAAGCGGCTCAATATCATGAAAAGGCGGACATTCAGAAGCTGGTCGCCGACTGGTGCGGCGATTGGATCGAGCGAGATTGCCAGGATAAGAAAGCTGTGGAATTGGGAGCGGGTACGGGTCTATTGACGCGTCACTTGGCATTGCGCGGTTTCGAGTCCTTTGCAGCTACTGATTTGTCGGAGCGCATGCTGGAGCAAGGGCGAGCCCGCTTACCCATGGTCGATTGGAAGCGTTTGGACGCTTGGAGTTGCGACGTTCAAGAGGTGGATCGGCTGTATGCCAGCAGCTTGTTGCAATGGGCGCCTGATCCTCTCGAGGTTTTGAAGAATTGGCGCGCCGCCCTAAAACCCGAAGGGAGAGTCCTGACGAGCTTTTTCGCCAAAGGCTCGCTCAAGGAATTCGTCAAGCGTCGATCGGAGTTCTCCGCTATTCCCTGGCGTCGAAAGAAGGACTGGCTGAGATTGTTCGAAGAGGCGGGATTCCAGGTATTGAGAATCGATTCTCGTCGAGACCTGATTTCCTATGAATCGGCGCGAGAGGCTTTGAGGGCCATCCACGATATGGGAGCGGTTACGGATCGTCGCATGGGCGTTGGCGAATTGCGACGATTCCTGAAGGAGTGCGATGCGGCGACTGAAGGCAGCTTCGAGCTGAGTTGGCGAGCCTTGCGGGTCGAGTGCGTCAAAGTCTAACGGGTAGGAGGCCCATTGGAACGATCGCTAGGAGGCGTAGGTGGACCAGTCTCCTATGAGAGAGTCTGATTCCAGCGCTTTGTCTAACTGACTAAGGAAGTCTTGGCGGGCAATGGACTCTGCCCCCAGTCGCCTGAGATGATCGGTCGGGGTTTGGGCGTCGATGAAGTGGAAGGAGTTTCGCTTGGCGAAGGTAACGAGACCGGCGAAGGCGACTTTAGAAGCGTCAGGAGAATGGTGATACATGGATTCGCCGAAAAAAGCGGCCCCGAGCGATAACCCGTAAAGACCTCCCACGAGCTCGCCGTCGCGATAGCATTCGAACGAATGGGCGATCCCGAGCCGATTGAGCTGTATGTAGGCTTGGATCATATCGTCCGTGATCCATGTTCCTTCTTGTCCAGGCCTTGGCGTATGGGCGCAGGCGCTTATAACTCTTTCGAAATTCGTGTCGATGCGGACGGTGTAGCGACCGCTGTTCAATACCCGCTCCAAGCTTTTGGAGCATTTGAAGCGATTAGGGTAGAGCAGCATTCTTGGATCGGGAGAGAACCAAAGAATCGGCTGTCCTTCGGAATACCACGGGAAGACGCCCGCGCGATAAGCCGCCAAGAGTCGCTCGGGCGAGAGATCGCCTCCAATCGCCAGCAATCCTTCGGAATCCGCCTGCGAGGGATCTGGAAAACCGATTTCGTTGCCGAGTATGGCGATGGGCATAGCGCGTGGATTTGACGGAATTACTCGTCGAATGCGGGCAGTTGGCTAGCGTCCTCGAATAGATTGACAAGACGTTCGTATGCCGGACGTCGCGCTTCCGGAGACGAACGCTGAAAAAACGCATTCCAGGAAGCGGCGGGAATTATCTCCCCTTCGGCTTCGGAGCGCCGATAGCCTGTCAAATTCGATTCGGCATCGAAGTCGAGTTCCCACGGAAGTTGAAACAAGGCCTTAGCATTGTCTGCCGTAACGAGTATTGCTCCAAGCTTTGGATCGTCGTCTTCGCTTGTTCTCGCCTGGATGGCGCTAACGAAGGAAACCAATCGAAAATCGTAGGCGATGATAAGGTCGGACAGCGCGCTGAGCAAGCTCGCTCGAGAGCGCATGGTTTGATTGGGCAGGGTCAGGACGACGAAAGGACCCGAATTGCGTTTGCCCAAGAAAAGCGGCAAGATTCCTTTGAGCGAATCGAAGGTATCTTCGGCGTGTTGAGCCATGGCTTCGTGAATGCCCGAAGTCGCTGGCGAATTCTCGGTGAGTCGTTGTTGGAGGCTAGGCATGATTCAAGCTCCATACACTTGGTACGGTTCGGCGGGAGTCGAGCGCTTAGCGTCACGTTTTCTCGGAAGAATCGAATGCCAATGACGCCGAGTTAATGCAGTAGCGGAGTCCGGTCGGCTTTGGCCCGTCGGGAAAAACATGGCCTAAGTGTCCCCCGCACTTCGCGCAGTGCACCTCTGTGCGCGTCATCCCGTGGCTCGTATCTACGGTTTCGCCAATGCGACTGGGCTCGATTCCTTCGTAAAAGCTAGGCCAACCGCTTCCGGAATCGTACTTGGCGGAACTGTCGAAGAGCGTTTCCCCGCAACCAGCGCAGCGATAAAGGCCTTCGTCCTTGAGATTCCAGAATGCGTTTTGGAAGGGAGGTTCCGTGCCTTGCTGTCGCAGGACGCGGTACTGTTCGGGGTTCAGCAGACGTTGCCATTCCTCGTCGCTCCGCTGCAGTTTTCCATCCGCATCGATTTCGGCATTGGATGAAAGCGAGCAAGCGCTAAGAGGATCGTCTTGCAAAGTATCGTTGGGCTCGTTCATAGGCATACCATGCGAACTGACGAGCGGCGTGTAAATGCGAATGCGAAGGCCCCGGCGGACGAATGTCCGCCGAGGCTTCGGTTTGTAGCGGCGGCTCGCGTTTGCTATTCGAACGCTGCTGGCAACTCGGAACGAGCCCAGTCCTTCAATAGCGAGCGAACATAATAGGCGGTTTCCTGCTTGCGAGAAGGCAGGTCGAGCCGCCAAAGATAGTTCAAGTCGGTGAGGGAACGCATTCCCTCCTCGATTACCAGCTGATCCTCGTCCAAGACGGCGAAACGAAATTCGAATCGCGGCGGATAGGAAGCCCGCATGATGCGGACATGGTCGTACTGAGGATAAAGCGGTTCGTGATAGCCAGCGAAGTCAATGTCTTCCACGCTAACTTCCAATGTGTATCCGCTAGGAAGATACAGAATGGCCTGTCGCTCTAGTTCAGATTGGATGATTTCCTTGACGATTCTATGTTCTCGTTCGCCGGAGAATCCGTCGATTTCGATATCGGTGTAGCGACTCGGACTTCCAAAGTCGATCGATACCTTTGCGTCGCTAGCGTTGGTTTTGGCGAAACCTGTCAAAGCAATCGACAGGTTTAGAAGCGACGCGAATGCGATGATGCGCGTTTTCATATTTTCCTCCCTTGTTTTCCTTTAATTCAATTGCCTTCTAATACGACAATCTGCCGGAACTGGATTCGAAAATCGAATATGGTAAGAAGGAATCGAATACTGAATATGAACCTTTTCACGATTCGGATTCAGCGGTTGGCGGCCTTCGCGTTCGTCCAAATTGGATTTGACAAGGCCTTGCCCCCCATTTTTTTAGGGCGTTCAAATCGGAAATAGCTATGGCAGAAGAAAAGAAAAGCGCCGCGAAAAAGTCGGATTCGAAGACGAAATCCAGCGAAACCGCTACTAAGTCGAAGGCGAATCCTGCAGGCAGGAATGGCAAGGGGTCCGGTCCGAGAAACATCTTCTCGGAAGAATTCCGATCCAATTTCGATTCGATCGACTGGAGCAAATAGGTCTAGAGACTTCCGCTACCAGATGCCTTGGTCGGAGAGCTGCTTCATGGCCGCTTCCGCCCAGCCTCTGTTGGCTGCGGGGCTGGCGGGAGACGGATGGAGCACTTTTCCATGCTTAACCTCTATTCCATCAAGCGCTAGCTTGGCTCGGTTTTGAGCGAATCCGCCCACGCCAACGATCCACTCGGGCTTAAGGATTTCCAAGCAGGTCCGCAGATGTCTGTCGCAAGCGGCAAAGAGGCCCTCGACTTCGGCCACGGGCAATTTGTCGGGTGTGCGATTGCGAGCGCTCTCCTCCATGAATACCAGCGGACAATAGTTAAGCGCGAAGTGGTCCGCAAAGAAGTCGGCTGCCTTTTCGAAGCGATCGGCGAAAAGGCCCCAGAGACGCCTTCCGGAAACCTCGGACTTTTCGCAGGCGAATCCCACTACGGGCCGCTTAGGGTGTTCAGGGAAAGGAATGTCCACTGGCTCTTCGATTCCCATCCAGTCGCGCACCGCTGAAATCTCTCCAAAAGGCACGCCGGTTTGCGACATTCCCCATGGCCCGGGGTTCATCCCCATGAAAACGACCCGTTTCCGCGAATTGCCGTAGTTTTCGAGGTAGCGCCGATGGGGCTTCCAGGCGTATCGAAGCGGATTGTAGACGTAAGCTACGGGAGGAGCGAAGCGAAGCTCGTCGACTTCGTTGCGTAAGGTCTCGGCAGCTTCGATCAATTCGGCGGAACGGCTCATGGGTCCGTTTTCGAGCAAGGGGATTAATGGGTCAACTTCATTGCGCAACAAACCCTGTAAGGGAATGCTATCGCGACTTGCGGTAGAATCGATTCAGGGCAAAGGGGCTGATGCCCGCTTGGTAAGCGGCGACAATGAGGAAATTGCGTAGTTGCTGTTTGAGGACGCCATTTTTATGGAAGCGTCTAGAAGAAGTTACTACAGAACTGCTCGATTTGACGAACCGACCTTGTCTGCGCAGTCTTAATTGAAGTTCGACATCTTCGAGAAATGGATACGCTTTGAAACCTCCGATTTGACGAAAGGTATTCGCCCGAATGAAGAGAGCCTGATCGCCGTAAGTAAAGTCAGCGAGATTGATGGCGCTGCAACGGGAATAGAATTCGAGCAGCGGGTGCCGCTTGTCGAATCGCAGCCTAAAGGAGCCGGCGATGACGTTCGAACGAGCCAGGATTCTCTCGATTTCAGCGACGCCGTCTTCGGGCAATCGGGTATCGGCGTGGAGGAAAAGCAAAATAGGAGCTCGCGCTATTCGAGCTCCGGCATTCATTTGGGCTCCTCGACCAGGTTCGCATTGGACGGTTTGGCAATTGAAAGATCGGGCGATATCGAGAGTGGAGTCATCGCTTCCTCCATCTGCCACGATGGTTTGAATACAAGGAGCATGAGGTCGAAGCGATTCGAGCGTATTGGGGAGCGCCTTAGCCTCGTTGAGCGTCGGAAGTATACAAGAGATGGTGGGAGGCATTTTCGGCCTAGCCAAACTCGACCTAAACGAAAGAGCCGCGTGGAAGATTGTCGACCTTGAAGCGACGATCCCCCAAGGAGTCGTCTAGCTTTTTCGCTGAGCTCAATGCGGGCATAAGCGTTTCATGCACGGGCACGAGCGAGCACAGCTTCTCCAACTGAGGATGGTCTTGAATACGTTGAAATACGTTAGCGAGAAGAATGGCATCGCCCTGAGCATCGTGTCGTCGAATGGACGAAAGTCCGGCGGAGAGCCTTTCGGCAATGTCGTCCAATGAATTTCGCAATCGGGAGAAGTCGGGCCAGAGATTCTCGAAAATATCCATTGTATCGATAAAGCGTACGGTTCGCGATTCGCTAGGGTCCTGGCTGACATGCTTAGCTATGAAGCGAAAATCGAAACGGTAAATGTCATGTCCAAAGAACGTCGCCTGTCCCGCGAAATCGGACAGCATTTGAATTCCTTCCGCAGGCGAGGGCGCATTCTCTACATGCTTGTCGCGAACGCGGGTGAGTTTCTGAATGCGCTCGGGGATTGGCTTGCCTGGATTGACGTAGGTCGTGAAGGAGTCTTCGACCTCCATTCGCATGCCGCCCAGTCTGATTGCGGCGATTTGAGTGATTTCTTCGAGCTTTGGACGAAGTCCTGTCGTTTCCAAATCGAAGGCAACGAGTTCGGTGACGCCCAGCAAGGGGTGGAAGTGGCTGCGATGGGCTGGGTTCAATGGTTTCACGGGATAAAATAGAAGCGATGGACGCGATTTGGATTATGACCGGAATGCTCTGGGCTCCGTTCCATCGCGGAATTGTTTTTTGGCAACTCTAATATCGACGAAAATCGAAGCGTTTTGAATTTGCGCCATTAACTTTGCGCGACCGTTTCAATCTTCTCCTACAGGGATGGATCGGAAGCTTTACCTTCTCGAATAGACAACAGCATTTGTATGTTAGACAATCGGTGGGCGATTTCCTGAGCGATCTTCAAATCGTTTTCACGTTCCAGGGCTGTGCCTAGTCGCTTCTCGATTTGCTCGAGGCGTTCCAGAGAGCTTTGATACTCCTTTCGAAGAGGCGATGTATTGCCTTCCGAATCGCTTGGGGTAGGTCGTATCATTCCAATGGCAGCTTGAGCCTGAGAGCGTGTTTTGACAAGAAAGTTTTTACATTTGTTTTAAATATTGATTCCGATGCGCTGTCGGTTCGTCTCGAAAGAGCGTAGCGTTTCAGAGCTTGTAAATGTCGATAGGGGCAAATTGATTGGGAACGCTTATGAACGCGATTCTCTCGGGAAGAGATATACTGGTTGTCGACGACGAGGCTTTGTTGCGAAAGCGGCTGACTCGATTTCTCGAGTACGAGGGCGCTAATGTAGTCGCGGTATCATCTTTCCAGGAAGGCAAGCGAGCCCTGAACTCGATGTCCTTCGACTACGCGATGCTGGATGTGCATTTGCCGGATGGCTTGGGGATAGACCTTATCGAGCATGCCAATGGGGTGTCTTGCGTAACGATGACTGCGGACGGGGGTGTTCAACTCGCGGTTGAGGCGATCAAGCGGGGAGCGGCCGACTACTTGGCCAAGCCCTTCGATCTTCAGGAAGTGCCCTTGATACTGGCTCGTTGCGCCAGCGTCCGAAGAAGCGAACGTTCCCGCGCCCATCGGATGAAGGGATCCACGGAAGGGGGGGCAGGAAGCGATTCCGTATTTTTTGGCGAATCGTTGGGTTCTCTAAAGGAACAGCTGGAACGCGCCCTGGCGGCGGATCGACGTCTCGCCCGTAAATTGCCGCCCGTATTGCTGGAAGGCGAGACGGGGACGGGCAAGACGACCATTGCTCGTTGGCTGCACGCCAATGGGCCCCGATGTTCGGAGGAATTGGTCGTGGTCAATTGCGCGGCTCTGCCTGAGAATCTTGCGGAGTCCGAGTTGTTCGGGCACGAGAAAGGAGCGTTTACCGATGCGAAGGAAAAGCGAATAGGCCTTTTTGAAGCGGCGGATGGCGGCACCTTGTTCTTGGATGAGATCGCCAGCCTGTCTCCTTCTCTTCAAGCGAAGGCTCTCGTGGCGATAGAAGAGGGCAAAATTCGACGGGTGGGCGGCGTGCGGGAAATATCGGTCGATGCCCGCGTCATTGCCGCTTCGAATCGGGATCTCCAAGAGCTCGTTAGCGAAGGCGCGTTTCGGGAGGACCTCTATCATCGTTTGAATTTGCTGCGCGCCTCCATTCCCCCCTTGAGGGAACGCAAGAGCGACTTGCTGGAACTGGCCCAGCATCTGGCCTTTGGCTTGGCTCGTCGCTATGGATTGAATGAAATTCGTTTCTCCGAAACGGGTCGTTCGCGATTACTGGCGCACGATTGGCCAGGCAATATTCGAGAGCTATCGCACGAAATCGAACGCGCGTTGATATTGGAAGACCCCGAGAGTATTGATTTTCCGGCCTTGGCGCGAGGTGAAGAAGGGGCGAGGGGTAAAGCGGGGAGCGATTGGCTTGATGGGGCGTGGCGCTTTCCGGATGAAGGCTTCGATCTCGAACAAGCGATCGATCGACTTATCGATCGGGCGATTGAGCAAGTTGGCGGCAATGTCTCGGCAGCGGCTCGGCTATTGGGAGTTCAACGCGATTACCTCCGCTATCGACTGGGGAAACGCCGCGAGCAATCTGGGAAATAGTTCCCAAGTTGCCGGCTCTTATTTGGGGAATAGTTACCAGATCAAGGTATTCGGCTTCGTTGCTCAGGAATGCTGAAATCATTATAAGTATTTTCAGAACAATAGGTTAACAAGATTTCGTCATACCTGGCGCGAGCCTTGCATTGGGAAGGGCGAACAATCGAATTCTGTTTAGGGAAATGGAGGACGATTTTCATTCTAAAGAAATCGCAGAACAAAAACACTATGAAGAAATATCTAATCGCTCTTGTAGCGCTCGCGCTCACATCGAATATCGCATTCGCCCTTGATGGCGAACGCCCAAGACGTCCCGGCATTCTGGATCGCCAAATCGAACGAATCGGCGACTTGCTGGAGGACGAAACCGTGGACATGTCCGATGAGCGTCGCGCTTATCTTGAAGCTCGCCTGGGCATTCTAAGCGTTCAGAAAGATTTCCGCGAAGCGGTGAAGGCGGCGATGCAGGAATTGGGAGAAGATGCTACTCGCGAAGAGCGTCGCGCCGCAATGGAAGGCGTTCGCGATGATTTCGCTGACAAGCTGGACGTATTGAAGGATGCCCGTCGCTCTTTCATCGACAAGCGTCGCAAGCGTCACAATCAGGACGGCGAATAAGAATTCGCTGTGATTCAAGCGATTTCTTTTTGAAGAAATTTTGTTGATCAGTCAGTCGGACTGCGGGCTGTATGGGTGGATCCATACATGCTCGCAGTTCGCATATCTGGATATGAGGGAATTAATTTCATTAATAGCAATCGCTGGGGTCCTAGTGGGAGGGGCTTCGGCAGACGACGCGGAAGACAGCTTTCGCGTAGGCGTTGGAGAAATCGCTGCCAGCGCGGGCATAGGATATCGGGAAAACGCCTTGTACAGCGAGATTCTGCCAATCGATTCGAGCTTCGCTTACACCGCTGTAGAGGGGGCCTTGCAAAAGGATTTCCTGGCGACGGGTTCGGAGTGGGTGACGATGTTCCTGCTGGACAATCGCTCTTACCTGAGCCGAAGCGATCTATCGGACGAGACCTTCGGCATGCTTATGTCGGAGTTCGGCAAATACGCGACGATCGATGGTCGGCTGGCATTGGAATTTCAATACGTGTACTTGAGCCAGGCATTCGATGCGAGTTTCGACATCGAGGAGGAAAACCGGGTGCTCTTGCGCATTCAAGAGCCTGGGTTAGCCTTCAAGTGGAACTCGTTCTTCTGGAAATTCGAGTACGAAACTACGATCGGCGCCTCGCGTATGTATTTTCAGGATTCGGCGAA
>Ga0208127_1001983_pt1 | contig 9967 bp, 16 predicted proteins | sample ETNtaG_6_FD_185751 | JGI IMG/M metagenome (GOLD analysis project Ga0208127, IMG submission 185751) | Marine microbial and viral communities from oxygen minimum zone, Eastern Pacific Ocean - ETNP201306SV45 (SPAdes) (version 2) | ecosystem: Environmental > Aquatic > Marine > Oceanic ...
GATGGATGCAGATATAGATTGGTGCTTACCATCTAGAGTTATCTCTATTGCCTCGCAGTGTATTGTTCCCGCCAGTTTAATGAGATCGTACACCCTGTCTTTCATGGAATTGTTGCCACGATTGACAGACTCATATGCTTCTCTACTTGTTTGTTGAATCAACATTTTTAGGCCTCGTAGTAGTTCCCAACAATGGGGTTGTATCTCAGTGATGCCATTCCCATAGCACCGTCCTGTCTAAATCTCTGCTTCTGAATGTGGATGTCTACCAACTTGGAGTCGGGGTCTGACAGGTCACGGTATACCACTATCCCTGAGTCTGACTTGTTCCTCCAGTGTGCGGAGCCTGAGATATCCCACAGGCTAGGCACTGGGTAGCCTCCATCCTTGTCACGGTACATCTTGGCAGGGTGGGCAACGATCCACAGGTGTATGCCATACCTTCTGGCGAACTGTCTCGCCCTCTTCAAGCACACTCCAATGTACTCTGTCTCAGAGAACGTACCCCTCGCACTCTCCAACTCATTCCACGGATCAATCACTAAGCCCCTGATCCCATGCCTCCTGACCAATCCCCTCGCTGTATCCAGTATCTTCTCAAGCGTCCACTCTGCATCATCCTCTGGCAGTATCCAGTGGAAGTGTTCCTTCACCCAGTCCTTGGCGTAGTTCAGTTCATCCTTGGTCATGCGTCTGCTGAATCCCTCCCTGAATGGGGCCTCAACAAACTTCTCCATGATGCGGGACATGTGATCCTCAAGTGGCTGATTCTCTGGCGAGAAGATAGCGAACCTCCAACCGTTCTTCTTGGCTATGTTAACCATCATTGAATCAATCCAGTTGGACTTGCCACTACATGGTATGCCTGTCACAACAGAGAAGCATCCCGGCCTGACTAGGTAGTGCTTATCCAGACACGCCCACCCTGTTGATGTTCCCTTCTCCAGTCCGTTGTCATACAACTCACCCAACTTGTCGGACAGATCACTGGATGTGAACGTACCTGCTATGGGGTATGGCTCCGCATGTTCGATGCACTCAGCCAACACCTTCTTGCCATGCTTGACCAGTACATCGTTGGCATCCTTGCAGTCTTCGGGCCATGTCACCCTACTGCACACCTCTTTGCCAAGCCTACGTGCCAGTTCCTCTTGCAGTCTCTGGCCGGGGGCATCGTTGTCCACCGCTATGATGTACGTCCTGCCCTTCTCTACTCCGTTGATGCGTGGCTCGTTGAGAAACTCAAACTTAGATGAGTAGTTCTTTGACTCAACGGATGGCGCACCATCAGGAACACTGACGCATTGCTTTATCCCCGCCTCGTACAGAGATAGTTTGTCCATCTCTCCCTCGACAAAGATAACAACCCCATCCTCATCTGCTATATCGTCAAGCCCATACAGTATGCGCTCTGCATTTACCTCAGACCTGAACTCCTTGGAGCCTGACCTGTACTTCACGTTCACCAGTTCACCGTTGCGGTAGTAGGGAAACGTGAGAGCCATCTTCTCCTCCTCAGACTGTGGCATGTACACCTTCTTCATGCCGATACCACAGTCGATGGCTGTCTCCTCTGATATGCCTCTCTTACTCAGCCACTCAATCGTAGCCTCTGGCAGATCGCTCTTGGGTATAGGCTCTGGCTTCCTGAACTCAGGCTTACGCCAGTGCAATCCAAGGCTGTCATCAGTACCAGACAACAGGCTACCACTCCAACCACAGTGATGGCACAACCAAATCTTCTCATCCGTGTTAACAGACAGGCACTTGGCACTCTTCTTACGCCTATCCTTACTGCACTTAGGACAGGTGGTTGCAACCTGACCACCTGTGCCAGTGAACTTGATACCAAAATCAGCGTAGTCTTTCATGCTTGGAATCCTTTTCTTCTGGGCTTGTTATTCCTGAGTATCCCATACAGATACTGCTTGGGATCAGCAGGTCTTTTCAACAGCACAATACCTATGGCCTTGGCTACCTCATTCTCCCCATTGTTCTTGATCAACTGTCCAAGAATCCCTCTGGATTTCGGGCCTGCCAACTGCTCCCATACATCCCAGATACTGTTGTTAGCAATATGTAAAGATTCTATTACAGATTCTGTGTCATCTGATTTGACAGGGTGTGTCGGCTCATTTGACAGGGTAAGGATTCGGTACATGTTGCTTCGCTGTCCGTTCTCTCCCTTCCTCTGCTCAAAGGATATGTGTCCCTTCTCACGTAACTTATTGATAATTAAGTTAACATTCTGCCGGGACATTCCCGCCCTGTTAGCGAGGTATTTTTGTGAGGGCCAACACTCTCCTGTCTCATCGTTTGCATTGTCTGATAGAAGAACCAGAATCATTTTCTCAGACGTAGTTAGGTCAAGGTCTAGTGCCTTGATGATCCTACGCATACTCATAATTTATCCTCAAAAGTTAAACGAAATTGCGATTCTATCAAAACGTTATGGTATAATCAAACGATGAAAAGTAGGAAGTACATGGAATGGGTAGCAGAACACCCATGCATTCACTGCGGGACTCACCCTGTCCAAGTCCACCACCTTAGAAGCAGTTCTCTTGGGGCAGGTATGGGCAGGAAGGTTCCCGACTATTTCACCATACCAGTTTGTCAGCAGTGTCACTCGGACTGCCACTCTCTGGAACACGACAAGGAGACACAGTACAGATGGACGTTGCAGATGATAGGGAGAGCGATGGAGAGTGGCGTGTTAAAGATGTCCTAGTTGCCATAGAGATTGAACATGATGGCGAACCGGACGATGAGATTATGAGAGCCATAATTTCCCAAGAGTTAGATCACAACATATACGTCAACAACAACGTTACGTACCGTGTTGAGGTCAAGAACATAACCTTCATGGATAAACTAAATTGATAGAAGACAGAGCGGTAGAGACACTGGAAAGAATCGACAAGGTTTTTGAGGATGACATATATCCCAAGTTGCTTTTCGTACACACAGACATGGGGCCTTACAAGGAGATGTTGAGAGGGCTGTTCATAGAGGGAGCAACCGTGGGTATGAAGGAACTATTCAAGGAGATATCAGGTGAAGAGGTACGTGATACGATCAGACGACATTAAGTGGAGATGCATAGATGCCGTCACTGACATAGACACAGAAGGCAAGAAGCAAGAAGTCATAATCAGGGAGCATAAGAATAGTCGTAGCGTGGAACAAAACAATTTATTCCATGCTATAATTAGGGCCTTGGCAGAAAGCACAGGACACAGCGTAGAAGAGATCAAGGAGTACGTCAGTCAGGAGTATCTTGGTAGTGTGGAATACACAGGACTCGACGGCACACCTAGAACCAGAGTACGCAGTACTTCTGAACTTGATGTCGAGGAGATGTCGGGCTTGATCGAAAGAGTCAAGCAACTAGCAAACCAACTTGATGTACGAATGGAGCATATTGAATATGGATGACCTGACTGAAGAAGATATCCAAGAGATGGAAGCCCAACAGGAGTACGAACAAACTGTAGCCCAATGGGAGCAGTGGGAGGAAGAGCATGGCAGTAAGTAAACGAGACTTCCTCAACGACTTGGTTAAAGAGAACGATCTCATAGTTAAGGAGGACATCTTTAACCTTGAGCGAGGCGGAAAGAATATCCCTATCATCACAAGGACAGGGATTGAGAAGATACAGTACGCAAACGAAATCAAGGTATCGTTTGAACTGATGAGCGTACCGCCTCAGAAAGACTTTGCAGTTGTGAAAGCAGTTGCAACGAAGGGTGACACAACCATTGAAACCTTTGCCTCTGCGTTGTTTGGCAAGGGGAGAGAAGGGAATGTCACAACGTTGTATGTCGTAGAGATGGCAGAGAAGAGAGCGTTGTCACGTGCTGTACTCAAACTGTCAGGCGCATACAAGTATGGTGTTTATGGTCAAGATGAATCAGAGGACTTTAAGAATGGCTGAGAAGAAGGTAACCAAGAAACCCGCAAGTAAAGGTACAGTTAGTGAAAAGCACAGAGAACTAATCATCGAAGTCATCAACCTCTCAACAGAGGTGACAAGGGATGTCATGGAGATGGGTTCTGCGTATGCCAAGGACTGCCTTGACGCGCAACGTGCTGTAGAAAGACTCGCAAGAGAGATGAAACTCAAACAAGACTCATACTGGAGTAAGTGGAAATGAGTCATTGGTATGACAAGGAGGGCAACCCACATTACGAGATTGAAGGCAAGACAGGTATGCGTAACACCACCTTGCGTGATGCTCGTAAGTATGAGTGGGTTCCTTCCGTGTCTACCGTTTGGAAAGATGTTGTTGCCTCTCCCGGTTTGAACAGATACTTTCAAGACCAGTTGTTTGATTCTATGTTGGAGTCGAAACAGTTCTGGGATGAAGATGAGTCAGCGTTCAAGCGGCGTGTGTTTGCATTGTCCAAAGAGCATTCGATAAAGTCTGCTGAGAGAGGGACGTACATGCACAACCTGATTGAGCAACAACTACTCACTGGCAGTTGCGGATCAGAAGACCCAAACGAAATACACATGGTCATGCAGACTCTCGCAAAGATGAGAGAAGTTTGTGGTGATCAGGACTGGAAGGTGGAGCAGTCATTCGCTCACCCAATGGGGTACGGAGGTAAGATAGATGTGTACTCTGATGAGTGGGTGGTTGACTTCAAGACCAAGGAAGTTTTGGATGAAGGTAAGAAGCCTGATGTGTACGACTCTCATGGCGTACAACTGGCGGCTTACAATCATGGGATAGGTGGAGGCAGGAAACTCCTCAACCTTTTTGTATCGTTTTCTTCTCCCGGTTATGTAGCAGAGTACCAATGGGAAGAAAGAGAGAGGCTGTTTAGTATGTTTGAAGCGGCCTTACAATTATGGAAACTAACCAAGAGGTATGATGCTAGATGGCAAGCGTAAACAAAGCAATATTAGTGGGTCACGTTGGTAAGGAACCTGAGTTCCGCGAGACTAAATCGGGAGACACAGTGGCGTCCTTCTCACTGGCAACCAACAGTGGGTATGGCGACAACAAGACAACCGACTGGCATAGGGTTGTGTTCTTTGGTAAGACTGCTGATGTGATCAAGCAGTACGTAAACAAGGGATCACAAATCTATGTCGAGGGAAGAATCTCTAACCGCTCCTACGATGATAAGGAGGGGAACAAGAGGTACGTGACTGAGATCAATGGGTATGTAATGCAGATGCTAGGAGGTGCAGGAGGAGACAAGCACACCGCTGATGTAGTTGAGAAGGGAGAGGACATTCCCTTCTAATGTAAGGTCATTAAACTATGACCTAGCAGAGCATATGAAGTATTCATTTGCTAGATACTGCTACCGTAAGTCGAGAAAAGACTCCTCAAAAAACTGGAGCGATGTATTCAAAAGTTTTTGGGGAGTCTCTCTTGAAGAGTACATAGAGTACGCAATCAAAAAGAATCTGAAAGACGATTACGAGGAACTTGAATGTCATTTTACAGAGAAGTGAGGTTTTTCAAACGGTCACAGGGAACAAGGACTGTGATCCTACAAAACTTTCCAGTGATCATAGATATCGGGGCCATATGTTGGGCCAAGAAATCGAACAGGAAGCAGGAGGTACTTGCACAAGACATGTCATCCAAGAGTACCTTCAAGGACATCACCGTGTATGAGATAGGTCTTGCCGATAACAGCAAGTGGATCATTCCAATGTCTGAGATATCCAAGTTGGAGATCGAAGTAGAGGAGGGGCCTGTCACATTATGAACGAGTATCAAAAGTTTATACACAAGTCTAGGTACGCCAAGTATCTGGATGAGCAGAAGCGCAGGGAGACATGGGAAGAAACAGTCGAGCGTTACGTAGACTTCTTCCAGAACAGAACGTCCATTAATCTGGATCGTGTCCGTGATGCAATCATTAACATGGATGTCATGCCTAGTATGAGATGCATGATGACCAGTGGAAAAGCATTAGAGCGCGATGCAGTCGCAGGATATAATTGCTCGTACCTTCCTATCGACAGTCCAAGAGCATTTGATGAGTGCATGTATGTTCTCATGTGTGGCACAGGAGTTGGCTTTAGTGTGGAGAGAGGCTACATCAACATGCTACCGCATGTGGCGGATGAGTTCCACGATAGCGATTCGGTTATCGTTGTAAGCGATAGCAAGATTGGTTGGGCCAAGGCTCTTAAGGAACTGGTCAGCCTGTTGTATGCAGGGCAGGTTCCCACATGGGATGTGTCAAAGATCAGACCTGCGGGTGCTAGGCTCAAGACATTCGGAGGCAGAGCATCAGGCCCAGAGCCACTGGACAAGTTGTTCCGTCACTTTGTCAGTGTGTTCAAAGGGGCATCAGGCAGGAAACTAAACTCCATAGAGTGTCACGATCTGGTGTGCTTTATCGGTGAGTCAGTGGTAGTAGGTGGTGTGCGTAGGTCAGCCACTATCTCGCTATCCAATCTGACTGATGATCGTATGCGTCACGCCAAGTCTGGTCAGTGGTGGGCTGAGAATCCACAGAGGGCTTTGGCTAACAACAGCGTGTGCTATACAGAGAAGCCTGACATGGGGATATTCCTGCGTGAGTGGACTGCCCTGTACGAGAGTCGTAGCGGAGAGCGTGGCATCTTCAATCGTGAAGCCGCGAAGAGCATGGTTCCAGAGCGCAGAGACAGTGACTATGACTTCGGTTGCAACCCCTGCTCAGAGATTATCCTCAGACCAAAGCAGTTCTGTAATCTGTCGGAGGCTGTATGCAGAGAGGGCGACACACTTGAGGACATCAAGAACAAGGTAGAGATCGCCACTATCATTGGCACTCTACAGTCCACGTTAACTGACTTCAGGTATCTGTCTCCTGCATGGAAGCGCAACACTGAGGAAGAGAGACTGCTTGGCGTTAGCCTGACAGGGATAATGGATTGTCCTGCTGTTATGAATGCCAGTGCAGATGATCTGGAATCTCTCAAGACTCACGCTATCAAGGTAAACAAACAGTGGGCCAAGAAACTGGGCATCCCAGAGAGTACCGCCATCACTTGTGTCAAGCCGTCAGGTACGGTCAGTCAACTTGTGGACAGTGCATCAGGGATACACCCTCGCTACAATTCACACCTGATTCGGAGGGTTCGCAACGATAAGAAAGACCCTCTATCACAGGCCCTCATTGATTGTGGAATACCGCACCACACTGACCCATACAATGCAGAGGCTTGGGTGTTTGAGTTCCCTCAGAAGTCTCCCAAGAAGTCTCTGACCCGACATGACCTGTCAGCCTTGGAGCATCTTGAGATATGGAAGAGGTTCTCTGTACACTGGTGCGAACACAAACCGTCAGTCACTATCTACGTCAAGGAGCATGAGTGGGTAGAGGTAGGCGCATGGGTGTGGCACAACTTCGACATTGTATCTGGCGTGTCCTTCCTGCCTAGCGCAGACGAGGCGCACTCGTATGAGTCTGCCCCTTATGAGGACTGTGATGAGCAGGAGTACAAGGCCAGACTGAAGGAGATACCAAAGGAGATTGACTGGGACTTGATCCTTGAAGAGGAGGACGTTACCACTAGCAGTCAGGAGTTCGCCTGCACAGGAGGAGCGTGTGAGTTATGAGATACACTGGGGTAAGGGAGGAAGTTTCAACCACGGAAGGATAGAAGGCTATAGATGTGAAAGGTACTCAGTAGGGGAAAAGGATAACAGGCAACACTGGTACATGCTTGCCGATCCTCACTTAACCTACCTGTGTGCCAAGGGGCCTTTCAACACACCAGAAGAACGTGACACTGCAATAGTAGAGGAGGTTCGTAAGCGTGAACTTGCTAATAATTCCTGATGCACATGCCAACCCAGACTATGACAATGAAAGGTTTACCAATCTGGGTAAGTTCATTGTGGCGCACAAGCCAGAGTACATAGTATGTCTGGGTGACTTTGCTGACATGCCATCACTGTCTTCCTATGACAAAGGAACCAAAGGCTTTGAAGGCAAACGATATAAGAAAGATATAAAGAGTTGTATTGAAGCCCAAGAGAAACTTATGGAACCTTTAAGGACGTACAACGCCCAGAAGAGGAAGAACAAAGAGAAGCAGTACAAGCCCAAGATGCACATGTGTCTTGGCAACCATGAGGATCGCATCAGCAGGGCGACTAACTCTGCGCCTGAGTTAGATGGAGCCATTGGTATCAGTGACCTACAGTACGAGAAGAATGGATGGAAGGTTACCCCATTCAAGTCAGTGCTGACTTTGGCAGGGATATCCTTCAGCCACTACTTTACCTCTGGTATATCTGGAAGGCCCATCAGTAGCGTACACCTTGGCTTCACACTGGTTTCCAAACTACATTGTAGTGCGGTACAGGGTCACACCCATTTGTACAACCACGCTGAACAGACGAGGCCTGATGGCCAGAAAATATTCGGCCTTAGTGCCGGATGCTATAGTCACCCCAAGTACTCTGAGAACTGGTGCAAGGACACTGAGCATCAGTGGTGGAGAGGAGTGATTATGTTAAACCAACTAGATGGTGAGGGTTACTACGACGAGATAGTTGCCGTTACTCAGCGGAAACTGTCGAGGGAATATCAGTAATGGACACCACGCAACCGATGGGGAAGGCAGTGATACCAAAGTAGTTGTCCTCCACATCCTTGGTGTTGGCAATCTTCAGCACCTTTGAGTCTTTAACGATGAGATATCCGACAGTCCAAAAGGTTTGCGGCTCTATCTCATCTTCTTTTTCCCACCCTGCTGATGCGTAGATGTCTAACCATTCTACGCAGACCAATCTCATAGCGCCCTCTCTATACCAGATGTCTTCCTGTTAAACTCCGCTTTCTCCTCCCTTGCTTCATCAATCCTCCGCTTCAACTCGTTAACCTTTCGCTTCTTTTGATCTGGCGCAAGACTTCTGTTCTTTCTGGTAGAAGTTATGTCTGCCTTAAGCCCTCTTATTTCAGACAAGTATCTCTTGTTCTGTGCTGAACGTGCGTCAGGAGATATTGCGTAAGGGTTAAGGCCTATAGAAGAACCAAGAAGTTTTCCAAAACTAACCTTAGTGTCTCCATACCTGTTGGTTCTACCCAAAGCAAAGTCGAACAACTTTCCTTCTATCTCTTTAGGATCAAGCCTGTACATGGCCTCGCCTAATGAGGACACAGACACTAAGCCATTACGAGTCAACCAAGGAGGCATCATCATTGAGTTCATGTAACTGATCTTGTCAAACACTCTGTCAGATAATGGATCGTTCTCGTTGACAATATCGTAACCACTCCAAGGGTCTTTGTTGGTTGTGATGGCTGTCATCAATTGCCAACCGGGGCCTATGACCCCACCCTCAATCAGTGCTTTTGAGACATCCCCCTGTCCAAGGTTGCTTGCCATCTGGCTATACCAAGACCAAGGGAAGAAGTAAGAGATGTCAACAGCCTGCCATCTTCCTTCTGAATCTTTCCAAGGCAAGAACAGCATGGTGTTGTCCTTTGCAAACTCAGGCAGTAACTCTTCCATCTTATCCCAATCATCTTCCATGAATGGGAGGGAACCGAACAAGGCCTGTGCGCTACCAATCAACATCATGTATGGAATAAATCTGTGGTACTTGCTTGGGTCATTCAGAACCTTGACCAACTCAGGCAAAACTTTAACTTGGAACGTAATGAATGGCGCTCCAAGGAAAGACGATCTCAACCCTCTGATCGTGGGGCTAACCTCACTGTAGTCAAACAAAATCCTGTTTGCTTCCTGCACAGCGATGTCTTCTATGGATAGCAAGTCTGTTTTTTCCTTAGAAAGAATCTGATTAAGTTCTGCCCTTTGGGTATCATTGCTAAGTTTGTCCATGATGACTGCAACCTTACCCAGTATTTCTATGTTCTGGTAAAGGTCACCACCAAACTCAGAAAGTTTGTTCCACATCTTCTGACCACCAGTTAGTATCCCCCACACTCCTTCCTTCTCCATGTGTTGGAACACTATCTCCATCTTCTTTA
>Ga0208127_1001984_pt1 | contig 9966 bp, 13 predicted proteins | sample ETNtaG_6_FD_185751 | JGI IMG/M metagenome (GOLD analysis project Ga0208127, IMG submission 185751) | Marine microbial and viral communities from oxygen minimum zone, Eastern Pacific Ocean - ETNP201306SV45 (SPAdes) (version 2) | ecosystem: Environmental > Aquatic > Marine > Oceanic ...
AGGTATCTGTTTTTGTTGGATTTACTCTATTTGTTTTTATTGGATTGGACAGTTTAACAAAGTTTGATGTAAAGAATTTTTTATCTAAGACACAAAAGTTCCATGTCGGTATAGCTGCTTTTTTAGGTGCAATACCTGGATGTGGTGGAGCTATAATAGTCGTGACCCAATATATTCAGGGCCGTATTTCTTTTGGCTCCTTAGTCGCTGTGTTAACAGCAACAATGGGAGATGCAGCTTTCTTAATACTTGCTATTGAGCCCACAACTGGATTGTTAATATTTGGAATTGGAATAATTGTTGGATCAATTTCAGGTTATATAATAGATTTTATCCATGGCATAAACTTTATGCAATCAGAGACAAAAATAAAAGTTGAATTTGAAAAAATAAATAAAACTTTTGTATCGAATTTTAATTTCTTTTGGCTTTTTTTATTTATCCCTGGTTTTATTTTAGGTATTCTAGTTGCATTTCAGATAGAATTTGTTTCACCAGCTTATAACTCACTTTTAGTTTTCGTAGCTTCTGCTGGAGCAATACTTTCAATATTTATGTGGTCATTAAATCCATTAAGTGATTTTCAATGCTCAACTGACAAAAGTAGAGGATTATTATCAAGGGTAGTAGATACAACTAATTTTGTAACCACTTGGGTCATTAGTGGTTTCCTTGTCTTTGAAATATTTATGTACTTTACAAGTTTAGATTTGAAAATATTTTTTGATTTATGGCTACCATTTGTTCCATTAGTAGCAATTCTATTTGGTTTTTTACCTGGTTGTGGACCGCAAGTTGTTGTAGCAACGTTTTATCTAAATGGCTATATTCCTCTTTCTGCAGAACTTGGTAATGCCATTTCAAATGATGGTGATGCTTTATTCCCAGCAATTGCTCTTGCCCCAAAAGCTGCGATTTTAGCAACCCTTTATAGTGCAATTCCTGCATTAGTTGTTGCCTACGGATATTTTTACCTATTTGAGTAAAATCTTGAAGAAAAACTTACCATCTAAAGTTTGTATTGTTTGCAATAAGCCATTCTCTTGGAGAAAAAAATGGGAAAGAGATTGGAAAAATGTTTTATATTGTTCTAAGAAATGCTCTAAGAATGGATTAAAAAAAAATAATAACAATAATTAAATCTTATTTGTGACAGATAAATTAAATAAAGAAAAAGATACACATCAAGCAAAAGATGATTCTAAAAAAGACATACGCTTAATGAGATTAAAAAGGTTAGAAAAAAAACTGAAATCAAATATTTTAAAAAGAAAACAAGCTATTAGCAAAAATGGATAAATTAATAATAAAAGGGGGTTCTAAAATTTCTGGTTCAGTTAATGTTCATGGATCAAAAAATGCTGCATTACCAATAATTGTATCCTCTCTTTTATCTGAAAAAACTTTAAAACTCTCAAACGTACCTAATGTGGTTGATGTTCTAAATTTAATAAAATTACTAAAAAATTATGGTGTAAAAATTGAACACAAAAAAAATAAATTAAAAATAAATCCATCAAAGATTAAGAATCTATCAGCAGATTATGATGTTGTACGAAAAATGAGAGCCTCTATATTGATTCTAGGCCCACTACTTTCTCGATTTGGTGAGGCTAGAATATCTTTGCCAGGAGGATGTGCCATTGGAACTAGGCCAATAGATATACATCTTGCTGGTTTATCAAAATTGGGAGCTAATTTTGATATTCAAAATGGCTTTGTTGTTGGTAGTGTTAAATCACAATTGATTGGTAATAAAATTAAATTACCTTTTCCAAGTGTAGGAGCTACTGAAAATATATTAATGGCCTCGGTATTGGCAAAAGGTGAAACTAAAATTTCTAATGCTGCAAGAGAACCAGAAATAGAAGATTTGTCAAACTGTCTTATAAAAATGGGTGCAAAAATCGAAGGTCATGGAACAAAAACTATTCTTGTGCAAGGTGTTACAAATTTAAAAAAAGCAGAGCATGAGATTATTTCTGATAGAATTGTAGCTGGCACATATATAATTGCAGCTTTGATGTTAAATTCAGCTTTAGAAATAAATAACTTTAATACTATTTATTTAAAATCTTTAATTGATATTTTAAAAAAAATGGGTGCAAAATTAAAAGTTAGTAAAAATTCAATAAAAGTTTTTAAAGGATCAAAACTAAAATCTAGCAGTCTTTCAACTAGTCCATATCCAGGTTTTCCAACCGATTTACAAGCTCAGCTAATGTCTCTTATGTGTATCTCTGATGGGAAGTCAAAAATTAAAGAAACAATTTTTGAAAATAGATTCATGCATGTTCCTGAACTGAATCGATTAGGTGCGAATATTGCAGTAGAAAAAGATACCGCTACAATAATAGGCAATCAAACATTTAAAGGAGCGCAGGTAATGGCTAGTGATTTACGAGCTAGTATAAGTTTAGTGTTAGCTGCTATGAATGCGAATGGTCAAACGACACTAAATCGTGTCTATCATCTTGATAGAGGCTATGAAAATATTGAAAAAACATTAGGTAGTTTGGGAGCAAAAATAAAAAGACAGAAAAACTAACTTTTTCTAGTTTTTTCTTTGATCACAATATAAAAGCCTGCAATTTATGAGCAAAATAGTTATTGCAGTACCAAGAGGCAGAATAACAAAAGAATGCAAAAACCTGTTACTTAAAACAAGTTTTGCCCCTGATCCTCTACTATTTGATAAAGATACAAGAAAGTTAACGTTCAAATCTAAAAAAAGAAACATTGAGTATATTAAAGTAAGAGCCTTTGATGCATGTACATTTGTTGCATTTGGAGCTGCACAAATAGGAATAGCTGGTGAGGATGTAATTAATGAATTTGATTACTCAGAAATATATGCTCCGCTTGATTTAAATATTGGTCATTGTCGAATTTCTGTAGCTGCTTTGAAATCTTTATTAAAAAAAGAGGATCCAGAAACTTGGAGTAATATTAGAATTGCTACTAAATACCCAAATATTACTAAAAAATTTTTTTATAATAAGGGGATACAAGTAGAAATTATAAAACTAAGTGGATCTATGGAATTAGCCCCTTCTTTAAATATGTGTAGAAGAATTGTAGATTTAGTTTCTACAGGAAAAACATTGAAAGAAAATGGTTTGACTGAAATTGAAGAAATAATGAAAATTCAATCTAAATTAATTGTCAATAGATCAGCTTATAAGACAAATATGAATGAGGTTTCAAAAATTATTTCTGAAATAGGTACTTTTGTTAAATGAAAATAATAAAATTTAATAAAAATTTTTATAATCAATTTAAGACAAAGATTGAAAAAAGAAATTCATTATCAAGTAAATCAATTCAAGAAGATGTAAAAAAAATTATTTATGATGTAAAAAAAAATGGCGATAAATCTCTAATTAAGTATGCAGCAAAATTTGATAAAGTTAAAATTAGTAAACAAGATCTTAGTTTAGATTTATCTAAAATAAAAATACAACCTAAAGTTGAGCCACAAATATTTAATAGTTTTAAAAAAGCTATAAAAAATATTTCATCATTTCACAAAAAACAATTACCTAAAAATATTACCTATACTAATAATGGTGCAACATTGAAATCTGTATGGAAGCCTATTGATTCAGTTGGCTTGTACGTACCTGGAGGAAGGGCTTTTTATCCCTCATCTTTAATTATGAATGCAGTACCTGCAATCATAGCTGGAGTAAAAAGAATAGTCTGTATAACACCACCAACTAAATCAATTAATCCATATTTTATAAAATTAATTAAGGAATTAGGTATTAAAGAAACATATTTTGTAGGAGGAGCTCAAGCTATTAGTGCACTAACATTTGGCACTCAAACTATTAAGCCAGTCAATAAGATATTTGGACCTGGCAATGCTTATGTAGCAGAGGCAAAAAAACAATTGTATGGAAAAGTAGGTATAGATTTGCTAGCAGGACCATCTGAAATAATAGTTGTTGCAAATAACAATAATAATCCAGATTGGGTAGCTTCAGATCTAATAGCTCAAGCAGAACATGATGAAAATGCACAATCAATTTTAATTACGGATAGTAAAGATTTTGCAACTAAAGTCTTAAGTTCAATTAAAAAAATTAAAAAAGATTTATCAAAAAAGAAAATAATTGAAAAAAGTTTAAATAATAATGGAATTATTGCTTTGGTCGATAATATAGAACTTGCTTCAGAAATCATAAATTTTGTTGCACCAGAACATTTACATATTCATATTTCTAATAATAAAAAATTATTATCAAATATAAATAATGCTGGCGGTATATTTTTAGGTGAATACTCTGTCGAAGCTTTTGGTGATTATATTGTAGGAACTAACCATGTATTGCCGACATCAGGAGCGGCAAAATTTTCATCAGGTCTAGGTGTTTTAGATTTTATGAAAAGAACCTCTGTTGTTGATATGAATAAAAAATCTTTTAATGCTCTTTCGGAAGATACTGAAAAAATGTCAGGACTTGAAGGTCTAGATGGACATAAATTGTCAGTTAAAATTAGACAAAAGAAATAATTTTTACTATAAGCTTATAAAAATATGCCAAAAGAAGGATCGATTGAATTTCAAGGAGTTGTATTAGAACTTCTTCCAAATGCAATGTTTAAAGTAAAATTAGAAAATGATCATGAAATTCTAGCTCACTCATCAGGAAAAATGAGAAAAAATAGAATAAGAGTATTAGCTGGTGATAAAGTGACAGTAGAAATGACACCTTATGATTTAACAAAAGGTAGAATTACTTTTAGATGGAAGTAAAAAAATCCAAAAAAAATAATATTATTTCATTAAAAAAAAAATCTAAATGCCCAACATGTAAAAAGGTTTCTAAGGAACCATTTATACCTTTTTGTTCAAAAAAATGCGCTAGTCTTGATTTGATGAAATGGCTCACTGATGAACATGGGCTGCAAATAAAATCTGATTAATTTTTCTATTTTTAATTGAATTTAATTATAAATACTTTATCTGATGTCTTGTGCCCAGGTAGCTCAGTTGGTAGAGCAGAGGACTGAAAATCCTCGTGTCGGTGGTTCGATTCCGCCCTTGGGCACCACTTTTTTTTATTTTTTTTTTGAGGGTAACCTTTTTGCTTTTGCAAAGATAAACTACACAGCTTTTATTAGAAAAAAGTCTAAGTTTTGATAATTTTTGGTTAGTTTACTAGGTCGTTAATGTTACCTTTTATTACCCTCGAAATGTTTTGTTTTATTTACGCTATTTAATTATACAATTCTTCAAAATTAGACTCCTAAAAAATTTGTGTTAAAGTGTTCTAATATGACTAAAAAAATTTTAGTTTTTTCAAATGGTGAAAAAATTGGAGATGGAATAATTAAATTACAACTTCTTCACGAAATTAAAACAAGACTTCCAGACTATAAATTATATTGGCTTACTAATAAGGGTAAAACTGTTTATTCAAGTACTCTTAAATTCATTGCAAGTAATTATATTGATGAGATTCTTGATCAAGCAAATCTTAGTCCATTTTTTTGGAATAAAATATCAAAAAAATATAATTTAGAGAGTGATTTTTTTGATTATATTTTAGATACACAAAAATCAGTAATAAGAACTATAGCATTAAAACGAATCAAGCATAAAAATTTTATTTCTGGATCAGCTAATGGTTTTTTTTCTTCTAAAAAAATTAAAATCAACAAGAAAAGAAAGTATTATTTAAACTACATTTTAGATTTATTAGATTTAATAGTTTCTAAAAAAAATATAAGTGATTTTAAAATTCCAATAAGTGAAAATCTCGAAGGAAAAATAAGTAATATTTTATTAAAACAAAAAAGCTATGTAGGAATTGCACCTGGTGCAGGTGAAAAAAATAAGATTTGGTCTTTAGAAAAATACATCGAGTTATGTAACTATCTTCAAGTAAATAATAAGACTATAGTTTTTTTTATTGGACCTGATGAACTTCATTTAAAAGAAAAATTAAAAAATATCTTTCCTCACTCAATATTTATCGAGGATCATATTACTGGATTTCAAAATATAGAAATTATTATGGCTACCACCAAATATTTACAATTAGCCATATCGAACGATAGTGGAGTTAGTCATATGTTATCAACTGGATATTGCCCATTAATTAAACTCTTTGGTCCAAAAGATTCTACAAAATTTACTCCTGAAAATCCAAATCTATTTTCTATATCTTCAAGTGATTTTAACTCAAAAAATATCAATAAAATACCTGTCTCTAGAGTGATTGAAGAAATAGAAAAAGTTCTGATTTAAAATTTCATATATTAGAAGGTAGACAAGTATATTTTTCATCATTACTTGTTTACTTTTATATGTTCAAATTTGATAAACTTGTATTCGGAGATGCAGGGTGGGGCGATGAATTTCTTATAGCAACACTCATGACTTTACTAGTAAGCATTTTATCAATGGGGTTAGGTCTTTTTTTAGCAATTATTACAGTTTGGGCAAAGATAATACAAAACAGAATAACAAGATTTATTGCAAATTTTTATACAACAGTAATAAGAGGTGTTCCTGAATTATTAGTTATTTATCTAATTTTCTTTGGCGGCAATGCTGTTGTTATGAGTATAGCTAAAGTATTTGGATATAATAAATATATAGAACTAAACGCACTTACAATTGCGACAATTGCCATTGCAGTAATATCAGCTACATATTCCAGTGAAGTTTTAAGAGCTTCTTATTTGGCTATATCTAAGGGTCAAATAGAAGCTGCTAGAGCACTGGGTATGAATAAATTTAGTATTTTTTTTAAAGTTATTTCGCCTCAAGTTATAAGACATGCTTTACCGGGAATAGGGAATGTATGGCAAATAACTCTTAAAGATACTTCCCTCATTTCTGTAACTGGTCTTGTTGAAATTATGCGTCAATCTAGAATATCTTCTAACGTTGAGCATTCACCTTTAACTTTCTTAATAACAGCTGCAATATTGTATTTATGTTTAACAACAATCTCTGGCAGGGTTTTTAAAACGCTAGAAGTAAATTATTCAAAAGGATTTTCTACATGATTGAATTTTTAAATAGTATTCAAAATTCTCTTATTTATAAAAATTTCTTTTTGGTCCTATCTGGCTTAGATAATACAATTTTATTATTATTAATTTCACTACCACTTGGTTTTGTTTTAGCATTATTATTTGCTCTAGGAAGAGTTTCTAAAATTACATTATTATCAAGAACAATTGCTAGTTATATTTTTGTCATTAGAGGAACCCCTTTACTTGTTCAAATATATTTAATTTATTTCGGTTTAGGTTCTGTAAAATTTATTCGAGAAAGTTTTTTGTGGTATGCATTAAAAGAACCTTTTTGGTGCGGGGTAATAGCACTTACAATTAATACTGTTGCATATGGAGCAGAAATTTTTCGAGGGGGCATTCAATCAATTGAGAAAAGTCAGGTTGAATCTGGTTTATCACTAGGATTTGGAAAATTTTTACTTTTAAGAAAAATTATACTACCTATAGCTATACGAAAAGTTTTACCATCTTACGGTAATGAATTAATACTAATGGTTAAAGCAACCTCTTTAGTTAGTCTGACAACATACATGGAAATGACAGGTATTGCTAGAAAGATAATGGCTAAAACATTTGCACCAGTAGAAGCATTTATTGCTGCAGGTATACTTTATCTATTTTTAAATTTTTTAATGGTACAATTCGTTAAATATTTAGAATGGAAATATAATCCACACTTAAGATTAAATAATTAATTTCTAAACTTTTTGTGACATGCCCCACAATTTGCTGACATTACTTTAAAAGCATCATTTAACATTTCACTATCTTCTAATTCAGCACTAAGTGAAATCATTTCAATATCACTAACAAACTTATCGTTTAATTCATTAAAAGTTTCTCTATCATTCCATATTTCTTCACTAGCTCCTTTGTGCTGACTTCCTTCAGGATAGTGATCTTTAAATTCCGATGCTGCATGTAACAAAGTTTCGTTTAATTCAAGAATTGCTTCATAATCATTAGTTTTTAACAATCTAAATATTTGAGATGACGTGCTTTTAACTTTTTGCATTAAAGCCATTCTATTATTAACGATCTCTTCAAGAGATTTATCTTCTAAAGTTACTTTATGACCCATCAAAATAGTAGGCGTAATCAACGATAGTACTATGAGTATAATTTTAAAGCGTGTAACCATTTTTTTTTAATGTAGATGAAAGGTAATTATATCCAATTTTAGCATATTCAAGTGGGTTAGCTTTTTTAGGATCCTGTTCAGCTTCAATTATAAGCCATTTTTGATACTTTTCTTCAAATAATATTTTAATTAATGGTTCATAATCGATGCATCCATCTCCAGGAACAGTGAAAACACCGTCTAAAAAAGACTCTCTAAAACTTAAGTCATCTTTAATAGATTTTAAAAAAACATCTTTTCTAATATCTTTACAATGAACATGGTTAATTCGAGAAATATAATTTTTTAATACTCTTTCGTAATTTGCTTCTGCAAACATTAAGTGTCCAGTATCGTAAAGCAAAAATGTATTTTGATTTGTCATATCCATAAATCGATCTACATCTTCCTCGGACTGTATAATAGTTCCCATATGCTCATGATACGACATTGGCATTCCTTCATCCATCAGCATATCAGATAATTCACTGATTTTTTTGCAATAGCTATCCCATTCATCTTTTTCAAGTATTGGTCTTTTACTAAGAGCTTTTGATTGATCGCCTTGGATTGATCCAGATACATCAGCAAAAACAAAAACATCCGCATTAATTAACTTTAATAAATTTAAATGATCTTGGAGTGCTATCCATTCTTCTTTTACACTTCTTTCTCTAAGCATTGCGCCATACCAACCACCTGGCATTTTTAAATTAAATTTTTCTAAAAGATATTTTGTTATTCCAGGATTTCTCGGAAATTTTCCACCTAATTCAATACCTGAAAATCCAGATGTGCTTGCATCCTCTAAACATTTTTCAATAGGAGTGTCACCTCCTAGTTCTGGCATATCATCATTGCTCCATGCAATAGGCGCGATACCAAGTTTAATTTTCATGAAGTTTTACATATTTCATGATAGATGAAAAATAAAGATAAATATGAACATATTATTAGTTGATGGAAATGAAAAAGAAGCTTCTGATCGATATACAAAATTGGGTATGGATACTCAATTTCAAGTATATGAAAAAATTTTAAAAAAATATTCTAGTTCAACTATCAATATTACAACAATTCATCCTGCTGTTCATAATAATTATCTTCCTTTAGGCATAAGTCTTGACGATTTCGAAGCGGTTGCTTGGACAGGAAGCTTACTTAATATATATAACATGACAAAATCCATAACTAATCAAATAGATTTAGCTAAAGAATTATTTAAAAAAAAGAATAAAATATTTGGTAGTTGTTGGGGGCTTCAGGTTTTAGTAACTGCCGCAGGAGGTAAAGTAAGAAAAAATCCAAATGGCCTTGAAGCAGTTTTAGCTAAAAATATTACATTAAATCAAGATGGTGAAATTCATCCCATGTATAAAAACAAAAAAAAATCATTTAATGCACTCTGTTGGCATTATGATGAAGCAGAAAAGCTTCCAAAAGAAACTAAGGTACTAGCCTCAAATAAGATCAGTCAATTCCAATCTATAAGCTTTGAAGTAAATCAATCAAGTGTTTGGGCAGTGCAATACCATCCAGAATTTAATTCAAAATGGATGGCCGGACTTATGGAAATGAGAAAAGATATTTTGTTGGAACAAAAAGTATATGAAAATTTATCAGAATTTGAAAATGAAAAAATGTTTTTACAAAACCCTGATAATCTTGAGAAAAAAGAATTACATATATATGATGATGTAGTTGATGAAGAAATCCATTCTTTAGAACTTTCAAATTGGTTAAATCTTAATAAAAATTATTGACTACATTTATAATTGATTTCCACTTACTAATACTAGAAGTTGAAA
>Ga0208127_1001986_pt1 | contig 9959 bp, 9 predicted proteins | sample ETNtaG_6_FD_185751 | JGI IMG/M metagenome (GOLD analysis project Ga0208127, IMG submission 185751) | Marine microbial and viral communities from oxygen minimum zone, Eastern Pacific Ocean - ETNP201306SV45 (SPAdes) (version 2) | ecosystem: Environmental > Aquatic > Marine > Oceanic ...
AGCATCATATATTAATCAAAATAAAAATTTTTCATTTTATTGTTTTGTTGACTCTATTGATCAATTTTTAAATATGAAAAAATATCTTCGTAATCATGCTTTGATTAATCCAATAAATTTACTTCCTGAAATAGGCGCCGAAAATGGGCGAACAGGTATTCGAAAAAAAGAAGATTTTTTAAAACTAGTTAATGAAATAGGAAATGATCAATCAAAAAATTTTAAGTTTGCAGGTATTTCGTCTTATGAAGGTATAGCTGCAGTTGCGATGAAGGGCTCAAATGTTGTTCATGATTTTTGTTCAAAAATTGAAGATATCATAAATGACATTCCATCAAATTTTTATTCTAATCTTGATCAGTTACTCATAACAGCAGGTGGCTCAACTCATTTTGACATTGTAGGAGAGAGATTTTCTAAAATTAAACTTAATGTACCAATTAAGGTTTTACTAAGAAGTGGTTGCTACATCACACATGATCATGGACCGTATTTAGATGCGCTTGAAAAAGCTAAAGGAGATATGAGTAGACAATGGGATCAATCTTTACAGCCAGCACTTGAAATTTGGTCTTATGTCCAATCAATTCCTGAGAAAAATTTAGCCTTCTTAACCATGGGCAAAAGAGATGTTCCCTATGATGCTGGTTTACCGAAACCTATTAAAAGATTTAGACCTGGTGAAGGTTTTATAGATGTTGGTCATGCAGAAATATTTAGCACTAATGACCAACATGCTTTTGTTAAACTTCCTGATGATCACGAATGGAAAATAGGTGATATGATTTGTTCTGGCATTTCCCATCCATGTACAGCGTTTGATAAATGGAAATTCATTCCTGTTGTAGATGATGACTATAATGTTGTTGATGGAATACTAACTTTTTTTTGATATATTGATGAAAAAACCTTTAGTGATCGTTTTTTTGGTTTTGCTTATTTCAAGTCATGTTCAAGCAAAAGTAAAATCTAAAGATATTAATTTTGCAAAGGCTTTTTATGAAGACTCCATTCATTCTTGCTCTGCAATAGGCTCTAAAACATTTTCTTCACAGCAAACTATCAATCAAGTTGAAGGCTTAATTGGTTATGATTGGCATGCTGATCACTCTGCAAATAGCAATTCACTAAATGTGTGGCATCAAGCAATTACAGATCCAATTAAAACTCTTATGTCAGCAACTCACAATGCAATTGGTAATGAAAATCAAGACAATATTAAAATTGCTAAAAACTTATTAGTAGAATTAGCTGAAGCAAACACTTTGTATGACAGTATTGGGTATTATGAAGTACGAAAGAAGCCTGGCTGTTATGCAGGAAGTGGAGATATTAATGCACCTTGTTGGTATCATGAGTATGAATTTGCAAGTGGAGTGTTTTCAAATTACATGATTACTGCATTGTGGTTAAAAGATGAATTAAACGAACAAGAGTTTAAAGTTATAAATAAGTACATTAAAAAAATGTACAAAAAGTTTCTAAAGCCAATAGAGTTTCAAAAAAAAGAGCAAGGTTTTTATCAAATGGCTAACGGTGGTCTATCAATATTGGTTTATGCATCGTGGACAAACAATAAAAAACTTGCCGCAAAAGAAATAAACCATAGATTTAAAGAAATGCAAAGGTTGTTTTATAAAGACGGTTATATCAACAATAACTCATTCAGAGGAGTTAGGGCACAATGGTATCACTCCTATGGTTTAAATATTGCGCTTGGATATGTGTACATTGCAAATCTATGGGGTGCAGAAGTACCTGATACGTTGTTTAATAAATTAGTAAAAGCAAGTGAATTGGTTAACCTTGCAATAACAGATTATGAGACTTTTAGAAGTAGATCTTTCAATGAAAAAAATACTAATATAACTGAAGATCCTAAACTCGCACGAAAGTATACACACGAAATGGCAATAGCATTAGATGTACTAATGAAGATTGTCACTGGTGTAGAACTAGAACAGGACTCTGAGTATCTTGAACGAAGAAAGCAATATTTTGTAGACGATTTGATTGGGTTTAATCCAAATTGTATCCATGAAGAATTAGCAAAACAAGAGGTAAAACGGATTGAGGAATTAGCAAAACAAGAGGTAAAACGGATTGAGGAATTAGCAAAGCAAGAGGCAAAACGGATTGAAGCTAATTTAGTACTGCCCATTTTTGATGATCTTTATTATCAGCTAGAGGGACAAACTTTAAAAATTAATATAGGAGACATGGCAGATCCTAAATTGAAACCATTAAAACAGCATCGTGACTCTCTTCAGAAAAAATGTGGATCAAGCCTAATAGATCAATCAGGCTGGCTAAGTTTTAATAGTAATGAATCTCGTGATATTAAGAGTGATAGAATTCATCATTGCTATTATAATTATTTTAAAGACTCAAACGACAAGCAAGCTTTTGATTTATACAAAGATATCTTAAGTGGGGCGAATTCTATATTTGATTATCTAAAAAATAATGCTGAACTGTAATTTGTTAAGGACAATTGATTTCATAAGTATTTTATCCTTCTTGTCTTGTGTTTGGAGCATATGCAACACAATCAAGTTCAAATTTTAAAAAAGTAGGTAATACCTTCACAATCGTACTTCGTGTAGGTTGTGGATCCTTAAAATATTCTGGATAAATTTTGTTATATTCTTTTAAATCTTTTTGATCGGCTAAATAACTTTTTATATTAATAACGTTATCTAGTGTTAAGCCTGCTTCTTTCAAAATAACTTCTAAATTTTCAATAGATCTTCGCATTTCCTCTTCAAATGTTCCTTCAATAATTGAGCCGTTTTCTCTATCAACAGAGGCTTGACCAGAAACATATACAAAGTCGCCTGCTTTAATTGCAGGACTAAAAGGCAAAACTGATTTTGCTCCTGTATTTATAATTTTTATCATATTATCTCCTTCTATTATTTAACAAAAACCGCTGTATAGGGTTTTGGTTGACTTGTTATTTTTCTATTATCTAATCTCAGATAAATATCGGGCAAAATTTCTTTCATCCATTTATGTGAGTCAACAATAAATCCAGGTTTTTTTGAGTCAATTAATAATGAATAAATACTTACTTGTTTGTTTGACACTTGCTCAATTAGCTCATACCAGTCTTCATGAACATATCCGCATATAATGTCTGGCTTGAAGCTAAGTATCGCTTTTACAATGCTGTCTGTTTTTTTTATATCAAATTCTTGATCTACATTTATAAACTTTAATTTAAAATCCTTTGATTTGTTCTTAAAAATATTCTTAAAATCATTGAGTCTTGTGGTTTGTTCAGGTGATTTGATCACAGAGTCTAAATACAAAATATTACTTTTTTTTCCTTTTATAAATTTAAGCATTTCACTAAATGATGGCTTAAGATTAATACGATAATTACTATTATTTAACTTGCTACTTTGAGTATCTAATAAACTTAATAAACAGGATGTTTTTTTAAAATCATCGATCTCAGTTTTTTTTGTTACCCCTGTTAATACAACTGCATCTAGGTCATCCCATAACAGAACTGGTTTTTGTTTATGTGTAAAACTTCCTAATATAAATTCATGCCCATCAGAAATTACTTGTTTTTCAAAAGCAACTACAAGTTTTGTATAAAAGTTGTTATGAAATATTCCTCCACCTACAACTTCACGATTATAAAAAAAACCTATTCGTAAATGAGATGTAAACCATGGCGCGTTTTGAAGATACGATCCTTTGCCAACTTTTCTTTCAATGATTCCTTCAGCCTGTAAATCATTGAGCGTTTTGATAATAGTAATCAACGAAAAGTCGCAAAAAGTTTTGATATCATTCTGAGACTCTATTTTTTCTCCCTTTTTTAAACCTTTCGTTTTCCAATGCTTAAAAAGCATGTTTCTTAGTTGTAAATGTCTGCTCAAAAGTGGTTTTTTCATAAAAGAGATTCATCCCAGTTCATTTGGTTAGCCAAAATTCCACCGTCGATATAAAGCATTTGACCAGTAATATATTCTGCTTCTTCAGAAGATAAGAAAACAGCCGCTCCACCAATATCTTTTGGTAATCCAATTCGACCAAGAGGTATTTGTGATTGTAAAACTTGTTTGTTATTTCCTTTTTCCAATCCTTCTTTTGTTAGAGGTGTTTCTAATATGCCTGGACCAATTCCATTGACCCTAATATTTTTATCTGCAAGAGAAATAGCAAGTGATCTAATCATCATTAATACCGCTCCCTTAGAAGTATCATAAATAACACTATTTTTTTCTGCAGCTTTGGAATTAGAAGAGCCAATACAAAGTATACTTTTATTTTTATTGTTCTGCGATATTACTTTTGCAAAAGCTTGAGACGCAAACATATAGCCACGAACATTTAAGTTGATCGTTCTATCAAAATCATCTGCAGAAATATTTTCAAATTCTTGGTCTACAAATGTGCCTGCATTATTTATTAAAGTATCTAAATTCCCTAATAACTCAGAAGATTTATTAACAAAATATTCAGCTCCTTCTACAGTTGATAAATCTGATTTTACATAATGGCATTCAGTTATGTCGCTCAATTTTTTAAGCGCACCATTGTCATCTAGATGTGAATTAATGACTATTCTTGCACCTTTTTTTGCGAAAGCTTCAGCTATTCCGTAACCAATCCCATGAGTTGATCCAGAAATACACACACATTGACCCTTCATAATTTAGTTTCTTTCTTTTGAATTCCTTGTATTTTTAGCCTACTTGATTAATATTATAACATAATAGGAAGACTTTTTATATGCAAGCTAAACAACGCTTTACTAATGTAACACTAGTTACACCAATTGGTGAAAAAAACCAAGATCTGTTAGTTAAAGATAATTTGATTGTGGATATAGTTGATAGAGACTCTTCAGTCAGTGATGATTTTCAAATTTATGATGGTGAAGATAATTATATCTTTCCAGGCATGATTGATGTCCTTCAACATGGTTTTTTAAATTACTTGTATGGTCATGCTGAAGAAAATTGCACAGTTGATAATGCAAAACTTTTACCTGAAGTAGGTGTAACAGGTTTTTTACCTTCAACACCTTGCTTGCCTCCAGAACAAACGCATGAACTTCTTAATAATTTATCAAATGACATTGATAAATCAAAAGAAGGATCAAGAATTCTTGGTATCCATTCCGAGGGACCATGTTTTGCATTACCTGGGGCACATAATCCAAAAAATTTGCGTAATCCATCTGTAGAATTAGCAGAAGAATTAATTGACTCAACAAATGGTAAATTAAAAGCAGTAACTATTGCTCCTGAGATGAAGGGATCAGAGGCGTTTATAAAGAGATTAAAAAAAGATAATATTTCTATTCATTTAGGTCATAGTGGAGCCAACCCTGAAGATGTTCCTATGTTTGCTGATTGGGGAGTGGATGCAGTTACTCATATGTATGATGCCTTACCCACTTACCCTGCAGATGATACAGGTGTTCATGTGCTTTCTTTAACAGATGCACTAATTGCTGAGTCTCGTATTGCTCTTGGGTTAATATGTGATGGCATTCACGTTCATCCACAATTAGTTGAGCTGTTATCTCATCTTCCTAGCGATAGAGTTTTTTTAGAAACAGACTCCGTTAAAGGATCAGGATCACCTGTTCCTGTAAAATTTGAATTTTATCCTGGTCGTTGGTGCACGGTAGAAAAGGGAAAAGCATCAACTTACGATGGTCTTTTAGCTGGATCATCTTTAACTTCTATAGAGGGATTGCAAAATTATCTAAAATATTCAAAAAAATCTATTAGCCAAGTTTCTATTGCAGCAAGTTTGGTTCCAGCACGAGTAATAGGATTAGATGATAAAATGGGCAGTATTGAAAAAAATAAATTCGCTGATTTCATCTTATTAAGAAAAAATGATTTAGAAATTGCAGAAACATTCATAGCGGGAAAGTCAGTGTACAAAAGTGACTGATAAAAATCCTATGTCTTTGCGTTACCGCGATAAAGGAAATGTCCATATGGATTTTCATGGAGCAACAAATACCACAATAAATTTTATTATAGAAAAATATGGTATTGAAACAATGAATGACATTTTTAAAAAAGTAGGAAATGATGTTTATGCAGATATTAAGAAACATATAAAGTCTGGAAATATCAATATGTTGGCTGAGCATTGGCAACATTTTTTTGATCGAGAAGGTGCTGATTTTTCTATATCCATTAAAGAAAATGAAATTATTTTAACTGTTAAAAGATGTACCGCTTATGAACATGTTAAAAAATTAGTTGGAAAAGTATCGCCAAATTTTTGTGATCAAACTATTAAAACTAATGAAGCAATCGCAGAAGGGACGCCATATGAAATAAAAACAGAAATATTGGGTGAAGCTTCATGTAAACAAATTATTCGTAAAAGATCATGATACCAAGTGACCATTTTACCCGCTTCTATAATGAAGTATTCAAATTTTTAGAAAAGCAAGGTGAAGAAGATTTAAAAAAATATTGGTTAGAGATCAGTAAAAATCAAGAAAAACATACATTGGAATTGTTTAAAGAAAAAGGTTTACAAGGCATGTATGAGTATTGGGATCATATTCGCATAGAAGAGAATTGTGATTTAGATTTAAAATTAGAAGAAGATAATCTTGAATTAAAAATGAATGTTTGTCCAAGTCTAAGTAAGGTTTTGGACAATGATGCAGAGCCAATGAAGAGGTATTGTGATCATTGTGCAGGATGGATTGGTCCTATTATGGATAAGGTTGGATACCACCTAGTGTATGATGTGATAGATCGAAATCAACCCCAGTGTGTAGTTAAAATTTTTAAAGATAAAAAAAAGGCTTTAGCAGAAGAGAAAAATGCAAGTCTTTTGATGGATTGGCCTGGTAAAAAATGATTTTAAGGAAGTTGACGTCTTGAAAAAATTAATTGTCTTAAAAAAGTTCTTACACCCATCGCTCCTTCTTCTTTGATCAAAATAAAAGCATTCATAGATACAACAATTATAAAAGCACAAATGGCAAAAAGAACTTCATAACTTCCGAGAGTTTTACCAAAAACAACTATGTTATTAGTATCAAGCCATAGTACGAGATAACCCGCTAAAACTGTTGTTATTCCTGCAATTAGTCCATCTAAACTATATGCAAGCGACATAAACGATTCTTTATTATTACTTGGTACATAATTTAACATAAAAATGTATCCAATAGAGGCGCTCCCCCACATTAAGAAGCCAAATAAAAAGAACACTATACCAATTACATAGCTTAAATAGGGAGTTTCTGAATTTATAAATGGAAGCATTAATAATAAAATAATCTGCAAGCTTTGAAATATTACTCTAATGCCTCGACATCCATAGTTATCAGTTATCCTGCCGACAATAAATCCACTACATGTGCCGCCAATTAAAACAAGCGTAGAAGAAAATATTAATTCTCCAGTGGGTATATTCATTCTAATTTTAAAAAAAAGTGTTAGGAATATTGCTAGAACAGTAATGACTAAATATTGAGTACCGGATGAAATTAAAAATAAATTAAAATTTTTATCTTTTGAAGCTGAAAATAAATTTTTTAAATAACCAAGATCATTGTCTCGATTAACAATTTTTTTCCCACCTTTAATTTTTATGAGAAGTAAAGCTGAAATAAACCCAGAAATAATTGCAATTATAAAAACAGGGTAAAATCTATCTAATCCCTCTCTACTATCAAGCCACATTTTAATTGCATAAGATGCAGCAAGTGCAAACGGTGTGCAAATAATACCATTTATTCCAATAATTCTTCCTCTCACGTCACGTGGTATAAATTCTTGCATCCATGGAACAAAAGCTGCTTCTGATAGAGATCGACATATTGCAAACATTAGCATTGCAAAAAACAATAAATAAAAAACTAGCAATAAGTTATGTTGATAAAGAGGCACTATTAAAAAAATTAAAAGAAAAATATATCGTGTAAATAGAGTAGTGATTGATACTAATTTACTACCAAAATAAAGTGTAATAGGGATACTGATTAATGCCAATACTTGGCAAAAAGCCATGAGACTTCCAAGAATACCTATTTCATCTGAGTTTAATCCTAACTCTACCGAATATAGAGTAAGCGGAGCAGCTACGGTACCTATTACGGCACACATTTGAAGTGCCGTAGAGTAATGGTAATAATTAATTACTTTTAACTTATCTGGTTCGTTGGAAATAAGTTTAAACATTTTATGTTAAGTACTAACGATAAATGATTTAATGATATGTTGATTATTTTCATAACACCAACATGTTGCTAGTATTTCATCATTTCGTAGTCTTACAAGTGATGGCTGTCCAAATTTAAGACTTCCAAATTGCTTACTAATATTTGTGGAATCGCTACTCATACTTTCGTCTTTGAATAAATCTAACTCATCTAAAATTTCAAATTTATTATTTTCAATATTCACTTTTCTAATGATTAATCCAGAAGGAGACTCTCTATGTGAGTGAATTGTTAAAATTATATTTTTTTCATACCATATTAAATTAGATGCTTGAGCTTTAATTCCAGTATCAATAGCAGATTCAAAATTTTCTCCACCATCGTGTGAATAAACAATATGGTTATTTAAATTTATTTTTTTAACATTATCATAAGTCCAAAAGATTACTGCCACACCATTATTGTCTGTTGCACAAAGTCGACATTCCCAAGCAGCAATTTCACCTTTAGGGGTATTAAAAAATTCAGATAATTTACCCCAAGTTTTTCCATTATCATCACTATAAATGATCCATCCAGAATGATCGTTTTCCCCTAAATGAAAAGGTGGGCATGCACCAAGTATTCTTCCAGAGGATAATTGGATGCATGGACCAGATAGTTCTAGAGGTTTATTTAAAACATTAAAACTATTTGGTTTAGTCCAACTTTCACCATCATCATTTGAAAAACTTATTTTATTTTTTAAAGGCAGTACCTCAAAAGAAATTGGATCGACGATTGGTGTTAGTGGATCAGGTCTTACAAATGCATATCCAGTTGCTATCAAATTCCCATTTTGTAACAGTAAAGGTTTTAACGTATCAGTTTCTTCATGATCACCATATATGTGATTGTGTAGCTGTTTAGGTGTAGACCATGTCCTTCCATTGTCCTTACTTTTTGTTACAAAAGGTCTTTGGTCGGAGGAGTCAAAAGCTTGACCAATAGAAAAAATTATCAGTATTTCATTATTTGGTAATAAACTTACACCGGGAAAAATTCCCTGTTTGCTAACAAGAAGGGGATCTGGATTTTGATATACTATTATTTCTTCTTTTTTTTTCATCACCATTGACTCTCAAACTCTTGATGGAATTGAAATCCTCTAACAGGTGTTGCTTCTCCACGAGGTATTGGAGCTACTGGATTCAATGTATGTTGTTTAGAACCTCTTGCTATTTGTATTGAAAAAAATGGCCATTCATTAAGGTCTGCTTTTACATGTGAAGGAGAATATCTAAAAGTCATACCACATCTTGGTCGATCAGATGTATTCGCATCAGATCCGTGCAAAAGAGCATCAGAGTGAAGAGATATTTCTCCAGCCTTTAAACTCATAAAAACAATTTTATTTTTATCGATTTGATCATCACCTACTTCTTGATTAAGTATATAATCCCTGTTGTTGTTCTCGGTATGTAAATATTTTTTTGTCTTATGACTACCTGAAACAACTTTCATTGCTGAATTGTCTTTATTGGTATCAAAAATTGCAAGCCAAACAGTGACAGAATTTGAAGGTTTGAGTGGCCAATATTGAGAGTCTTGATGCCAAGGGACAATACTTTTACTCAAGGCAGGTTTATAAAAAAATTGTCCACCCCACAAATAAAAATTTGATCCCAGCAAATCTTCTACATAATCTAAAATTTCAGGAGTATGTGCTACGTCATAAAATTTTTTACTAGCCTTATGCCACATATTTGTTTTATTGATATCGATACCACTGGGTAAACGATTTTTT
>Ga0208127_1001990_pt1 | contig 9953 bp, 4 predicted proteins | sample ETNtaG_6_FD_185751 | JGI IMG/M metagenome (GOLD analysis project Ga0208127, IMG submission 185751) | Marine microbial and viral communities from oxygen minimum zone, Eastern Pacific Ocean - ETNP201306SV45 (SPAdes) (version 2) | ecosystem: Environmental > Aquatic > Marine > Oceanic ...
CTACTTGATTTTCTGTTATACCTAAAGACATAGCTATGCTTGGCAATACTTCGCTAGCATCACCGTATCTAGGTGCATCTACTACACCGTTATTTAGGTATATAAGACCGTCTATCATGTCCCATCTTATCAATGAAGGCTTAGCTTCTAGACTGATAGATTCAAGATCTGTTGACTCATATCTGACTCCAGCAACAATATTTAAAGGCATAGAATTAATTTCAGTTTCAATGAAGAGTTGAACAAAAGCTGAATCCATATCTTCAATAATTCTTTCATTAGTATCTATATCTCCAGCACTAATAGCACCATTTGCATCGACAAATGCAGCAAGAGCTTGTTCTCTATCAATATGATAATAATAAGCAGTTCCTAAATTAGGGCTGAATGAATCCATGAAGCTACCTAATCCAGTTTGAGTAAAGATTTTGTCTGGATATTGCGCAGCTGTTGGGGCAGTAGCGCCATTAGGATTACCCATTCTTACGTCTGCAAATTCATTCTCTATTCTTGAGAAACCAAACTTAACAGTTTTTACAGCACCGAAGTCAACATCCCATTCTCCGTTAATTTGAACCTGTTCTAAGTCATTTTCTTTTTTCGCATCCCAAAGTTGTATGCCTGTTGCATAGTAATCCGAGGCATTAAAAGTGGTGTCATAAGAGAAAGTGCTTATTCCAGAATTACCACCATTAGTGTGAGTGATAACTCCTTTGTTGGTGGTAGTGAAGCCCATTTCATTAGGCAACTCAGAACCAACTTTAACGGCTGAAGAATCATGATAATCAAGGGTTAATCTCAAATCGTTATTGAATTGCCAGTCAAGGTTAAGACCTACAGAATTATTGGAATTTTTAGTAGCACCCCAGATTAATTGATGATCATAAGATCTGTTACCCACAACAACATCCGTATAGACACCATTTGTATTGATGGTGGCTTGTTGGGTATCCCAACCACCTAGCCATGAGCCAAACATAGTTCCTTCAGAATCAAAATCTACGCCTGAATAGGTATAGTCGACTGTCGCTATAAGGTCTTCATTGATTTCATATTGAAAAGTTGCCTGAGCATTTTTTCTTAACCTGTTATTGTCTTTAATCTGATAAGCAGTAGGTTCTTGGTAAAAAGTTTTTCCATCAGCACGAGCATTATTATTTGTAACTCCATCTTGTGAAGAAGTTACTCTTGAGTAACCTTCTATCAAAGCCATATCTTCTGGTACAAGCCAGTTCGATTCTCTAGTTCCCTCTTCTCTGTTATTTCTATCTTGATAAGACCCAGAAAAAGAAAAACCAAATCTACCCTGATTTGTTGCATATAGAAAAGCAGTTTCTATTGGTCTTCCCCAAGAAGCACCCAAGTCTTCAGCACTTGTGGTATCTTCAACAAAGTTAAAGGAAAAAGATTTTTTAGTTCCAGTTATGTTTAGAGGCTTTGTGGTGACCATATTAATGGTAGAACCAATACCTCCTGAAGGAAGCGAACTATTGATAGATTTATAAACTTCGACAGCTGCAATTCCTGGAGATGCAATATCTCCAAAATTAAATGATCTTCCACCTTCCCACTGACCTGGAACGGTTGGCATTTGACGACCATTAAGAGTAACTAAGTTAAATTCAGGACCAAATCCACGTACCGCTACTCTCTCACCTTCAACATTACTTCTATCGATACCTATACCAACAACTCTGGCAAGAGACTCAGCTAGGTTTCCATCTGGAAACTTACCAAAATCTTCAGAAGTAATGGCATCAACAATACCAACATTACTTCTTTTGATATCAATAGCATCTTTTAAACTCTTTTTAATTCCGACTACTACAACCTCTTCTGTAACCTCTTCTTCAGAATCTGACGGTTCATCAGCAAAAAGAGCAGGATTAATAGCAAATGCAAAAAATAGTGCGAATATCGCATTAAGAAACGATTTTTTCATGGATCTCCCCAAATTGTTTTAAAACTGACGTTATTATCACCTATTAAGCTATTTGTGACAACGCTGTCTTATAAATTAATGTAGCCTTGTAACTGACTCTCTAAAGATAATTTCAGATTTGATAATAGACTCATGTGAAATATCATTATCTTCTAGTTTATCTATAAGTTTTTGGGCAGATTTTTCACCTATAGCATCTAAAGGTTGTCTTACTGTAGTCAAAGGCGGTGTAATCATTTCTGTCATAGGAGAATCATCAAAGCCTACAACCGAAAGATCATCAGGTATGCGTATCCCCTTTTTATAAGCCACTTTAATAACTCCAGCTGCCATCTCATCGTTTGAAGCAAATATCGCAGTTGGACGATTAGATAAATTAAGAAGTCGTTCAGCGCATTGCTCACCCGACAAAAGCGAGTTCAAACCATTTTCAACTAAAGAGTTATCTATATTTATATTTGCTTCCTTCATGGCTTTTTGAAAACCTATAAATCTTTCGTTTACTGATAAGTGTGTGGGATGCCCCTTGATAAATGCAATTTTTCTATGACCACTTTTAATGAGATAGTTGGTCATCTCTATTGATATCTCCTCGTCATTTGTCTTGATAGAATCGCTTTCATCTAATTCTAGCCCTGACGAAATTAAGACTTTAGGTAGATCAAGCTTTTCAATTAATTTTATAAATTCAATATTATCGGAATGAGGAGGCGTTACTATCAATCCAGCTAGTCTCGATTTTTTTATAAACTGTTCTGCACTTCTCAACATTCCTATTTCGTTGAACCTCAATGGATGAATTATTACTTCATATCCTGCCTTGTAACAAAAAGATAGAACACCTTCCATAATATGGGATATATAGTTTGGGCTGGGAGTGTCATAAATAAGTGAGATAATCTTTGGCTTAGATCTAGCTAACGATTGAGCAAAAGCGTTAGGCTGATATTCCAATTGCTTAATTGCGGTTTCAACTTTTTTTACAGTTTTAATAGATACATTAGGTTCATTATTAATAACCCTTGAAACGGTTTTAATAGATACTTTAGCTTTATCAGCTACATCTTGTATGGTTGAAGCGCGCTTTGTCATACTAATCTTTTTTTGGAATTTCTAATTCTCCAAGTTGGTTTAGATATCCAGAATTGAATTCTTTTGTTTTAAACGGGTCTGGATTGTCACGAAAACTTTTTAGCGGCTGGCCCAACCCTTTTATGCCTCTTGTCCTTACCCTTTTTACTTTGTCCAAGTCTATCTCTATGAGTAGCGTCTCAGACCCTGTTTCTGATTCAGTTAATATCTCCCCTTCAGGTCCAATAAAGATTGATTGGCCGCAGCCTTGTCGACCCCCAGCATTAACATCCAGGTAGTAACATTGTTGTTGAATAGCTGTAGCTCTTGCCATTATCTTTTCTTCTTTTCTGTCGCAAGTATCTGTAAGACTCGGGTGAAGTATTATTTCAGCACCTTTCATGGCCAAAGCTCTACTTGTTTCAGGAAACCAAAGATCATAGCAAATATGCATTCCAAAAATACCTACATTGGGAACTTCGAAAGTACATACATCATTTCCGCCAAGGATATTTTTCTCATAAGGCAGAAAAGGATATGTCTTTGTACATAAAGTAATTACCTCACCAGTGTTTGATATGACTGGAGCAACATTAGTTATTGAATCTGGTTTATGATCATAGAACGATCCTGGTACAAGCCAAATATTCAACTCTTTGGCTATTTCTTTAAAACTATTAATTTGATTGTCTAGAGAATAGTCGATAGACCTACTTGCCCCGCCCACAGCCAATTCACTGACTATAATCATATCAACCCAGGGATACCTCTTAGAGGTAGCAACCAAAGCTTCTTCAATTAATTTGTAATTATCCGAATAATCTAAACTTAATTGCAATCCTGCAATAGAGAAAGTTCTCATGGTTAATTAGTCTCGCAAAAAGGTTTCATCTTATTGGATGCATTAACTGCCCTATCCCATGCATACTCTTGATTATCACTAAAATAATAATAAATTGAGTTATTTGGGAGTAACGCTACAGTAATACCTCCAAACCCAGACATAAATGGAATCCAAATATCTTCATCGCACCCAAGACTAGGACCATTAAATCGCTTAGACCAGAAGCCATTATTGTAAAAAAGTATGTTATCTATAGCAGTAAGTCCTCTATTGTTCTTATTTTTTTGCAATGCGTCACTCATAACAGAGGATTGTGTAAGTTCATTATCATTGAGCAAGAAGTTTCCAATCTTTACAAGATCATCTGAGGTCAAAAACATACCATATTCCATGTAGGGCTGTCTTATATTATCTATCGATCTTCTTATTTCATGAGTTGACTGACTTAAGTTAAGCTCCTTCCAAAGGGGCAATACGAGATCAGTATAAACATCTGAATCTCTTCCCATCTTTGATTTATAAAAATTATTTAATGCAACCGCAAGTATGTAAGTATCTGAGGAATGATAGGAAAGTTTTAGGCCTGGATCTGATTTCTTCTTAAAAACTGAACATGCAAATTTAATTCTATCTTTGTGTGTATAGTTTAGAGAAAACCCTTTGTCATTGAGATACCAGTCCTCACTGTACCATTTCTTATCGTAATAATGGCCAGTAGACATATTCAAGGCATGCTTGAATTGGACATTTGCCCATTTTTTTTGCTTACATTCAGGTACAAATTCCTGAATTTTTTCATTCATAACATTGGGATAATCCCTCTCTAGAAGAGCTAAAGATACAGCAGCAACTAACGATTTTGATAATGAAAAAGAAGGCAATAGCAATTCGCTGCAATAAGGATAGTTTCCAGAACGAGTTTTGCAGGAAGAACGATAATGATTTTTTCCATCATAATAACCGTAGACAGTTAAATGATCTGGAGAGACCTCCTTCGAAGATCCAAAGTTCTTCTTCTGTTCAAGTTTATTTATGCTAGTTAGAGGAGCAAAGGTACTAGTATGCTTTAAGGAATTATGATGACCTTCCTCCAAGAACTCTATATCTGTGACACTGTTAACCTCAAGTAATCCAATCAAGTCAAATTTAAAATAAGAGCAAGTCTCACTAGCTACCTGATAAACAATATTAGAAATACTTCCTTCAAAATCAATATCAAAAACCATGACACCGTTATGTACACAATTTTGATTTTTCTGAACTAATGCAAATGGAATTGACGATCTGATATTACCTAAATCAGTAGTCCAGCTCTCACCTATTCCAAACTGAATATCCCAGTGAAGATTAAAACTAGAACGAACAGACTGATTAAGAGGAATAGACTTAGAATCTTTTATAACTAAATCGAGAGTAAACTCAGGAAACATATTTAAAACTTTAAATTCCTTTTGCATGTTCAGAGAATCTAGAGAAATCTTAAAGCGACGCTTCGAAGGAGTGCCGTCAAAAGTGATTCTTTTTACAAGAGAGTCGTCGGATGAATACGCACTTTTAGGCTTTTTAAAATGTTTAAATTGAATAAGGTCAAACTTGGGTTTGTAGTTTGGATCTGGCCATAAAAAGGGGTCCAAAGGAGTGAAAGCCATTCCTGCTGAGGAAAAGAAAAAAAGTGCTATAAAGAAGATGGAGGACTTAAACCTCTTTTTAAATGAAATCGACATACTGACAATATTAAGTCAGTGAATAGGTTAATCAAGTTTTAAATATCTGATTTCAATGGCATCAGCTGAAGTCTCTGATAAGATTCCTGAAATAACGACGAATTTAAGATCTTTCTGGGGTTTGAGTACTTTTTTTATTGATTTCATGGCTGAATTCACATTCTTTTCATGATCAACATACATAGGTGAGTAGTAGGCATTTACAGATCCTGCCAAAGCCAGTTGGTTGAGTGTTTTTCGATTATTACTAAACGCGAAAATAGGAATCATGAATGGTTTTGCATTCGAGACAATCTCAGCTGTCTGCCCAGATCTAGTAATGGCTATTATTCCATCTGCGGATATAGATTCAGCAATATTTTTTGCTGCTATTCCTAAATGCTGCCAATCAGTATCAGAAATCAATTTTGACTCGTAACCTAAGGTTTTATACTTTTCTGTTTGTGAAGCAATTCTGGAAATAAAACTTACGCACTCAACCGGGTATTTACCAATTGTTGTTTCTCCAGATAGCATTACTGCATCTGCGCCTTCATAGATAGCATTTGCTACATCTGTTACTTCTGCTCTAGTTGGAGTAGGATTTTCAATCATCGATTCAAGGAGGTGAGTAGCAACTATTGATCTGACTCCGTGTCTCGCACAATTTGACATAATTTTTCTTTGTATGTTCGGAAGATTTGAAAGGTCAGTTTCGATCCCTAAATCTCCTCTAGCGACCATAACAGCATCCGAGACATTACAAATTTCTTCTATGTTAGATAGACCTTCTCTATCTTCAATTTTTGAAATTATTTTAACTTGAGAGGTTTTATTCTTTAAAACTGCTTTAAGATCATCTATATCAGAGGCATTTCTGACAAATGACAAGGCAATGAAATCAACATTTTCTTTAAGACCAAATAAGATATCTTTCTTGTCTTTCTCAGTTACAGATGGAAGATTAATTCGTATGCCAGGTAAATTAACATGCCTTTTACTGCCTAATTTACCTCCATCAAGGACTGTGCATTCAAGTTCGTTTTCAGTTTTCGTGAGTACCTTGAAATTTAATAGACCATTATCCAAAGTTATCAAGCTTCCAACCTTGACACTGTTTATTAACTCATCGTAATGGACTCTAATTGAGGTAGTTTCTACATCAATTTCATCTCTAATAGTAAATGAAACCCTTTCTCCTGGCTCTAGATGGACAACTGATGAGGTGTCACCTGTTCTAATCTCAGGTCCTTGAGTATCAAGCAAGATGCCTATAGGGTTTGACACCTTTTTATTGATTTTATTTATCCTATCAATAATTCTTTTAGCACTTTTATGATCTGAATGAGACATATTTAAACGTGCAATATTCATACCAGCTTTGTAGAGTTTCATGAGCATTGCATGACTCTCTGTTGCAGGCCCTATAGTACAAATTATTTTTGTTCGTTTTATGTTCATATTTTAAGGGAGAGGATTCTACCTAGATGATTCGAAATATCCATAAAAAAACAGGCCCCGAAGAGCCTGTTTTTTCTAAATGAAATTAGAAACGATACCTAAGATCAACTCCCATTGTTCTTGGAGGAAGAGCAGTGACAGATTTTCTGTAGTTAGTTTCATGATCTCCTGTGCTTAAAGCATAGTAACTATCATTGTCAAAGAGATTGCTTATATATCCTCTGACAGAAGTTTTACCATCTTCGCTATACCAAGAAATATTCAAGTTAGTTGTATCTCTAGAAGAGATTTCATCTAAAGGTCTTTGAACACCTGAGGCAGAAAAATCTCCGGTATAAGAATGACTGAGTAACCACCACAAAGGACCCACAAATGAATCCATTTCATAAGTAATTCTTATTGTGTGTTTAATCTCAGGTATACCTTTAAGAGGTCCCCCTTTCAGATTAACTGTGTAATCCTCCGCAAATGTAGGATCATCAACCTGACATGAGACGTAACCTTGAGTACATTGACCAAATACTGGCACTGGATTCACAGGATCATCAACGGTGAAAACAAAGTAATCTTCTCCGTATTCAGTCTCTGTGTAACTGAAGTTACCAGCTATATTTAGTCTATCAGTAGCTTGGTATTGCATCTCAATTTCAAAGCCCTTGTTAGTTATTCCATCAGCATTTGACACAAAATTTGCTCCAGCTCCTCGTATTGGATCAAATTGTTGGAGCTCATCTTGATAACCGTCGTAGCTGTACTGATATATGGAAGCAAAAATTTGTAAAGTATCATCTAAATGCAGTCCTTTATAACCGATCTCTACAGCTTCAACTTCTTCTTGGTCGTAGGATACCAATCGTTGGTCATCACCTATTGAAACACCAAACTCATCACGAACATCGTCATACTGACCTGATACACCTAAAGCATAACCACCAGCTCTATAACCGGTAGTTACAGAAAAGTACCATAACTGATTATCATTAGGCTCATAATCTAGGTTAACCCTGAAGTTCGTATCACTCCATTTATCTTCGTCACCGACCAGTCTTGTATAACTATATGGTATGCCTTGTCCTAATCTCAAAGGAACTGCACAGTCGCTTGCAGTTATATCGCAAGTTGGCGTGATAGGATTATTGGGGTCTATTGATAAAGAATATATAGCATTAGCAGGAATTAAACCTGCTCCAGCAGCAGCTGTATACTGCGCAACTAATGCAGGATCATAATTGTATGAAGCCGCACCCATAGCAACGTTTGTAGCAGCCAGTGCCGTGACTCCTTGACTACCTATGGCAGCAAATGGTGCGCCAGTTAATAAATTTAAAGCTGGCAAATATGGTGCTAATGCACTCGCAAACAATTCAGTGTAACCACCTGCATTCTCTAAAGCAGATTTATCATCTTCCGCATATCTAACACCCAGAGTTAAAGCAAATTCGTCATTAATCTGCCATGTTCCTTGGGTAAAAACAGCATATGCATCATTTTGTACTTCATTTGAATGCCTATACACCCTTCCCAAAGGATCTCCCCCCCAACGACCCGTAACGGTTCTTCCAAGAACTCCACTTGTCTCATCTACATGTGGTGCAGTTGCCCATGTACCGTATGGATTAGTTGCTCCAAAAAGGCTCATCATATTTATCGATGGTATGAAGGGCAGTCCCGGTAAAGCTAATTCAATGCCAGTCGCATCAGCAAGTGTTCCCCATGGAGTATCTAAAACCCCGTAGTTCGCAGCATTTGTGATGTATGGTGCATTATTGGATAAAGAGTATGTCTGTTGTCTATTTTCTTCCATGAAAAAGACGCCTGAAGTAACTTCGATATCATCAGCAAGTTTCCAGTTTAGATTGAGTTCATGAGTTCTCATGTGAACATCTTCACGAACAGTGGTTCTATATTGCGAAAAGGTATTGTTATTGGTCTCATCTTGATCAATATTGAAATCATAGTTGTAGTCAACAATTCCATATAGGTAAGTCAAAGTTGTATCTTCATTTATGTCCCATACAAAACTTGCCTGTTGTCCTGTGTGTTCAAATCTTTCTCTATTCGAAGTACAAGCAGGAGGCCCATAAGGGAAATCTTCACAACCAGATTCATAATTAATATCAACATTATAAGTTCCAATTACTGAAGGAGCGTCGCTTCTTCCATACATCGGGTTATATCTGTAGGGGAATCCAATAATATCAACACCAGGTCTTCTTGGGGCACCGTAGGCCACTTCACCTGTTATGGTATTTGTAAATTTCATCGCTCCAGGTGTAGAGGCACTAACAGGTCTTAAACCATAAACTGGGTCTGTGGTGTTTCTTGTACCTCTATTGTCACCATACCCCTCGTTTAAAAGAATCCTATTGCCAATAATTCTATCTGAGAGCCTGTCATTTGCTCTTATCTGGAAGGTCATATCATCATTGATATTCCAAAGTAAGGTCATTGCAAAGTTTTGATCATCGAGGGAGTCTGTATCTGGGCCTGTCCCAATATTCTTTTGTACACCATCTCTATCAGAAGTCATTCCTGTAAATCGATAAGCTATTGCGTCAGTAATAGAAGCAGAGCTCATTAAATAATATTGCTCTGTTCCATAGTCTCCCAAAATTGTTCTGACCTCACCTTCAGGGTCAAAAGTAGGTTTCTTTGTAATGTAGTTAATGGCTCCACCAATGGAGTTACGTCCATATAGTGTTCCTTGAGGTCCACGAAGTACCTCAATTCTTTCAACGTCATAAAGGTAACTCTCTCCAGCAGCTATTCCAAAGTCAGGTGAATAAATACCGTTATAGTATGTAGCAACACCTGGATCGCCTCCGAGCGCTCTAAAGTTACGACCTACACCCCTAATTCTTACATCGTAAGCATCTCTTGTAGTTGCCGGTAATTGATCCATAAGATCATTTGCACCTTGCATACCGAGATC